>Ga0137403_10005910_pt1 | contig 14073 bp, 10 predicted proteins | sample CZOMad2_1_16fung_FD_122057 | JGI IMG/M metagenome (GOLD analysis project Ga0137403, IMG submission 122057) | Vadose zone soil fungal communities from Angelo Coast Range Reserve, California, USA - CZOMad2_1_16fungal (Hybrid Assembly) | ecosystem: Environmental > Terrestrial > Soil > Vadose zone... | reverse complement strand
GCTCTCAATTGGTCAGCGGAGCGAAAGTGTACGCCGGTCATTCCCAGGCGCCGAGCGGCGTCCACATAGCCTTCAATATCATCGACATACACAGCTTCCTCAGCCTGCGCTCGGCAAGCCCGCAGCGCCTCCCGAAAGATGATAGGACTCGGCTTGCTTGCCCCTACCACGCAGGAATACACCCGGGCGGGAAAATACGCGAAAAAGTCATACCTTGGCTCCATATATGCCACATGGATTGGATCGGTATTGGAAAGCAGCGCCAACCGGTATTTCTTCGACAGCTTCTCGAACAACTCCTTGCCATGGATCGGTTCAGGATCCAGCACCATGTTCCATTTCTCGGTGAATTCCTCGAATGTCGCCGACCCGCCGAACCTCCTTTGGATGTGCAAATGCCAATCTCGCGCAGAGACCCGGCCCTCCTGCCAATCCTTCCAGCGCGGGTCCTTTTCGATGGCCGACCAAAGCTCATCTGCCGATAACGACAGCCCGGAGGCCATCCCCTTCATGGCTCGAGCCACGTCGATGCGGACCAGCACTCGCCCGATATCGAAAATGACGGCGCGAACCTTCCGGGCCGCCACGCCTAGCTGCCCTCCCCACGCGCCACTGCGCGCCGTGCCCGCAAAATGCTGATGACCGCAGGAAGTAAGGACAGAACCACCACCGCGGCGATCACGTAATGAATCCGCTGCCCGATATTCGGCACATTTCGCCCCAAAAAGTACCCACCCAGAATCATCGCGCCCACCCAAAGCACGCCGCCGAAAACGTCGAACATCAAATATCGCGTGTACGGCATGCGTGCGGCACCGGCCACCGGAGGGCAAAATGTCCGGATGATCGGCACGAAGCGCGCAAAAATCACGGCGCGCCCGCCATACTTCTCGTAGAAATCGTGCGCCCTCTGCAGATGGCTGCGTCGGAAAAACAAAGAGTCCTCACGCTTGTAAAGCGCGGGTCCGGCCGTACGCCCAATCCAATAGCCGATCTGGTCGCCTACAATCGCGCAAGCCATCACCGGCAACAGCAGCCAGCGCAGCGGAACCACTCCGGCCGCCGCAAAAATGCCAGCCGTGACCAGCAGGGAATCGCCGGGCAGAAAAAATCCCACGAAAAATCCGGTCTCAATGAACACAATCGTGCAAACCAGCGGCGCACCGCCGCTGCGAATGAGTTCTTTTAGTCCTTCGGGGTCGTAAAGGGAGCGGAAAAAATGAAGGATCGATTCGAGCACGCCGCGCTGGTCCTCACCGGATTAGTTGTGGCTCTCTGCGGCACAAATTCCAGTGCTCGCTCACGAGCTGCGCTAAACACACCGCAACCAATACGGTAACAGAAAATGCCAAAGTCATGTCCGCTTTCATACCAAAGCAGTCCCATTGCCGCGAATATCGCATAGCACGCAGTCAAGCGCATCATCGCACCGCCCCAGCCCCGGCCAGCCGGAGTTGCATCTGCTCCCGCGGCTCGAATTCACGCATACTCTCCGCGCGCGCCAACCACTTCTGGATCCTGGGCAGCGCGCTCCGTGCCGCCGCCGCGCCTGCTTCGATGGCCTCGTCGGCGCGCTCGAAATCATCCCACGCCAGGGACTGCACATCCGGCCGTAGCGCCAAGTCCGCGTCTCGCTCCCACACCTCGGACTGATGTTTCTGCGCCGCCGTCACTGCCCGGCTGACCACTTGAAAGATGTTGCTCGGCGTGCCGACATATCCATCTTGCATTCCCACCGAAACCGCCAGCACGTACGCCGCGCCCAAGTCGCGTGCCGCCCGAGTCGGCACCGGTGCCACTAGCCCACCGTCCGCCAGGCAGCGAGTGCCCATTTCCACCGGCTCAAATAATCCTGGGAATGCGCAGCTCGCGCGTATCGCGTCAATCAGGTTGCCGTGGGTCATCACCACCGGTTCGCCGCTATTCAGGTCCGTGGCCACCACCGCCATAGGTATGTGCAACTCCTCAAACTGGCGAGCCTCGAAAACGCGTTCAATCAGGTCGCCCAGCCGGTGATTGCTCGCAAAGCCCAGCCGTGAAACGCGCCACGTGGCAATGTCGCGCAAACGCAATGTCCGGCACGTCGCTATGATGCGCGCCAGTGGCGCCCCGCTCGCGTACGCCGCGCCCAGGATGCTTCCCACGCTGGTTCCCGCGATACAAGATATAGGTATGTGGTGCTGTTCCAGCACCCTTAGCACGCCCAAGTGTGCAAATCCCCGCGCAAAGCCGCCTCCCAATGCCAGTCCAATCCCTGGCCGGGCGGCCGGTGTCGCCCTCTCGAAGGGGCCGAGTATGTGGCTATTCGTCACGCACTGAGAATGCCAGCCACTCCATTCCGCGCCTATGGGTCGCACGTCCCGAAAAAACAGTACCTATGTACTTCGCTCCGCTACGCCCCTAAAAATGCGGAAATTGTTTCGCCAGTACTTTCTTACTAGCACTCTGCTCTCTCTGTACCATTGGCCCCGGCAGACCAAAGCGCGATTCTCGTTGGCGTCGGGACAAACCACACGGAGGGGGCATGCCAAGCGCATTCGCAACGTGGATCGGACAGCCCGTAGTCCTGCAGGTCGCACTCGGTGATATCAGAGTTCCGCTTCGCGGCAAGCTTTTGAAAGAGGGTGGTGACACGCTCAGAATGCGCATCGGCGACGAGTGGGACGTCGACATCTACAAAACCATGATCCTGGCCGTGGAAGAAGATGGCATGGCCATGGTTGCTGCCTGAGGAGGATGAATATGAACGCCTCAGTTCCCAAATACGTTACGCAAGGCCGCGCTGCCATGCTGCTGGGAATCCCGGAAGCTGAACTCTCGCGGATATCCAGTGAATCCGGCTTAGGGCATCGCGAGCGTGCTGGCGATCAGGAAGAGACTTTCTTTACGTATGAAGAGCTTCGCAAAATTTGCCTGATGACTGTGCACCAGGTGCACTAAAGGCTCACGACTTTCCTCCGGCCCCCCTCTGCAGTACCCCCGACCCCGGGTCTTCTCTACCCCCGAAGACCCGGGGTTTTCTTTGCTTCGACCTAACGACATAAATTCAACTCTGTTGTACGATGCCGCCCGCATAGCTGTTGGCGACGCATCGGAGATTGCATGCATAAATGGAATGCCGCGAAGATGGTGGTCACTCTCGTCCTCTTCGCCGCTATTGCGACTCTCGCCTCCGAGTCACGTTCCACAGAAGCGGCTGGCGAGGCCTACGACGTCGCCATTCTCAACGGCCGCGTGATGGATCCCGAATCCGGCCTGGACGCTGTCCGCAATGTCGGCATTCGCGCCGGAAAGATTGCCGTTATCTCGACCAATACGCTAAGCGCCACGTCTACCATCGACGCTAAGGGTCTAATTGTCGCCCCCGGTTTTATCGACCTCCATGAACACGGCCAGGAGCCGCGCAATTACGAATATCAAGCTCGCGACGGCGTCACCACCTCCCTCGAACTAGAAGCCGGCACCGACGACGTCGATCGTTGGTATGCCCTCCGGGAAGGGAAGTCGCTCATCAATTTCGGCGTAAGCATCGGCCACATTCCCGTCCGCATGAAAGTTATGGGCGACACGCAGGGCGGCATGCTTCCCACCGGCGAAGCGGCCCATCGCGCTGCTTCGCCCGAAGAGTTCGCCAAAATTACGGGCGCTGTCGACAAAGGTTTTCGCCAGGGCGCGCTGGCGGAAGGCATGGGCGTCAATTACACGCCCGGCGCCACCCACTGGGAAATCGTTGAAATGTTCCGCATCGCCGCGAAATACGGTGGTTCCGTCCATGTCCACTTGCGTTATGGCGGCCTCAAGGAACCGAATACCGGTCTGGCCGCTCTCGAGGAAGTCCTCGCCGCGGCCGCATCAACCGGTGCTCCTCTTCACGTTGTGCACATCACCAGCATGGGCCTGAAGTTCACGCCGCAGCTCATCGCCATGATCAAAGGTGCGCAGGAACATGGTCTCGATGTCACCACGGAATGCTATCCCTACACGGCTGGCAGCACCGCGCTGCAATCCGCCATCTTCGATCCCGGATGGCAGGAAAATATGGGCATCAGTTACAAAGACGTGCAGTGGACTGCGACCGGCGAGCGCCTGACTGCGGAAACGTTTGACAGATATCGCAAGCAGGGCGGGATCGTCGTGATCCATTCCATTCCCGAAGAAGCTGCTCGTACCGCCGTAGCCGATCCCATCGTCATGATCGCCAGCGATGGTATGCCCATTACCGGAGCGAAGGTGCATCCTCGCGGCCAGGCCACCTTTTCGCGCGTGCTCGGCCACTACGTGCGTGAAGAAAAAGCTCTCGACCTGATGACTGCACTTCGCAAGATGACCCTGATGCCGGCCCAGCGCCTGGAAAAGCGCGCCCCCGTTTTCAAAAACAAAGGCCGGATACGAGAAGGCGCGGACGCCGACATCACTATTTTCGATCCCGCTCGCGTGATCGACAAAGCTACATTCGAGGAGCCGCTTCAATACTCCGATGGCATTCCCTTCGTGCTCGTTAACGGCGTACTTGTTGTGAAAGACAGCCACTTAGTCAGCGGTGTTCGTCCCGGCCGCGCCGCCAGGGCTCCCCTTGCCAACTAGAATGCCGGAATCTTCCACAAAAGAATTTCAGCCGAACCGCGCATCGACCGATCCCGCGAACGCCGCCAAAAATTCCGGCGCGCGTCATGCCGTTCTTGCCGGCTTTCTCGGCTGGACCCTCGATGCCTTCGATTTCTTCGTCGTCGTTTTTCTCTTCGATACGCTCGCGCACCAATTCGGCGTCCCCAAAAAGAGCATCGTTTTCACCGTCACCGCAACTCTCGCCATGCGCCCACTCGGCGCACTCATCTTCGGTCTGCTCTCCGACCGCTACGGCCGGCGCATTCCGTTGATGATCAACGTCATCTATTTTTCCGTCATCGAATTACTTTGCGGCTTCGCGCCAAACTACACATTTTTCCTCATCATGCGCGCTCTATTCGGTATTGGCATGGGCGGAGAATGGGGCGTTGGCGCATCCCTCGTCATGGAAGCTGCGCCCGTGCGCTGGCGCGGCATTCTCAGTGGCATCCTGCAATCCGGATATACCTTTGGCTATTTACTGGCCGCTGTAGCTGCGCGATTTTTGTTGCCCGCTTTCGGCTGGCGCGCCATGTTCTGGGCTGGCGCGGCTCCTGCGCTCCTCGCCCTCTACATTCGCACCAAAGTGCCGGAGTCCGCTGCCTGGCAGCAGCACCGCGCCGCCAGCACCGGCGAAGTCCTTCGCGTTGTGGCCCGCGAATGGAAGCGTTTCGCCTATCTCGTTGTTCTGATGACCTTCATGATGTTTCTTTCCCACGGCACGCAAGACTTGTATCCCGATTTTCTCCAGGAAGTACACAAGCTCTCCGCAGCCACACGCGCCAATGTCGCCATCATCTACAACTGCGGAGCGATCGTCGGCGCCATCATCTTCGGCCATTTCTCGCAAATAGCCGGTCGCCGCAAAGGCATGATGGCCGGTCTTGGCCTGGTCCTGCTCGTGATTCCGCTTTGGGCCTTCGGGCACAGCCTTCCGATAATCATTTTGTCCGCGTTCTTAATACAAATGGGAGTGCAAGGCGCCTGGGGAATTATTCCAGTGCACTTGAATGAACTCTCCGCCGACGCCGCCCGCGGCCTGATGCCCGGCCTCGCCTATCAATTAGGAATTCTTCTCGCCTCGCCGACAAACACCATCCAGTACGCGCTACGCGACCGCGTCGGCTATCAGTGGGCCATCGCCGGCTTCGAGATCGTCACCATCGCCGCGCTAACCCTACTGCTGTGGCGCGGCAAAGAAGACCACAGCCGCAGCTTCGTCCGCACCGAATCCCCCAAGTAAATTTCAGGCTCGCCCCTGGCCACACTTGTATCTTGGGACGCGCCGTGTCCGCTGCGTCCTTCCTGGCTTATAATTCGCCCACGATGTACCTGGCTTCGGGCACCCGGTTAGGGCCTTACAAAATCGAAGAGCCAATTGGCGCGGGCGGAATGGGTGAAGTTTATCGCGCCACGGACACTCGTCTTAATCGAGCTGTCGCCGTCAAGATTCTGCCTGCGCGTCTTACCGCTGAACCGGGCGCGAAGCTACGTTTCGAGCGCGAAGCACACACCGCGTCCGCGCTGAACGATCCGCACATCTGCACGATTTACGACGTTGGAGAACACGAGGGGCAGCAGTTCCTAGTCATGGAGTTGCTCGAAGGCCGGACCCTCAAGCAATACATGGATGGCCAGGGCCTGGCGGTCCAGCAAGTGATCAAGCTCGGAATGCAGATCGCTGCCGCGCTACAGACTGCCCACGGCAAAGGGATTATCCATCGCGATGTTAAGCCCGCGAACATTTTTGTCACCGAGGCCGGCAGAGTCAAAGTGCTCGACTTTGGCCTGGCAAAATTGCTCCCGCCGATCGATCAGGATGCAACTCACTCACTGGCGCTGACCGAACCGCTGGCCGTTCTCGGCACTCTGCCTTATATGGCGCCGGAACAATTGCGCGGCGAGAAGACCGATGCGCGCACGGATATCTGGGCCGTTGGCGCTGTGCTGTATGAAATGGCGACCAGCCAGCGGCCCTTCCGCGAGGAGCTCAGCACGCGTTTGACAGACGCCATTCTGCATCAGTCCCCTCCGCCCCCGCGCTCGCTGAACGCCGCCATACCCGCGGAACTGGAACGCATCATCCTCAAGTGTCTGGATAAGGATCCGGAGAATCGCTATCAATCCGCCACCGAGTTGGTGGTGGACCTGAGGCGCCTTGAAGCAACATCAACTGCCGTAGCAGTCGCTTCGCCGTCGCGGAGACGGTCTCGGCGGTGGCTCGTGCTGCCGATTGGCGGTGCTTTAGTTTGTGCCGTTTTGGCAGCCACCTTTATTTTGTGGCCGCGCCTTACGCGCAACGAGAATGTGGGGACACCCTCCCTGCGTTGGGAGCAACTTACCAACTTTAACGACGCTGCCGAGATCCCTACACTTTCGCACGATGGCAAACTGGTGGCGTTTCTCCGCGGCCCGGGCGGTTTCGGAAATTCTACGAACGCGGGCCAAATCTGGTTCAAATCTCTGGCCGACGGCGAACCCTTCCAACTCACGAAGACTCCTTTTAGAAAACAGACGATCAATTTCTCGTCGGACAACAGCCGGGTTTACTTTACGCAAATCGAAGGTCCCTTTACCTGGAACACTTACGAACTGCCGCTGCTAGGAGGGCGGGAACCGAAGCTGTTTATGGCTAACGCCACGGGATTGAGCTGGCAGGGTGGCGATCGCGTATTGTTCTCCGCCATCAGCACTGGCATTCACATGAAGCTCTCTACGTCGAATGCGAGCCGGACCGATGAACGGGACGTCTACATTCCATCCGACCATTTGTACGGGATGGTGCACCGGTCGGCGCTCTCGCCGGATGGGAAATGGGTATTGCTGGTGGAAATGGATAGCGAGTGGTGGAGACGATGCCGGGTCGTTCCGTTCGACGGGTCATCGACGGGAAGGCAAGTTGGACCGCAGGGTTCTTGTACATGGGCCCAGTGGTCTCCCGACGGCAAATGGATGTATTTCACCGTGGATACTTGGAAGGCCGGTTCTCACGTTTGGCGGCAGCGCTTCCCCGACGGTGCACCTCAGCAACTAACGCCATCAGGCGCAAGCGAGGAAGAGGGGCTCGCGATAATGCCGGATGGCAAATCGTTCATCACCACTGCGGGCACGCAGCAATCAGCAATCTGGCTGCACGACGACAACGCCGGCGAAAAGCAGATCAGCTCCGAGGGTTCCTCGTTCTTCCCGACTTTGTCACCGGATGGCAAGAAGATTTACTCGTTGCGGCGGGTTTCGGAGTCGCATTCCTACTTCAGCGGTGAACTGTGGCTTTCCGATGTCGCGACCGCAACCGAAGAACGCCTCTTTCCTGGTTTAGTGCTGACTCATTTCTCAATATCACAGGATGGAAAAAAAGTTGTCTTCGCGACAGAGCAGGGCCAGGCCCGATCGGGGATATGGGTCGGCTGGCTTGACCGCACTCAGGCGCCGCGGCAACTTACGTTCGGAGGCGAATATCGTGCTTTTTTCGGCAAGCCGGGGCAGATCTTGTATCAAGGCGCTGAATCTTCACCGAAGATCATGAGTATCAATGAAGACGGCACCGGCCAGCTTGCCGTCTCCGATCTTCAAATCATGTCTCTGCAAAGCGTTTCGCCCGATGGACGCTGGGCTCTTGTGGGCGTTACGCCTCCGGGCGGGCACGGGGACCGAAACTCTATGTCCCTGGGTGTACCGCTTGACGGCGGCGCACCGATCCCCGTGTGCGACAGGTGCAGCGTCGGATACGGCACCGCACGCTCCTCAGCCCCGTTGATAGCGTGGAGTCTGGACGGGAAGTGGGTGTACGTGTCGCTGCGGCACTTTCCATTTGGCTCATCAAAAACAGCGGCGATACCCGTCAAAAACGGGGCCGCACCTCCCGTCTTCACAAACGGCTTCGTAAGTGAAGCGGATTTCGCACGGATTCCGGGCGCGAGTTTAATCAATCAGGATGACGTATCTTCGGGCATGTCGCCGAACTACTACGTCAGTACGCGCCGTTCGGCAAAGGCCAACCTCTTCCGCATCTATCTCGAGCAATAGAAGCCCTGGCGCTGCGCGCAAGTCCCGCAACAATCAGCTGCCGACTTTGGCCATAACGCCTTGGCGTGCGCGAAGTGCGCCGCCCTTCTCCGGAATGTAATCGCGTACGTAGCGACGGCAGTGAAGGATGGTTACCGCGGTCTCCAGGGCCCAAAACAAGCCGAGAACTATTAGGGCCGGAAGCAGGTTAGACCTTTGCCGCGGAGAGGCAAATCCAGCGAACAAGAACGCGAAAATATCCACCATCAGGATCCCTTCAACAATTGCCGGAACCATCGCAATCAGCGGATGCCCCGTGTAGAAATATCCGCCGCCGGGGAGAAAAATGGATCGGAGGATCATGGTCTTCTCGTTTTTGAAAACCAAGCTACAACCGGGGCAGAAATATTGGCCGGGCGTCAACGCGTGGCAGCAGCCGGGGCAAAGTTGAACGAGTCCATGAGCCGCGGTCATTTCCCCGGACGCAACAGGAAGCAGAGCAGCGGCGATGGCGGCAATCTTCTTGGCATCCGCACGTCGAAAATTGGTGTAGGTGATCTTTGCGCCGTTCTTGGTTTTGAAAGTGACGTTTCGCACCAACAAGCCTTTGGGCTTCACTTCTTCGAGATCACCCCAATAGACGGCGCGAACACTTTCTCGCCAGCTCCCGTCTCGCTTGACCGGAAAAAACAGCAGACGCTTGTTGGTGACCACTATCGCCGCGGCTGCCAGAAGCCGGGTCCACCAAGCGGCCGTGAGCTGTTCCAGTATGCTTAACGGACTGCTCGCCCGCGCTATATACAATACGGTTTCATCCGGCAGCAGCACGCTCTGCAACGCGGGCATCAGTTTTCGTAGCGCTCTCTCACTGCGCTTTTGAACGGGCCGTTTGTCTTCGCCCTTCTCGTTCGTGAAAAGGACGTCGCTGCGCGCGGATACGGCGTCGATCTTAGTGCTCTGTGCAACTCGATTGTCATGAATAGGCAGCTCAGCAGTAGGCACAATGGCCTCCCCTCGAGACTCTAATTTGCGGCTCTACTCAGAATATCCATGGAAATTCAATTTTGAGATGTTATGTCCGAGTGTCGTTCCCTAGGAATTAACAGGTTTCTCGAGGGCCTGCGGCCGATGGACTCAGCGTGAAGTTGATGGCAGGGCCATCGCTGTGGAACGCCTCAGGATTAGATTGGTGTTGAGTTCGTATTCACTTTTCTGCGTGGAAGGAGCTTCGCGGTCGACTTCATTCAGCAAAGCGCGGAAGGCGATCTGGGCCAACTCTTTTTGCGACATCTGCACGGTGGTTAGCGGTGGAATCATAAACTGGGCGAGGCGGATATCGTCAAAGCCCACCACGGACATGTCGGTCGGAATTTTTATCCCATGATCGTAGGCTTCGCGCATAACGCCGATGGCGGTCATGTCGTTGGAGCATACAAGCGCGGTGGGCCGATCCTGCAAATCGAGGAGTTCGACCAAGGCGCGCATGCCGCCTTCCATGGTGTGGTCGCCAGTGGCAATCAGCTCCGAGGGTAAACCTATTTCGGCCATGGACGTCTTGAAAGCATCCACGCGAGCTTGCGCCGATTTCAAACGCGGCGGCCCGGCAACGAAGGCGATTCGCGTGTGCCGGAGAGCGGCCAAATGCTGAACCGCTTGGCGAATGCCGTCCAAATAGTTGATCCGAATATTGACGATGCCCGGCTCGTCGGGTCCCACGTCAACAAAAATTAGCGGCACTTTTCGGAAACGAAGATGCCCGAGCAGCGATTCCTCCATGCCGAAGGTCAAGATGGCGACCCCATCGACCCGGCGCTCGATCATGCGCCGTACCGACTGTTCCATTCTTTTTGGGTCATTGATCGTGGAGGTCAGAAGAATCTCGTAATTGTTTTCGACGGCCAGATGCTCGAAGGTCTGGACAATTTCAGGGAAAAAAGGATTTGTAATGTCGGATACGATTAAGCCGAAGATGCGGCTGCGGCCCGATACGAGCGCGCGCGCCTGTGTGTTTGGGAAATACCCGAGTTCGTCGACGACTTTCCAAACACGCTTGGCCAGTTGAGGATTGACCGTAGGCACGTGGTTGATCGCTCTGGAAACAGTCGCTGTAGAGACTCTAGCCCTTCGAGCTATTTCACGAAGATCCATACACTTGGTTGCGTAGTGGCCTCGACCAGATGCGTTATCAAATGCAGCGTAGCATGTTCAGTATACGTTTACCGGCCCTCGTTCAGCGAATGCGACTTCCAGAATCATCAAAATCCTTGCCTATTTAGCGGAAATTAAGCCGACCACTGAATCACAGTATAGGAGCGCGCAGGCACTTCAAACTTGGTTCGTCCGGCACTCGTTGCAGGCTTGGCAAAGGTCTGCGGCGTCACTTTTTGCGGGGCGTCAAACGTGTTGAACGCTTTCAGATCGGTTCCGGTCAGAACGCTGGAAGTAATTACTTGGCCCGGGGCTTTGTCTTGCCAATTAACTTCTACAACGTGCGCTTTCGACAGGTCGCGATTCAAAACAAATAGTCCCACTTCTCCATCCTGCGGGTTAAGAGTTCCGGCCACGTCGATATACGGAACGTGGCCCATCTTCGCAACCTCATAGGTCGGCGACTCCACCAAAAGATTGAGCACCGAGCCGCGAGCATATTGCAGCGCCCAGTTATAGGGGTAGTAGATGCTCTGGCGGAGCAAACCGTTTTCATTCGTCATGATTGGCGCAATAACGTTAACGAGTTGCGCCAGACACGCGACCTTCACGCGATTGGCGCTGCGCAGCAGAGAATTCACCAAGCCACCCACCAGCAGAGCATCTTCGAGGTTGTACACCTCCTCCAGCAAATGGGGCGCTTCCTGGTGATGTCCGTGCACGGCATCGCCCGCGCGGGCCCGGTACCAAACATTCCATTCGTCAAACGACAGCCACAATTGTTTTGGCGAGCGCTTGTGCCCGCGCACCAGGTCACAGACCGCAAGCGTCTCCGAAATTTGTTGTTCCATGCTGAGGTTCATGGCCAGGAACTTGGAGCTGTCGCCCCCGGTGTCTGCCGGCGCGTTGGTGAAGTAGCGGTGCAGCGAGAGGCCGTCCACGTAGTCGTAGCATTGCTCGAGAACTTCGCGGTCCCACTCAAGATAAGTGGGCATGAAAGGACCGCTGGAGCCGCAAGCAATCAACTGCAGAGAAGGATCAACATAGCGCATCTGGCGCGCGGCATCCTGGGCTTTCATGCCGTATTCGGTGGCGGTCATGTGGCCGATCTGCCATGGGCCGTCCATTTCGTTGCCGAGGCACCAGTACTTGACGTTATGAGGTTCGGCGATTCCGTGTTCGCGGCGCAGGTCGCTCCACTTGGTGCCTTTTTCCACGTTGCAATATTCCACAAGAGCCGCGGCTTGCTCCGGCGTGCCGGTACCGAGGTTGAGTCCCATGAGTGGTTTCGCGCCGCTAAGCTTGCACCACGCCATGAATTCGTTGGTGCCGAATTGATTGGTCTCGATGGAGTCCCAGGCCTTTTCTAGTTTGCGTGGGCGATCTTTTTTCGGACCGACGCCGTCTAGCCAGTTGTAACCGGAGACGAAATTGCCCCCGGGATAGCGAACGATGGGAACACCGAGGTGTTTGATTTCGTCGGCGACATCGGTGCGGAAGCCGTTCGAATCAGCGAGCTTGGATCCGGGATCGTAGATACCTTCATAGATCGCGCGGCCGAGGTGTTCGAGAAAAGAGCCGAAGATATTGCGATCAAGGGGAGGCATGGTGCGGCGAGAATCGAGATAGACGCGAGTAGCGGCGTTGGCGGGCGCTTGCGCAAAGAGCGATTGTCCGAGCTTGAACGTGGCGGAACAGCCGGCGGTTGCGGCTATTGCGTCTTGCAGGAATCGGCGTCTGGGAATGTTCGACATGCTACGAGCCTCCGTCAGTTCGAAAATTGTTCGCGATTCTTAAATCAATGCGAAACAGCTGTACCTTTGTTCACTGATTCCGAGATTTGAATCAACTCGGGAAGTATTTTGCCGAGCGGCGATTGAGACGCCTGGCCCAGCGCGAAGTACAGTTCGCGGTAGAGAGAATATATCTGATCATAAATGAATTTTGCGGCGACATTGGGTTGATAGATTTTATGCGCTGGGCAAATTTTATCTTGCGCTTCTTCGACGGTCGAGAAAGTACCAGCGGCTAGAAACGCGAAGATCGCCGAGCCGAGGCCAGTGACGCTGGAACTTGGCACGAGAACGGGACGGCCAAGGACGTTCGCGTATACCTGATTCAGGACTTCATTTTTTTGCGGAATGCCACCGGCGTTGATGACGCGGCCAATGGTGACGCCGTGCTCGGACATGCGATCGAGAATGACGCGGGTGTGGAAGGCAGTGCCTTCGATGGCGGCGAAGAGTTCGTCCTGCGCGGTGGTCTGCAGATTCCAGCCAAGGGTGACACCGCGCAAATTGGGATTGACGAGTACGCTGCGATCGCCGTTGTCCCACGTCATGCGGAGTAAACCAGTTTGTCCTGCGCGGTAGGAATCGAGCTCCTGCGAAAGAGTTTGCACGTCGGTGCCTGCGCGCGTGGCTATGGAGTTGAAAATATCGCCGACGGCGGAAAGTCCGGCTTCGATGCCGGTTTGTTTTGGATGGACGCTGCCAGCGACAACTCCGCACACTCCTGGCACCAGATTGATGGAGGGCGTGATGCCAATGATGCAGGTCGAGGTACCGATAACGTTAACCACGTCCTCGCAGTGGCAGCCGGCGCCGATTGCGTCCCAGTGCGCGTCAAAAGCGCCAACCGGGATAGGGACGCCGGCGCGCAATCCAAGTTTTTCCGCCCAATGCGGAGAAAGATTTCCGGCGATCACGTCGGAGGTTGCGTAGTGACCAGCGAGTTTCTCGCGAACGCCGGCGAGAAGGGGATCTACTTTCACCAGAAAATCTTCGGGCGGAAGGCCGCCGAGGGACGCATTCCAGAGCCATTTGTGGCCCATGGCGCAAATGCTGCGCTTCGCATTGCGAGGATCGGTGATGCCACAAAGTGTGGCGGCGACCATGTCGCAGTGTTCGAACGCGGAAGCAAAGGCTTCGCGCTTCGCCGGATTGTGCCGCAGCCAATGCAGAAGTTTTGCGAAACCCCATTCGGAAGAATAAATGCCGCCGCACCATTCGATGGCCGGAAGTTTTTCGTGATGCGCGACGGCGGTGATTTCGGCGGCTTCGGACTTGGCGCGATGATCGCACCAAAGATAGTAGTTATCGAGAGGCTGCATATTTTTGTCGACAGGAATGACCGAACAGCCAGTGGTATCGAGCGCGATGGCTTCGATTTCGCTCCCGGGAACGCCGGCTTTTTGCAGCGCGGCCCGGGTGGCCTCGACGAGCGCGTTCATGTGATCCGCATGAGATTGCGTAGCGTATTCGGGATCTTCGCGGCGGCGGTGGAGCGGATATTCCCCGATTGCCGATGCCAGCA
>Ga0137403_10005909_pt1 | contig 14074 bp, 8 predicted proteins | sample CZOMad2_1_16fung_FD_122057 | JGI IMG/M metagenome (GOLD analysis project Ga0137403, IMG submission 122057) | Vadose zone soil fungal communities from Angelo Coast Range Reserve, California, USA - CZOMad2_1_16fungal (Hybrid Assembly) | ecosystem: Environmental > Terrestrial > Soil > Vadose zone... | reverse complement strand
TAATTATGAGTTGAACAGTTGGACTTACGGTGCGTTTTACGTGGGGGTCATGGCGCTGGATAGCATTTCCGACACGCCCAGGTATCACGATGCGATGCTGGCGACGGGCAAGAAGCTCGACTGGCAACCGGGAAAACGCCCTTACCACGCCGACGACCAATGCGTGGGGCAAATGTATCTCGAACTTTACCTGAAGCATCACGATCCGGCGATGCTCGCGCCCATCAAAGCCAAGTTGGATAACATTCTAGAACATCCGAGCAGCGATTCGTTGGAGTTCGGCAAGGGCAAGCAGGATCGTTATTGGTGGTGCGATTCGCTGTTCATGGGACCGCCGACGTGGACGCTGCTTTACAAGGCGACCGGTGACAAAAAGTATCTCGATTTCATGGACAAGGAATGGTGGGCGGCATCGGATTTTCTTTATGACAAAGAAGAGCATCTTTATTTCCGCGACAGCCGTTACTTCACGCAAAAGGAAGCCAACAAAAAAAAAATCTTCTGGAGCCGCGGCAATGGCTGGGTGATGGGCGGTCTGGCGCGCGTTCTGGAAATGATGCCGGCGGATTACCCCAGCCGCTCGCGCTACGAAACTCAGTTCAAAGAGATGGCCGAGAGAATCGCGAGCCTGCAACAACCCGACGGACTTTGGCACGCCAGCCTGCTGGATCCCGCTTCATATCCTTTGAAGGAAACCAGCGGTTCCGGATTTTATATCTTTGCGCTCGCGTGGGGCATCAATCACGGCTTGCTCGACCGCGCAAAATATGAGCCCGTGGTCACCAAAGGTTGGATTGCGCTCGCAGGCTGCGTCACACCCGAGGGTAAACTTGGCTACGTCCAGCAAGTGGGCGCCGACCCGAAGTCATTCAAGCCGGGGGATTTTGAAGTGTACGGCGCGGGAGCGTTCTTGCTCGCGGGCAAGGAAATGTTTGGGTTGGTTAAATGATCGGTGTGATTTAAAAAAGGCTAGTGGATTTTCCCCCATGTACCCTGAGCGCCCCCTCACCCCAGCCCTCTCCCCCGATGGGGGCGAGGGAGACGGAAGTCGTCGGCTATGCCGGGTTCAAGGACTCAATTCGCGCAATTGGGCGAGGAAAGTTTTTGCTCCGGACCATCGCTCGTCAGGTTATTTGACCTGCACTGCGAACCGCACCCTTAAATGGTTAAACGGTTGCCAACCTGATTTAACTATTTAACCTGTTTAACGATTTAACCGTTCATCGAACAAGACCATGCAAATTCGCTTTTCGCCCAATCAAAACGATTACACGAAGCTCTGCACCGACGGGCTTCGGACCAACTTCCTGATCGAGACGCTTTTCGCCGCCGGCAAGGTGGAGCTCGTCTATAGCGATGCCGACCGCGCCATCATTGGCTCGGCGGTTCCGACTGGCTCGGCGTTGAAGTTGTCCGCGGATGCCGAATTGCGCGCCGCATTTTTTTGCGAGCGTCGGGAGCTCGGTGTGTTGAATATCGGCGGCAGTGGCATCGTGGAAGTGGACGGGAAAAAATACGAGATGAACAAGCTCGACTGCCTTTACGTGGGTCGTGGCAGTAAGGAGGTTTCGTTCAGCAGCAAAGACGCGGCGAACCCGGCGGCGTTTTATCTTTTGAGTTACCCGGCGCATGCGGCGTATCCGACGACTCTGGCCACGATGAAGGATGCCGCGCCAGTAGAGCTCGGCACGCTCGCCGACGCGAATCGCCGCACGATTTACAAATATATTCACGCCGACGGCGTTAAGAGCTGTCAGTTGGTCATGGGCTACACCAAATTGCAGGAAGGCGCCGTCTGGAACACGATGCCGCCGCACACGCACACGCGGCGTTCGGAAGTTTATATTTATTTCGACGTGGACCCGAAACGGCGGGTCATGCATTTCATGGGCACGCCGCAGCAAACGCGGCATATCGTCGTGGCGGACCGGCAGGCAGTGATTTCGCCGAGTTGGTCGATTCACTGCGGCTGCGGCACGGGCGCTTATAGCTTTTGCTGGGGCATGGGCGGAGAAAATCAAACTTTTGATGATATGGACCCCGCGCCGGTGGTGCAGCTGCGGTAAAAAAATTCAACGCAAAGGGGCAAAGGGGCAAAGACGCGAAGAGAAGAATCGATGCGGTGAGATAGAGTCTCGGCAATGCGAGTGAGGAGCGGCATTTAGGCGTAACTATTCAGTTAGGAGATTTACGCTCGCCCTCACCCCGGCCCTCTCGCCGGGGAGAGGGTGAAACTTTGGTACGGTTGCGGAGATTCGATGATCGGTGACTTAATTCATCGCTCGGGAAAGTCACGTCTGAGCAAATCAGGCAACGAGATTATTAGTTCGAGTCCTTGGCGTCTTCGCGTTAAAAACAAATTATGATATTGGATAAATTTAAATTGGACGGAAAAGTTGCCATCGTGACGGGCGCTGGTCGCGGGTTGGGGCAGGGCATCGCGGTCGGGTTGGCGGAAGCGGGCGCGGACGTTGCGCTGGTTGTTTCCAGCACTACCAATGATGAGACCGCGAACGCGATCAAGGCCCTGGGCCGCCGAGTGTGTCAAATCAAGGCCGACCTTTTGCAAAAAGATTCCGTGGCGCGCATTGTCGAGACGACCGTGAAGGAACTCGGCGGCGTGGATATTCTCGTCAATAATGCCGGCATCATTCGCCGCGCGGCGTTGTTGGAATTTACCGAGCAGGATTGGGATGACGTGATTCAGGTGAACCAAAAGAGTGTGTTTTTTCTTGGGCAAGCCGTGGCCAAACAAATGGTGAAGCAGGGCCGCGGCGGAAAGATTGTTAACATTGCGTCCATGTTGTCGTTTCAGGGCGGCATTCGCGTGCCGTCTTATACCGCGTCCAAGAGCGCGGTGATGGGATTGACGCGCATCATGGCGAATGAATTGGCGGCGCATAATATCAATGTGAACGCCATTGCGCCCGGCTATATGGAAACGGACAACACCGCCGCATTGCGCGCGGATCCCAAGCGCAATGCCGAAATCCTGGCGCGCATTCCGGCTGGTCGTTGGGGATCGCCGGAAGATTTAAAGGGCGCGGTGGTTTTTCTGGCATCGGCGGCGTCGGATTATATGCAAGGCTACACGATTGCGGTGGATGGCGGATGGCTGGCGCGGTGATGCAGGACCGGCATTCGGGCTGTCTTCATTTTATGTAGCGGCCGACGTAAGAAGGCTCCTGCTATTTCGCACGAATGAAATTGGAGCCTCCTTACGTCGGCTGCTACGAGATGTTGGTGACGGAACGCGCGGGGTTATTGTTCGGTGCAAAAATTATATTGTGAAGTGCCGTGCGCGGGCTTGACCGAAGCGGCTCAATAAGGCCAATCTAGAGCAGTTAAAAAAATACCGTAGCCATTCGGTTTTTAAAAATGAGAAAGCGGTCTTTTTGGTTTTTGGCTGCGTTTCGGCTCAGTTACAGGGTTTTGCCAACCTGCGCCTTCGCCAAAGCCTTGCCAAAAACCAAAAATTCTCGCTCCGAATTGGCTACGGTATTTTTTTAACCGCTCTAGCAAACGGTTCTGAATTTTTCGAAGCAACGTTTTGAAGAACCACGGCAAATCGAAATCCTGTTTTTTTTGCGCTGCATCGAAGCGGCGTCGAATCCCTTAAGCGCTCACACCCCTGAGTTATGCCTGAAGCCACCACCTCATCCCCCGGCGCGTCAACCACCGTCGGCCAAACACTTGGCCGCCATCGGTGGACGATTTGCGCGTTGATTTTCGCCGCCACCACCGTCAATTACCTGGATCGGAATGTTCTTGGTCTCCTGAAGCCGTTGCTTTCTTCGGTGGGAGTATTCGGCCCCGATAAGGCTGCCCAGGAATTGAATTATTCGAACGTGGTGATCTGTTTCCAGGTCGCCTACGCGGTGGGAATGCTTTTTGCGGGCAAGTTCATTGACAAGGTCGGCACCAAAACCGGTTACGCGGGCGCCTTCATCGGATGGAGTATCGCGGCGATTGGCCACGCGTTTGGACATCATACCTGGAGTTTTGGATTCTGGCGGGCCGCGCTGGGCATTACTGAGGCCGGCAACTTTCCGGCCGCAAATAAAGCGATCGCCGAGTGGTTTCCAAAAAAGGAACGCGCATTTGCCACCGGCCTATATAACTCCGGGGCGAATGTCGGGGCGATCGTCGCCCCGCTCACTGTGCCGTACATCGCCCATGCCTGGGGCTGGGAGTGGGCGTTCATTTTGACGGGGGTCATTGGCCTTGTTTGGCTGGTATTCTGGTATGCGTTGTATGGTTCGCCCGCCGCCAAGCTCCAGAGTGGAAAACTTTCCCGGGCGGAATACGACTTCATTCACAGTGACGTCGATGAACAGGAGGCCGAGAGGGCGGACGTGGCGCAGGCAAAGGTTTCGTGGTTTAAACTTCTGACGTTCCGTCAGACCTGGGCGTTCTTTGTTGGCAAGTTCATGACCGATCCCATCTGGTGGTTCTTTCTCTTCTGGCTCCCGTCGTTTCTGGCCGGCGAAAACTCGCGGAAAATAGATGCCTATATGGCCGTCCATCCGGGATTTGCCGGCGATTCATCCACCATCCCCGGCGTGATCAGTTGGCCGTTCGCGGTCGCTGTGATCTATACCGTATCGACCTTCGGTTCGATTTTTGGCGGGTGGCTGCCCAAAAAATTTATCAACGGCGGCATGGACGCCAATAAGGCGCGGAAATTGGCGATGTTCATTTTCGCCTTGTTCCCGCTGACGGTGCTGTTTGCTTCACGCCTTGGCGCGATCAACACCTGGCTGGCAGTGGCTACGATTGCCATTGCCTGCGCCGCGCACCAGGCGTGGTCGGCAAATATCTTCACGACGGTTTCGGACATGTTTCCCAAAAAAGCGGTCGCCTCCGTTACAGGCATTGGCGGCATGGCGGGTGCGGTTGGCGGAATTCTTATCGCCGCGGCTGCGGGCGCTCTGCTCAAGCACTTTACCGCGTTGAACAAAGCGCACGTCGGTTACTACATCATGTTTGTGATTTGCGGATTGGCATACCTGACGGCATGGATAATCATGCACCTCCTCGTGCCGAAGTTTAAGAAGATCGTCTTGTAAAAAACCGGCGAAACCGCCGCCAATGGCGCGGACGGGCGAGACAAAGTCATTCTCAATTCTGTTATGGCGCAACAAGTTTACCTGGGAGTCGATCTCGGCGCGGAAAGCGGCCGGGTCATCGCCGGTCTTTGGGACGGAAAGCAAATGCTGTTGGAAGAAATGCACCGCTTCCCCAACGGCGGCATCACCATTAATGACACGCTTCGCTGGAACACGCTCGGGCTGTGGGGGGAAATCCAAAATGGACTGACCGCGGCCGCGAAAAAATTCGGCAAGTCGGTCGTGTCCGTCGGCGTGGATACCTGGGGTGTGGATTTCGCCTTGCTCTCCAAGAGCGGCGAACTGCTTGGTTTGCCGTATCATTACCGCGACGCCCGCACGCGCGGCATGTTGCAGAAAGTGTTCGCCCACGTGCCGCGCGAGGAAATATTCGCAGCCACCGGTTTGCAATTCATGGAAATCAACACGCTGTATCAATTGCTCGCGCTCCAGAAGAGCAGCCCGGAGTTGTTGGCCGCGGCGGAGACGTTGTTGATGATGCCGGATTTCCTGAATTTCTGTTTGTCCGGCGCGCGCGTGAGCGAGTTCACGATTGCCACGACCAGCCAATGCGTGAATCCAAAGAAACGCGCATGGGCCACCGATCTTCTCCAGAAATTGGGGCTGCCCACAAAAATTTTCCCGGACATCGTGCCGCCTGGCACGCGCATCGGGCAGTTGCGTCCGGCGCTCGGCGAACGCACCGGGTTGGGGCCAATCGCAGTTGTGGCTCCGGCCGCGCATGACACCGGTTCCGCCGTTGCGGGGGTCCCGACCAAAAACACCGGCAAACCAAACTGGGCGTATCTGAGTTCGGGAACGTGGTCGTTGCTCGGAGTGGAAGTGCAGGACGCGCAGCTTTCTCCTCGCGCGCTGGAACTTAATGTCACCAATGAAGGCGGAATTGACGGCACTTATCGTTTGTTGAAAAACATCATGGGCCTGTGGCTGGTTCAAGGCTGCCGTCGCTCGTTCATCGAAAAAGGAAAGGAATACTCTTACGAGCAACTGGCGCAAATGGCGTCGGAAGCGCCGGCGTTTCGTTCGTTCGTCAATCCGGACGATGATCGCTTCTTGAATCCTACCGACATGCCGAAGGCGATACAGGATTTCTGCCGCGAAACGGGCCAGGCCATTCCGGAAACGGAAGGCCAGCTGGTGCGTTGCGTTTATGAAAGCCTGGCGCTTACTTACGCCAAGGTGCTCGACGGGATGGAAGAATTGACCGGAACCAAAATTGAAGTGGTCCACATCGTGGGCGGCGGGTCGCGCAACAAGGTGTTAACCAGTTTCGCCGCAAACGCCTGTGGCCGGCCGGTGGTGAGCGGTCCGGTGGAGGCGACGGTTTTTGGAAATTTGCTCGTCCAGGCTCGTTCGCATGGGGAGATTCATTCGCTCGCGGATATTCGCGCTGCGGTGCGTGAATCGAGCGAGGTTGTGCAGTTCGACCCGGACAGTTCCGCCGCGTGGAAAGACGCGCGCGGGAGGTTTGGGGAGTTGTGCAAGCAGAAGTGAATTGGTTCCGCTGCCCTTGGCGGCACTATTGGAGCGCGCGAGGCTGTATGATCCATTGAAACGCACGGGCGGGACGCCCGTGCCACTATGCAAACTGCATTGACTGCGCCGCTTCATGCATTCAAATTCTTAGCTGTATGAAAGCCGCCGTGCAAAAGGTCAGTGCAAGTCCTTCCATTCATCATTCGTCATTCGTTTTTGGCAAATCACCAGTTCCCACCGTGGACGCCGTGATGGTCGAGGAACGCGCCGCCGCTTTCACCAAGCGCAGCATCAAGACCAGCGCGAAGCTCTCCGGTTTGAAAATGGCGGTGAGCATGATGGATCTCACCACGCTCGAAGGCAAAGACACGCCCGGCAAGGTGGCTTATTTGTGCCGCAAGGCGCTCCAACCCGGCGAGGCGAAATATGCGGTGCCGAGTTGCGCGGCGGTTTGCGTGTATCCGAACATGGTGAAGTACGCGCGAAAATTTCTCGGCGAAAATTCCCCCGTGCATGTGGCCTCCGTGGCCACCGGTTTTCCGAGCGGCCAATACCCGCTGCGCACCAAGCTCGAAGAAGTGCGGCGCGCGGTCGGTGATGGCTCGGATGAAATTGATATGGTCATCGACCGTTGCGCATTTCTGGATGGTGATTACGCGAAGGTGTTCGATGAAATCGCCGCCACCAAGGAAGCCTGCGGCGCGGCGCATCTGAAAGTGATTCTCGAAACCGGCGAACTGGTCACTTACGACAATGTCCGTCTCGCGAGCCAGATCGCCATGGAAGCCGGCGGAGATTTTATCAAAACGAGCACTGGCAAAGTGAATCCCGCCGCGACGATTCCGGTCACGCTCGTGATGCTTGAGGCGATTCGCGATTATTTTTTCGCGACGGGCGTTCGCATCGGGATGAAACCCGCCGGCGGCATCCGCAATTCAAAGATGGCGCTCGCCTATCTCGTGATGGTGAAGGAAACCCTCGGCGATGATTGGCTCACGCCCGACTTGTTTCGTTTTGGCGCCAGCACGCTGGTGAATGATGTGATGATGCAAATCGCCAAGACCATCGATGGGAATTACCAGGGGGCGGATTATTTTTCTTTGCCATGAATTTTTCTACCGCAAGGCGTGGATTACCCGCAACGGCGTCAGCGTCGCTGCGCTCGCTGACGCTGACGTTTGGGCAAAGCGGCAGCTTTGCCCTACCGGGGTTGATGGCGGCGTTGGTGTGCCTGGGCGCGTTCGGGGGTTTGGCCGCTGATACTAATGCACTCGTCAAACTCGAGAACGTCCACCGCATTGTCTTCCTCGGCGACAGTATCACTTACGCGGGTGAGTATGTGGATGATATTGAAGCCTATCAAGTCACGCGCTTTCCCCACCAGCACTTTGAATTCATCAATGTTGGTCTTTCGAGCGAAACGGTTTCAGGCCTGAGCGAACCAAGCGAGAAGAATCCGCGCCCGGATTTGCACGAACGCCTCGGCCGCATTCTCGAAAAGACCAAGCCCGTTCTTATCTACATCTGCTACGGCATGAACGATGGGATTTACAGCCCGCCTGACGCTGGCCGTCTCAAAGCCTTCGAAGACGGCATGAAATCGGTGCACGAACAAATCGCGGCCGCTGGCGTGAAAAACATCATCCACGTTACACCGCCGGTTTTTGATCCAGTTGGGGCGAAAGCCAGGATCTCCACCAACGGCCCGTTTGGTTTTAGTCACCCATATTGGGGCTACAATAAGACTCTCGATCAATTTTCCGATTGGCTCGTGGCGCAACGTTCAGCCGGTTGGCTCGTGGCGGATTTACATTCCGGTATGAACCGATGGCTTGCTGATCAGCGCAGGCGCGACCCGAATTTTAGTTATACGAGAGATGGTGTGCATCCCGACGCCAACGGGCATTGGGCCATGGCCAAACAGATCCTGCTGTATCTCGCCGCGCCCGACATTGAAAACACCGAAAGTCCCGCAGCGATGGTTGCTTCGAATTCGCACGGTGCGGAAATTTTGAAATTGGTCCATGAGCAGGAACAATTGCTGCGGGACGCTTGGCTGAACTTTTGCGGATTCAATCGGCCCGGCGTCAAACCGGGCTTGCCCGTGCAGGAGGCCGAACCGAAGGCGGAGGAACTCGACAAACAGATTCGCGAACTCGTCCAACAACCTCCTATAATGAATTCATCCGCTCCATTCCCAGGAACAAAATCCCAGTGGCAGGGGTTCGATCGTTACGATTTTGATTTTAACGGGAAGCCGGCGATTGTCGTGGTGCCGCCGCATCCGCTGCCCGGCAATCCCTGGGCGTGGCGCGGGGAATTTTTTGGCGCCTTTGCGAATGCCGATGTTGAACTGGTTGCGAAGGGATTCCATATCGCCTACCTCGGCGTGCCGGATTTGTTCGGCAGTCCCCGGGCGGTGAATTATTGGAATGATTTTTATGCGGAACTCACGGGGAAATATGGCCTCGCGAAAAAAGTCGCGTTGATCGGGCTGAGCCGCGGCGGGCTGTATTGTTATAATTGGGCCAGCGTGAATCCGGACAAGGTGGCGTGCATTTACGCAGATGCGGCGGTGTGCGATTTCAAAAGCTGGCCCGGCGGACAGCCTAAGGGCCTGGGCAAAGGGCCGGGCAGCGCGAGTGAATGGGCCAAGCTCCTGAAGACCTACGATTTCAAATCCGACGCCGAAGCCGTTGCGTTCAAAGGCAACCCGGTGGACAATCTTCAACCGCTGGCCGCGGCGAACATCCCGTTGCTCCACGTTTATGGTGATGCGGACAAAACGTTGCCATGGGAGGAAAATACCGGCGTGGTGGCCGCGCGCTACAAGCAGCTGGGCGGCAATATCACTTTGATTCCAAAACCCGGCGGTGACCATCATCCGCACGGCTTGACGAATCCGGAACCGATTGTTGATTTTATTTTGAAATACGCGGCGACGAACACATGAAAATGAAAACGAACTCCGCACGCTTGAAAACTTCTTCGCGCGTCAAAACTGCCAAACTCGAACTGGTCGCCGGCAATGGCGGCCACGCTGTAGTGCCGGTGAAAGAGCGCCGGTTGAATTTCGGCGACAAATGGGATTATGCGCCCGCGCCCGAGGAGTCGAAGAATTACGTGATTGCGCCGCGGCATGAGTTGTTCATCAACGGAAAATTCATCGCGCCGCGTTCGAAGAAATACTTTGAGTCAATCAATCCCGCGACGGAACAAACATTGACCGAAATCGCGGCGGGTAATGCCGCGGATGTGGATAGCGCGGTGAAATCCGCGCGGCGCGCTTACGAAAATGTCTGGAGCAAAATGCCGGGACGCGAGCGCAGCAAATATCTTTATCGCATCGCGCGTATCATCCAGGAAAAGGCGCGCGAACTCGCGGTGCTCGAATCGATGGATGGCGGCAAGACGATCAAGGAAAGTCGCGATGTGGATTTGCCGCTCGTGGCCGCGCATTTCTTTTATTACGCCGGTTGGGCGGACAAGTTAAAATACGCGTTCCCGGGAAAGACGCCGCAACCGCTCGGCGTGGCGGGGCAGATTATTCCGTGGAATTTTCCGCTGCTCATGGCGGCGTGGAAAATCGCGCCCGCGCTCGCGTGCGGCAACACGGTTGTTCTCAAACCCGCCGAGACGACCAGCCTCACCGCGATGCGGCTGGCGCAAATTTTTCAGGAAGCGGGATTGCCCGAAGGTGTCGTGAACATCGTGACCGGGGCAGGGGAAACGGGCGCGGCGCTCGTGAATCATCCGGATATTGATAAGTTGGCGTTTACTGGCAGCACCGAAGTCGGCAAGCGCATCGCGCAATCGGTGGCGGGCACGAAAAAGAAATTGACGCTCGAACTCGGCGGCAAGGCGGCGAATATTTTGTTCGAAGACGCGCCGATCGATCAAGCTATCGAAGGAGTCATCAACGGAATCTATTTCAACCAGGGCCACGTCTGTTGCGCGGGCTCACGATTGTTTGTGCAGGAAGGGATTTATCGCACAGTGATCAAGAAACTGCGCGATCGCATCCAGACCTTGCGCGTGGGCAATCCGCTCGACAAAAACACCGACATCGGCGCCATCAATTCCAAACCGCAACTCGAAAAAATCCGCGAGTTGGTGCAAAGCGGCGTGGACGAAGGCGCGGAACTGAACCAATCGCAATGCGATCTCCCGGCGAAAGGATATTGGTTCCCGCCGACATTCCTGACGGGCGTCACGCACGCCCATCGGGTTGCCTCGGAAGAAATTTTCGGGCCCGTTTTAAGCGTGATGACTTTTCGTACGCCGGAAGAAGCCTTCGAGCGCGCGAACAATATTCCTTACGGCCTGAGCGCTGGCGTGTGGACCGATAAGGGCAGCAAGATTTTCAAGATGGTGAATAAACTTCGCGCCGGTGTCATCTGGGCGAACACTTACAACAAGTTCGACCCGACCAGTCCGTTTGGCGGGTACAAAGAAAGTGGATTTGGCCGCGAAGGTGGAATGCAGGGGTTGGCGGCGTATTGTAAACTCGACTAATTGATTCAATTATGCCACAATGACTCGATGAGTACGCTCGCTGCATCCAAAGAATGGGCCAAGGGCGCTTCCGTTCAAGAATTAGCACAAGAAACCGTCGCGCAATGGTCTGATTTATGCCAGATGTTTCTTGATCGGCAACGGACTGAAATCCTAGGCGCTAATCCGTCGCCGGTTGAATTGGAGAAGCACCGGCTTGGGTTGAAATGGATGCTTCGGTTCACGCGAGCGATACATCTTACGGCTGCTGACCCCGATTATCCGGACAGACGTATCGCGGATGAATTAGAAGGGCGGTTGTTTCAGCTCGAACATTCCTGGCGCATGATTCATGAGCGAATGCCTGAAGCGGAAGCCGAAAAGCTGCTACGGAATGTGTTCCCGGAATGAATGCCGAACTGGAGGCGCTCATTGCAGCTCTCGAGGCCTCGCTACAAGCCCGAAGCGGCGACGAGGCAAAGCGTTTGGAGGCAATCTATCAATCCCGTTTGGACGAAGTGTTGACTCGGCATCCGGGGTTGACACGAGAGAAACTCATGGGGGCAGTCTATTTTGCTCATGCGAAATGGTTGCGGGCTCAGCGTCAACCGCCGACCTTGCCGCCAAACGCGTAAATGAGGGCGTGAGATATTCAATCGGGTTGAAATGTGGTTCGGTTGATCCGGCATTTTCATTAGCAATCAGGATTGGAGTTTTTTTGACGCCAATGCTCAGTCCCCATTGACAACGTCCGGTGTGCCGCTACTCTGTTTTGGCTGTTGCATTCAGCAAAAGAATGCGGCGCAGAACCAAACGTGGCAGAGAAAGACGATTATTTGGTGGACATGCTGGTGGATCTCGGTTTTGTAACCGCACCCCAGGTTCAGGCACTGCGTACGGAGGCAAATGCCGCCGGAGTCGGCATCGTAGATTTGATGCTGGCCAACAAAATCATCCGGCCGGCGGATGTCACCCAGGCGAAAGCAGCGCATTTCGGCGCGGAAGTGGTTAACCTCAGCGAAGTCGCCATCGCGGACGATGTCATCGCCACCGTTCCCCGCCATATCGCCAAAAAATATCGCGTGGTTCCCGTCTTCAAGCACGGCAACAGCTTGACCATTGCGCTCGCCGATCCTTCCGACCTCGACACCATTGACAGCCTGAATCATTTGCTGCGGATGGAAATTGTCCATCAGGTCGCGTCCGAAGCGGATATTGAGGCTGCGCTGAACAAATATTATGGCGCGGACAAAAGGGGATTGGGCGAGGACAGCCGTTTTACCGATGTCGTGCGGCAATTGACAGAAGAACACGTCGAAGCGGTGGACGATACCGCGGCTACGGTCGAAGCCGATGCGCCGCTCATCAAGCTGGTGAACCAGATCATCGTGGATGCGTTCAAGATGCGCGCATCGGACATTCATCTGGAACCATTGGCCAAGAGATTTCGTTTGCGGTACCGGATTGACGGCATGATGCACGAAATGAAGTCGCCGCCCAAACGTTTGCAGGCGTCCATCATCGCGCGACTGAAAATCCAGTCGAACATGTCGATTGCCGAGCACCGTATTCCGCAGGACGGGCGCATTCAATCGCAGGTCGGCGCCAAGTTGATCGATTTGCGCGTGTCCTGTCTACCGACGAACCATGGCGAAAGCATCGTCATGCGTATTCTGGATAAGGAAGGCCTGAAACTTGGTCTTCCGGAACTGGGATTTTTTACCGACGACCAGCAGACGTTCGAAAAATTGATTGGTTTGCCCGACGGGATTCTGCTCGTCACCGGCCCGACCGGCTCCGGAAAAACCACGACGCTTTATTCCTGCCTGCATTTCATTAATCGGCCTGACCGCAAAATCATCACGGTGGAAGACCCGGTGGAATATATCCTCGCGGGTATCAACCAGGTGCAGGTTGCGGAATCGGTGGGGTTGTCCTTCAGCGCCGCATTGCGCTCGATTCTCCGCCAGGCGCCGAACGTGATTATGATCGGGGAAATTCGCGATATAGAGACGGCCTCCATCGCGATCAATGCCTCCCTGACCGGCCATTTGGTTTTCTCCACGCTCCACACCAACGACGCCCCCGGCGCGGTCACGCGCTTGATTGATATTGGTGTAAAACCCTTCCTGGTGGCGTCCTCCACCCGCGCGCTGATGGCGCAACGGTTGGTGCGCAAAGTATGCCGCAAATGCGCGGCGCCTTACATGCCCACCGAGGCGGAATTGCGCGCGTTGGGCCTGGATACGGCGACGATACAGAATGCCACGCCCATGAAAGGCAAGGGTTGCGCGGATTGTTCGAATACCGGATGCCGCGGCCGTTTCGGCGTGTTTGAGATTTTCGTGATTGATGACGAGGCGCGCAAATTGATTTACGAAAAGGTCCCGACCTCGGTTCTCCGTTCCCGCGCGCGGGAAATGGGGATGCGCACGCTGCGCGAGGACGGCATTCGCAAAGTGCTGGCCGGCCTGACGACGCCCGAGGAAGTCATCCGCGCCACCGTGGGGGACTCGGAATAGAGATGAGGAATGACGAACCTGGAGAGACGAACATCAATTACCGCAAGGGTTGGTCTTCACCGTTCACATTTTACAGCTTGAAATCTCTTTCCCGCGTGCGAACTCCGATGTTACATTGTCCAAACCTAGACTAGATATAGCATGTCCTACTCGATGTCTGATTTGTTGCAGTTGGTGGTGTCGGAAGGCGCTTCCGATCTCCATCTGCGCGTGGGTATTCCCCCGACCATCCGCGTTCACGGCATTTTGCATCGCGTAGAAGGCCCGACGCTGGCGCCCGAAGACACCGAGGAATTGATGCGGAGCATTACGTCCGAGGAACACATCCAGCACGTGCGCGAGCGCGGCGGCGCGGACTATGGTTTTGCCTTCGGCGAAGCGGCGCGGTTCCGCGTCAGCGCCTTCAAGGAAAAAGGCAATTTCGCCATGGTTTTGCGGCAAATTCCCAGCAAA
>Ga0137403_10005908_pt1 | contig 14078 bp, 14 predicted proteins | sample CZOMad2_1_16fung_FD_122057 | JGI IMG/M metagenome (GOLD analysis project Ga0137403, IMG submission 122057) | Vadose zone soil fungal communities from Angelo Coast Range Reserve, California, USA - CZOMad2_1_16fungal (Hybrid Assembly) | ecosystem: Environmental > Terrestrial > Soil > Vadose zone... | reverse complement strand
GCGCGAAACTTCATTTTATTTTATGAAGCGGTTCTCGATGTTAGCAAAGTGCGGTTTCGCCAGCGGTAGCTGAGCTCTTTCTCGTTAGACCTATGAGAGCGACACGACTCGTGTTACCAGTTTTCGTTATTCTTGGCCTTGCGGGTTGTGCAATCCGTGAAGGTGCATGGGCGCCGCACGATTTTTCAGCCGACGAAGCGTATCGTCTAGCGAACACTTACCGGATACTGCACATCACCGGGTGCGGCGGAACCAAGGCACCCATCGCGCGAGGAAGTTATTGGGAGCTTCCACTACTTTTTGGCATTGCAGCTGCGCCTCGCGGCGCGATTCACGTTGACCGGCACACCGGCACAGTCTCGTACACTTGGCGAGGCGAAAGTTATCCCACGCTTACGCCGAAACAACTTTGGGAGGAAGAATACGCCAAGGAGCATCGAACGTGATCGGTCTAACCAGGCGCTGCAGCCAACGTCGGCCCGTTTTGATTCCTCGCTTTCCGATGATCTCGAACCCCAAACTTAAAGCCGCGCTCGCTCTCGGCCGCCGTGGCTGAGCTTGAGCTCGTTAGGACTGCGTATGAAGCTACTCTTGGCCGTATTAGCGCTAATCAGCGCGGGACCAGCTGCCGCTGATTGCCCGAAGGCTGCAGATTGGGCACGCGCCTTCTACTCCGAGCACTATTCCTTTTATGCCGACCCATCAGATCGTGTCTTGGAGTTCACCACGCCAGAGTTTGGAGCGCTGCTCAAGAGGGAATGGGCATATTCGAAGGGAGAGGTCGGGCATCTGGATTACGACCCCTGGCTTGGAGGCCAGGACGGAGAAATTGGCAAGCCGGTTCGCTTCTCCGTCGAAACGGAGTCGCCGGATACGGCAATTGTCTCCATGTCATATCCGTTCGTGCTTGACTCCAAGCACCCGCCCGAACGGCACACGGTGCACTTGGTATTGCGCAAGCGAGAACACGAGTGCTGGCAGCTTCAAGATTTCATCACTCCGCGCGGCGACTCGCTGTCATATGTGTACTCACTTCCGCAGCCCTAACCAATCGCTCCAGCCAACCGCTGGCCGGTGCGACGCGCAGATTTGATTTTATGAAACAGTTCCCCGTGTTTGAAACGCTCGGTGCCGCCAGCGGTGGCTGAGCTCTGTCTCGTTAGATGATGAGCCTCGCGACATTCCGTTTCATTGGCAAGCATGCGGGGAACATGCTCTCAGGCATCTGCCTAGCCGCAATATTGGCGCATCTCGTCGGCAAGCTTATTCCGGGTGCGCAGCTAGCCACGTTTATAAGTCTTTCGCTGTCGTGGATCCTGATCGGAGTGTCCGTCATTGTTCGCGAGCGTCACGGTAAGCAAGACTCACTAGTCATGCTCAGCATCGAGCCTTTACCGCTTGTTATGGTCTTCATCACAGTCGTTTTAGTGGTCGCGTGTGTAGTTGCGCGCTATGAGCCGGTCGCGATCGTTGGACCAGCCATCGGCATTTTAGGGACGATACTTGGCGTCCTGTTCTACGGCGCTGTCATTGCCGGCGCTGTGCAGAAGCGAAAGCTAGAAGCAGATCTTGCGAACAAGCCTACAGAATCATCTAACCAATCGCTGCAGCCGACGCCTAGCCGGCTTGTTTCCTCCCCCTTTCATGATTAGAATACTGCAAGAGTTTACCAGTCGCGCCCTAGCTAGCCGCCGGCTGAGCTTTGTCTCGTTAGACCTATGGCTACATGGCGAAATGCTCTGATCGTTACGATCGTAGTTTTCCTGCTGCCATTCCCGATTACATGGGTGCTGAAGTCCACTGGAGGCGGGCTCGGCCAGGTTGTGTTGTGCTATTCGCTGCTTGCTGGAGCGGCTTCAGCATTTCTCTGGTTCTTGGCTGCGTGGAAGCGCAGCAGACTTGCTGCGTTGTTGGTGTTTCTGCCGGCAGGTGTCATAGAGATCATTGCGTTGCTCAATGCATTCATTGGCATTACAGTTCTGATGGGAGCGATGGACTATCAGCTAATGTGAACATCGGTCTAACCAGTCGCTGCAGCCGACGCCTAGCCGGCTTGTTTCCTCCCGCTCTCATGATTAAAATACTTCCAAAGATAGCCAGCCGCGCCCTCGCTAGGCGCGGCTGAGCTTGAGCTCGTTAAGCGGCGCTTTCACCAGTCGTCCGATCACAGTGCATTAAACAACGAAAGGTATACGAATGTATACTGTCATGGGAATTACCGGCCAAATCGGAGGGGTCGTGGGACATGCCCTTCTCGCCGCAAATCAACAAGTCCGGGCTGTCGTGCGGGACGCTGATAAAGGTCGAGCGTGGGCAGATCGTGGCTGTGAAGTCGCGCAGGCCACGATCGAGGATGCGGCCTCTCTCACGACCGCGTTCCGAGGGGCGGAAGGCGTCTTCGTGCTCGTGCCATCGAGTTTTGACCCGACACCCGGGTTTCCCGAGGCCCGGACGATCGGTGTAACTCTGCGAGCCGCACTGGAAGCGGCGTCTCCGGCGCGAGTCGTTTACCTCTCTACGATTGGGGCGCAAGCCACCCGGTCCAACCTTCTGACCCAGCATACAATCATCGAGGAGGCTCTCGGCACTTTGCCCACGCCGATTACCTTTCTGCGGCCCGCATGGTTCATGGAGAACTGCAGTTGGGACGTGGCTCCGGCGCGCGCGCAGGGCGTGATTCCAAGTTTCCTGCAACCGCTCGACAAGCCGGTGCCGATGGTGGCAACTGCGGACATTGGCAGGGTGGCCGCCAGACTGCTTCAGGAAAACTGGACCGGTCGCCGAGTGGTGGAACTCGAAGGACCGCAACGCGTGACGCCAAACGAGATTGCGGCCACCTTTGCCGGGCTCTTGCAGCGACCAGTGCGCATGGAAGTGGTGCCCCGCGAGTCGTGGGAGAAATTGTTCACGGCGCAGGGGATGAAGAATCCGACCCCGCGCCTGCAAATGCTGGACGGTTTCAATGAAGGCTGGATCGATTTCGAACGAGGAGCCAGCGGATCGGAAAAGGGAAGCGTTCCCTTGGAGACCGTGCTAAAGGCCCTGACCAAACGAGAGGCCAAGTCTCCCTGAACCTGACAGATTTTGACCACTCACTCCTCAAATTCTTCCGCGAAAGCCCCAGCGCCTAACCATGCGCCGCAGCGAACCCGGCCAGCGCGCTCCGGTTGCAATCCACGCGTCCCGTAGGCCGGGTCACTGAGCTTGAGTCGTTAGGCAAAAAACAATGAGTAGATTCGAGAGTATCACGATTAGGGAAGTCGAGTCTTCCGATCTCGAAACTTTCTATGAGCATCAACTCGACCCGGAAGCGATTAGGATGGCAGCATTCGTCTGTGAAGACCCAAAGGACAAGGTAGCTTTCGACGCCCATTGGGATAAAATTTTGAATTCGTCACAAATCACACAGAGGACGATCGTTGCAGAGGGACAAGTCGCTGGTCACATAGCGTGCTATCCGCATGGAGAAAACATAGAAGTCACCTATTGGCTTGGAAGGGAGTTCTGGGGAAGAGGATTAGCGACTCAAGCGCTCAATAGGATGCTCCACCTTGTTGTAGATCGGCCGATTTTCGCCAGGGCAGCAACGGACAACATCGGGTCGATAAGAGTGCTGCAGAAATGCGGTTTTAAAATCATCGGAAAAAACAAAGATTTCGCCAATGGCAGAGGCGAAGACACGGAAGAATACATTCTTCGCCTGGATCTAACGATGCAGCCACCCGTTGTCGATTTTGGCTGACATATAGTTTTTTACGGAAAATTTTGGACGCGGGTTTTGCCCCGAATGAAATGACCGCCGATTACACAAGCGGCAAAAATTGCTCGCCGAAGTGAAACCCATCTTCACTCTCGTAGCCTATCGGCGCGTTGCGAAGTTCCAGGATAACCAGACCAAGCACCGATAATTCCTATGAAGATCGAGGACATAAATCGCAATCCTCAGGCAGGGAATTTACGATTACCAGAACTAAATTGGGCAATCGGGGCCGTTCATGGCTGTAATGTGTACATTACAAAGAGGTGTGGAGCTTTTAGATGACTAAGCGCGTGCTTACGGCGTTATGTTACGCCTCGCTTACCTCCTGCGCTCCCACGTTCGATGTTCAACTGCGCAATGACACCGGCCACACGCTCGTTGTTGCGACGCCTCTTGGCAAACCACCTGATATTGGCATCGCATCCGGTGCAGCTGCGCCGGTCGACATACTCGTGGCTCCAAATGGTATCATGGAGCGGTTCTCCGTTATGGCACCGCATGACAGCTGGACCTATTCGATTACCTCCGCGCCTTCCTGGCCGTACCTTCATCGTTGCGTGAGCAGCGCGACTTTGGCGTGACACGCATTCATGCTCGCATTGATCCCGCAGGCCGAATCTATCTCTTGTCGCAGAGTAACCAACGGGTCCCCCAGACGCCAGGTTTTCCGATCATTCCCCAGGTGCACCGACGTGGAAAAGTCGTAGGTCTAAGCAACGGAGACCATTGAATGTGACATATAGTTTTTTACGGAAATTTTTGGGCGCGGGTTTTGCCGGGGAATCGCGGTTTCGACGGAGTTCCTTGCGCCGCAACGGAAAACGCGCTCACAGATACGCAAGGCGTCCCGCCGATCAACAATCCGAAGGACTGGAAAATTTCCCTTCGCATAAGATGGTTCCGATAAAGGGAACGCGTGCTCGACTGCAGGCCGCCTTTTTTTGGTGACTCGATTAGCAACGAACGTGGAACGCGTTGTCAAAGCAATGCAGCTCTGCCGCCTAATTTAGTGGCGCTTTCGGGGATTCTTTTGGCATCGGTCCGAGGCGGACTGGCATTTTTCGGAGAAGCCGGTCCACCTCACGGGCGCGGAGGGGTGCGCGGCGCAAAAGTTGGAAACGGGGTGGCTGTTGGCGCAGGCGTTGCGGTCGTAGCCGGAATCGGTGTGGCAACTTGTGCGTGCGCGCCAGCGAAGAAGGCCACCAAACCAAGTAGAACGCACACGCTGACGAAAGCGATCCCCGACCGCATTCGCGTACTCGCGGCCGGATGTCGGAGTTGAATGGATCTCTTTTTCATCGCTGAAGTCTCATTAAATAATTCGTTTGAGGCCTCTCTGTCGGCTCCCTCGCTTCTCATCGGTTACATATGACATATAGTTTTTTACGGAAATTTTTTAGGGCGGGTTTTTCCGTGGAATCGTGGTTGACCTCCTGCAGTGTTTTCCGGCAAGCTGCCTCTATGGAGGACGAAATAGATTGCAAGATGCAGTCTACTTCTCGTTAGACCCATGCAAAAACTTCTCTTCGTCACCGCCATGCTGCTGGTCGTCTGCTTCGAAGGGACGATCGCGATCGCCCAAGGACAGCCCGAACCCACGTTAGCTCTGCTCCGTAGCGGAGCACGCCCTCTCGTCGTCGGTGGCGTATCCGAATACACTCCGTTTAATGTCGTCGGTCCTGACGGTCAGCTTACCGGTATGGATCGCGAGATCATCCGTGCGGCAGCAAACCGCCTAGGCATCAAGCAGGTGGACTTCAAAACGATGACGTTCAGCAAGCTTGGCCAGTCCTTGCTGGACGGGAAAATCGACCTGATCGCCAACAACTATTGGCCGACGCCCGATCGCGAGCGTCTTTACGCCTTCACCGAGCCGTACTTCGTGCGCGGCGGAGTGGGTTCATTGTGGATCGAGGGGACCGGACCGTTCGACACTGCGGCCAGCATGGCCGCGAAGCGTATCGCCGTCGTGAAGGGAAGTTACCCAGAGGCTTGGGCGCGGGAGCACGTTCCAACGGCAGTCATTCTTCCGGTGGACGGCACATTGGCCGAGCTGGACGACATGCTACCGAGCGGGCGGGCCGACGTCATCGTGGGGTTCTACACGCGGCAGAGGGGTGTCTTGCTGAAACACAAAGACGGGGGTGGATACAAGAACGCGCTTCTCCAACCGATGCGCGCAGCGTTCGCCGTACGGAAGAACTCGAAGGAGCTGCGCGAGGCCCTTGACGGCGTTCTTAAAAAGATGTGGGCCGACGGCTCGCTCAACAAGATCAAACGAGTCTACCTTGACCCGCTGGAGATCGAGCCGGCCAAATCCCCGTAATTACTCAACGATCAGTCTAGACCAGCAGACGTGCGATGACTGATCGTCTAACTGGTGGCTCAGAAGAAAGCCAATTCAGATATGCTGTCGCCGACGGCTACTAGTTCGTCGATGTCTACTGGCGGAGTTAGGTCGCATTTCGTAGCAGTGAATTTTAGCTGACATATAGCGGCGATTCTATTGCCGTGGGCGCTAGTGACGGTACGACGGTCGCTTTCGCTTTTGGCGACGACGTTGGCGATGCTTGCGATGCTCTGGCGGGGAAAAGCCTGGAAAACGGTATTTCTGCAATCAGAGCAACGAGTATCGGAACTACAACGCCAACTGCGACCGCCCATTTCGTCCAATACAGAATGGTCGAACCCTGGGCTATCGACTCTCCATGTTGCTGAGTGCTTTGGGCCGCGATTCGTTTCAGTTCTATTTCGCCCCGGAGTTCCGTTAGTCGGACCTCGCACACTGCAATCTCAGTCCGATCAAAGAGATTCCATCGTTCTTCCGACAAGTAGTGGTAACACGCCTGTAATGTATCAAGCGGAAGGCTCGATAGTTTATCGGGCCCAGTATCAGCCATGGTTTTCGCATACCGGTTTGGATCACCGCCGGGCACAGAACGATCAAATCAGGGCGGTTAATAATTTCAATAACCAATCGGACCCAACACCAATTGATTTCATACGACATAATTTTTTACAGAAATTTTTAGGGGGCCCCGTTTGCGCCGGAAATGGCGGTTGACCTGCTGCGGTGTTTCCCGGCAAACTGCCTCTAATGAAGGCAAAAATAGATTGCAGGGTTGGCGTTTAATTCTAACTTCAGAGAGCTTGCCGCCCTCGTCTCCGCCAGCGGTGGCTCAGCTCTTTTTCATTAGGTCTATGCGTCTCCACCATCCAAAATGAAAAACAAGTATCTTCACACAGGAAATACGACGAAGAAATCATCGGCGCGAGCGCGGCTCGTTCTTCTCGCCTTCGGCGTAGTTGCGGCAGTCACTCTGGTCGGTGTCGCTTTGGCGGCTGAGCCCGAGCACCTCGGCGCCCGCAGCAGCCAATCGCAGATTGTGGCGGAGAACCCTGACGCTTCAAACGATCACGGCATCGCGACGAGTAGCAGCGGGTTTCGCACTCCAATGGCCTCTGTCGTCTCCCAGGCAGGAAGCGGCACAATAGCTGAGAAGTACAACACGCTGGTAATGCGCGTTTACTCTAGCGACCGCGCCGAGCGCGACCGGTTGGCCCAGGAACTGAATCCCGAAGAAGTGCCCACAGCCGGAGGCTTTCTCACCGTGATCCGCAATCGCGACCTCTATTACGCCCTGACGGCGCGCGGCCTCCGGGTGGAGATAGACGAAAAGAGCAGTCGCAACCTGAGCGACCCTCAAATCATGCTCGACACTTTCTACGGCGGCTACAAGTCGGTGGAAGAAATATACGCTTTCCTGGACCGGAAGGTCGCGCAGTTCCCCGGTCTGGTCGAGAAGATCGACATCGGCGACTCCTGGTGCAAGACGCATCCAGGCTCGTGCGTCCAGCCCAGTCCCTGGAATGGCTACGACCTGTACGTGCTCCACATTACGAACCGCAACATCCCAGGCCCCAAACCGGTCTTCTGGGCGGACGCCGACATACACGCCCGCGAGATCGCTACGCCGGAAGTAGTCATGCGCATGATCGACTACCTGCTTAATAACTACGATACCAATGCCGACGTTCACTGGCTCCTGGACTATCACGACGTCTGGCTTATGCCCGAAGTCAACCCCGACGGCCACCACATCGTGGAGGCGGGAGGCGGCGGCAACAGCCCGTACATGTACCGCAAGAACGGCAACAACGTGGGAGGCGGCGGGTGCGCCTGGCCTCCCACACCATTTGATCATTTCGGCGTCGCAGAGATCACATTCCACTCGTGTTCCGAAGCCACCCGGCTACCTGACCACGACAACCGGACCACGCGATGGCTCTCGTGACGACCGCGGTTCTGCTATTCGATAGCCAGGTTCGCTCAACGGCGGACCCACCGAAGCATGACCGCCTCTGGTACGATCAGTACTTCTTTCATCCCGCCTACGGCCAGGCAGGCTACTGGGGTACGCAGACGGACAGCCAGCGGATCCTCGGCGGTCAGGTCTTTGACTGGCTCCCCTCCGGGGGATCGCTCCCGGATTTCTCCAGGCGTAAGGCAATTGCCGATTGGGTGATGCGGGCCTTCGAGGAGAACCGCGGGGTTAACTTCGACGGCTTCGACGTTGTCGTGGTGGTCGTCGCGCTCGCGAAGACGGTGAAGTCCGATGGTGGCTCGACAGGCGCGAACTCAAAGCGCCGCGGTCACAATGCGGTGGTCGCGCGGGTAGGCGACTCCTTTGATTTCGTGGCCCACGAGCTTGGGCATGCCATGGGGCTCACCCACTCCTTCGGCACGAACCCCATTCCCGTTGAAGGCGAGAAGCCGGGTGGCTACGGCCATAAGTTCTGTATCATGAGCGCGCAATTCTACGGCGGCACGGCAGCCGCGTACGCGCCGCCGAAACCTCAGGACGATGCCCTGGAATACATCGGTCTCGGCCCGAGCCTGAACGGCCTGACGGCCCGCGCCAATGGCTGGATCGACGCCCACTTCATGGATCTGGGCCAGACAGCCGAGGCCGATTTCACCATGCGCGCTCGGCAATGGCTGGGCCGGACCCAGTCGCTTTCCCCTCAGGGCTTGGAGATCGTAAGCCCCGATGGCTCCAACTACGTGGTCGATTTCTACGTGCCGGAGGGCTGGGACCGGGGCCAACCCGGCCCGGCCGTGGTGCTTACCCAGGGCCGAGGCGGCCGAGCACAGCAAGCAGACCCCGGTTATGCCGCCGCCAACGCGGGGACGTATCTGACTCACGCCCGGTTGCCGGTGATCTTTGGCGCGCCAAGCGCGACGCTCCCCGGCCCGGGCTTCCGGATACACGTGCTGGACTACAACGCAACGACCCGGGAAGTGAGGATTCGGGTGCGCCGGGGTCTGGGCACCGCACCGGACGTAATCCTGGACTGGCGGGTGGATACGCTGAGCTCCCGCAAGGTAGACGCCGGTACCACGACCTGGGCACCAGGCGAAGCGCTTTGCCTGACTGGAACCTGGCCTTATGAGAAGATCGCGCGCTCGCAGCAAGCCGTGATCGAGGCGACGTATGAGCTGAGGATCCCCGGTATGCTGGCGCAATGGACGATCGAAGGCATCGCGCTGCCGCAGACCGCCGCCCCCTTATCCGGCACGAGCAGCCTCACCGTTACCGTCACCGTCGCCCATCCCAAGTTCCAGACGGTCCAGGAAAGCAAGGTGATCTCGCTGGAGTACGACATCGAGCCGTTGCCGAACGGGTCCCGGTTGAAACTCCGCAACCGCCCCGAGGATGAATCCTTCAAGCTGCGCGTCGAGGTCACGCTCTCGAACGCCGGGGGTTCAGGCTCCGCGATCAGTTGGTTAGACTTCAAAGGCCAGGAGTATGTCTACCCGCCGGAGTTCTACCAGCAGCGCGACGCCTGCTTCCAGCACTTCATCGATGTCGGCAAGCGCTATCTCCGTTATAAGGTAGTGCCGTTTCCGCAGCTTTGGGAGCAGGTGGACCCGCTCCGCCACAACGAGGTGGGTGCATGGCTCGATGCACTGGCCGATCATCAGGATCGGGGCGAGGTGCAACTCTACGAACAGGGTGCGGAGGCGCTGGCGCGAGAGCTCGGAGTTGCGGACCTTGGACTGCAGGTCCTGTCCGTCGAGGAGGCCTATTCCCCTCCGAGAATACTGCACGAAATCGCGCCGCCGGCGCGTCCCGACCTGGCGGTTACCATGACTGCTACGCATGTTGGCGGGGCTTCTACCCGGCGACGCCTGGCTCGCTACCTCCTCGCGGGGGCGGTCGGCGCGGCGCTCGCCATTATTTGGACCCGGCCCCGGTCCTGACGCGAAGAGGATGAAGAGGGGTCAGAGCGCGTGATTCCGGAAGACGCGTCAGAAAATGAGTCGAATACTAGCAAAAGCCCGCGCCACCTTCCGATGACGCGGGCTTCACTAATTAACTAACTAAACGGAAAGCTTAACTTAGATGCGCGCCTTGCTGCGGCTGCCGTTCGTGTGCTCGCTGCCGTTGCCGCTACTGGGGTTTTTGGTGGCGGAAGCACAAGCCATATTTCATTCCGGATGCGACAGAATAGATCTAACAAATCGATGAAGCCTCTATCTTCTTTAAAGAGCCCTTGATTTGGTGCAAAAGGGCGGCAGGTGCGCGATCCTCGATGAAGCGGCTTCTGGTTAGACCAAGAGCGTCCGTTAGTTCGATCCGTGCCTGCCCTTGGGCGTGTGAAGTAAACTCGAACAGTTACTGGAGCGACCAAGCCGGCCTTTTACCCCGAGGGCAAGACCGGCCTGGCCAGCTCGCATCTTAGAAGCAGGAGTTATGTATCACATGAAAGAGGAGCTTGTCTATCTGGGAGTAGATATCGCCAAGGCGTATTTGGACAGGGCAATCGGCAATGAGAAAAGTCGTTTTTCGAACGACGCGCTCGGTCACCGGCAGCTAATCAACTGGATCAAACAAAAGCCAGCAAAAGTGCAGGTGATTTGTGAACCCAGCGGGGGCTACGAACGAGCATTAGTTCGGGCGCTGGTTGGTGCGCAACTGAAAATCAGTTTGGTCCCGGCCAACCGAGTGCGGCAATTTGCCCGAGCGAAGGGTATTTTGGCCAAGACCGATCGCATTGACGCAAAGCTGCTGTGCTCCTTTGGAGAGGCGATGCAGCCAGGCACAATCAGTGCCTCTCAGTTGGAGCAGCAACATTTACGCGAACTGGAGAGTCAACGCCGCCATTTAACACCTCTGTTGGTGATGGAGCACAATCGAGCCGCGCGGATGAGTGATCTTTGCGTGTGCAAAATGAACCGCCGTCTGATAACCCAGATTAAAAAGCAGATCGAGCAACTCGATCTGCTCATCAAAGGGCACATCGACCAATCACACGAACTCTCGGCCAAAGCAGCCAAACTGACGGCGATCAGCGGAGTCGGTGCGCGCACGGCGTGGATACCATTTCCGCACCACTTTGCCCGAAGTGTGGTATTCCGTTGATCATTCGCAGCAGCAGCCGCGGGAAGTTTTACGGATGCTCGAATTATCCGAAGTGCCGACAGACTATTCATCTGTAGTGATCTTGTTCTCGCTAGGGGCATTTCAGGCGCTGTTTTTCATACGACATAAATTTTTTACGGAAATTTTCGGGCGAGGGTTTTGCCCCGAATCGCGGTTGACGTTCCGCAGCGTTTTCCGGCAAACTGCCACTATGGAGGCAGAAATAGATTGCAGGTTGCAGTCTAATTCTCGTTAGATCGTGAAGCGACCGCTTTTGATTTTGTCCGCATTCGGGATCGGCGTTCTCCTCACGACACTAACCGCTGCACTTTCCTATTTTGCCTCCCAGGCTGGAGCCCAGCTGGTCAGTGAAATCTTGTTTTGGCCAAACACTCTCATGCAAAGCCTAGTTCCGCTTCACAATGTCGGCACTTCCGCCCATCCACTTTATGAGGGCACGCCACTGAACATCGCTGCCTTCTTCATGAGTTTTCCGCTGGCGGTTTTGGTTTATGGCGCGTTCGCATATATTTTTCTTCGTCGACGGCAGCGGTATGATGGCATACAGGCAACACCAACGATCTAACAAGACGAGGCGCGGGCAAACAAATTATGCCAAACATCTATCCAAGCGAGTAAGCCAACGGCCCCACATTTATATGACATGTAGTTTTTTACAGAGTCTTCGGGGCAGGGGATTGGCTGGGAATCGCGATTGACCTTGTGCAGTGTTTTCTGGCAAACTGGCTCTACTAGTTAGGCGACTCAGACACTCTTGCCATGCGCAAAGGATCCAGCGGTAAGTCAGGCTGCCTTGGTTCATTTCTTCAGCTATTCGGCATCGAACGTTCGACTGCTGGTTCTAAGTCTTTTCCACAGCTTTCATTCGGTCTGCACGACGAGGCTTTTCCATTTCGTCTGCGCGATGATTTTCTCTCTCCTGCGGAGATTTCCTTTTATCACGTTCTCGTTTCTGCAGCAGGCGACAGGTTTACCGTCTGTCCGAAAGTTAATCTTAACGATATTTTCTTCGTTTCTCGTCCCGACCGGAATCAAGCCGCACGAAACCGCATTTCGCTCAAACACGTAGATTTTTTGCTATGCGATAGCCGCTCCATGCGCCCTCGTGTAGGCATCGAGCTTGATGATTCGAGCCATGCTCGCGAGGATCGTCAGGCACGCGATGCGTTTGTCGAGCAAGTCTTTGAGGCTGCCGGGGTGGCGCTGTTACGTTTTCCCGCGCTGCGCGCCTACAACATTTCCGAGGTTATTTCCCGCTTGTCACCGTTTTTCGCCGGAGGCGCTGTGCCACCGCCACTGGCAATTTCCGTGGATACCATTTCCGCCCCACTTTGCCCGAAGTGTGGTATTCCGTTGGTTGTTCGCAGTAGCAGCCGCGGCAAGTTTTACGGTTGCGCGAATTATCCGAAGTGCCGACAGACTATTCGCCTGTAGCTGATCTTGTTCTCGCTAAGGTGCATTTCAGGCGCGGTTTCATACGACATATAGTTTTTGACGGAATTTTCCGGCATGATTTGCCCCGGAATTGCGGTTGACGCGCTGCAGTGTTTTCCTGCAATCTGCCTCTATATGAAAAAGATTTTACTCATCTTGGCGTTGACCGGAAGCCTTTACGCGCAGCCCGACCCGTGTCCTGCCTGTGAATTACGGGCAACGCGCGACACCCGGATTTCGTTAGGCCACGGCGCGTCGATTGAAGTTCACCAGGGGCAAACGTTTACCGGGCGAATATGCCTCAACCTTGTGCGGATTGAGATTAATGGGATCCAGTATGAAGCAAGCCGGAACGATTTTTCGCTTGTCCGCTATTTACCGCACAAGTGATGGACTGGATATGACATATAGTTTTTTACGGAAATTTTTAAGCGCAGGTTTGGACCGGAATCGCGGGTGACGTTCTGCAGTATTTGCGTCAAGCTGCCCTAATGGAGGCAGAAATAGATTGCACGTTGCCGTCTATTTCTCGTTAGATGCTGAGCGCGTGAAATCCGTTTCCTACACACCTGGGTACATCTACTTAATCGCTTTCATTCTGGCGTTGCCCGCAACATGGCTCGTGGCCGGCAGATCAGGCGAGGATGTTCCCGGAATGATCGCGATGGTCGTTCAAATCCTGTTTTTCGGTGTCTTCATCATCGCGCTCGGTTCGCTTCGTCGGCGCCTTCAAAATCGGCGCTGCCCTCAACAAGACTCAGACGATGCCGGGTGACCCGCAACCGATCTAACCAATCGATCAGGCATCCGCGCCACATTTATATGACATATAGTTTTTTACGGAATTTTTTGGAGGCGGGTTTTGCCACGGAATCGCGGTTGACCTCCAGTAGTGTTTTCCGGCAAACTGGCTCTATGGGAGGGAGAATAGATTGCACGTTGCAGTCTAATTCTCGTTAGACGACCTCACACGTTCTCCCAAATCTCGCAATGAAGAAACCTATTTCCCTCGTTGTCCTCGCGTTGGTTGTCGCCGCACTTTGCGCATCTGGAGGCTATTGGATTGGCAAACGCCGTGAGAGACGAATTACCAATGCCATGATTGAAGGCTCCTTCGTGAACAACTTGCTTGCCTTAGAGAGCCTCAGAGCAGGCGATACTCCCGCTGCAATTAACAAGCTGGAGAGTCACGTATTCATGTCGGCAACCCTTCTTCTGAACGATCCAAATGCGAAGCATGACGCGCTCGACGTTTTCCGGGCCAACCTTCTGACCTATCGTCACACCTACCGAACCAATCCGACCGAATGGTCGCCGATGGAGCAGAAGAGTGCATGACCGTGAATCGCGGATGAAGGAACTTCCTGAAGGAAAGGGGTGGCGGTGTTCGGTGCATGAATGTAAGCATTTCTCGATAAATCCCGACTATAAAGAGC
>Ga0137403_10005907_pt1 | contig 14080 bp, 5 predicted proteins | sample CZOMad2_1_16fung_FD_122057 | JGI IMG/M metagenome (GOLD analysis project Ga0137403, IMG submission 122057) | Vadose zone soil fungal communities from Angelo Coast Range Reserve, California, USA - CZOMad2_1_16fungal (Hybrid Assembly) | ecosystem: Environmental > Terrestrial > Soil > Vadose zone... | reverse complement strand
AGGCGTCACTCGAATATCGATTGCGTTGATCTGGTTGGGAGCGCCGATGATTCCTTGCAAGAGCGGTAAAGAAAGAACGACCGAGCCGTCTTCGACGAGCGCGCCACCCTTCACGATTCCAACGACTGTTAGTCGCTTCGTTTCAATCTGAATCGGGTCGTCAACTTTTTTCTTGAGCACTTCTGCCGCGGTCTGACCCAAAACTACTGCCTCTTCCGTGGCATCGCGCGGCATACGCCCGGAGACGATTTCCAGATTGTTCCATGCAAATCCTCCCCACTCGCGAGCGGAGAGAATCATCAAATCAGAGTCTTCAACACTGGTCACCTCCACGAGAAGATTGCAGGTCGCAGCGATGTGCGGAAGGCTGGCGATCCGATCGCGGACGGAGGCGTCGAACGGCTTCGGCGTGAGCGATCCCCCTCTGTTAGCGACGACGATATCGGTTCCGCGCGCCTTCAATCCAACCTGCCAACCTTTCTCAAAACCTCGAGACATTCCGACCAACGCAACGACAGCAGCGATGCCGATGGAAATTCCCGCGAGAGTCAACCCGGTGCGCAAAGGGCGACGCCAGAGACCGCGGATGACAACAGTAAAAAAGGTCATCGTCTATCGTCTGAGACGATTCGACCGTCGATCATGCGAAGCATCCTTCCTGCCCGGCCGGCAATCGTTGGGTCATGAGTGACGAGCACCATGCTGCGACCCTGCTCCTGTTGCAGACCAATAATGAGGTCGAGAACCGAATGAGCGTTCTCGCTATCGAGATTACCGGTCGGTTCATCCGCAAGGAGCAGAGATGGCCCATTAGCGAGACTCCGCGCGATGGCGACGCGCTGTCGCTCGCCACCGGAAAGTTTGGAGGGGAAGTGATCGAGTCGATGCTCGAGGCCAACCAGTTTTAGCAATTCGAAGGCGCGCGCGCGTCGTTCAGAAGCTGAGCGATCGATTTCGAACATCGGGATCTGTACGTTCTCGGCCGCGGTGAAAGTCGGCAGGAGGTGAAAGGCTTGGAAAATAAACCCGACCTCGCGGGCACGGTAGGCTGCGGGATTAGGATGATCCGGCAGCGATATTCCGCGGTAGAAAAGGGTTCCGGATGTCGGTCGATCCAACGCACCTAGTAATTGCAGCAAGGTCGATTTACCGCATCCACTCGGTCCAACAATGGCAACGAACTCGCCCTCTTTAATGGAAAAATCTACTCCGCGCAGTGCCTTGACCTGCCCTTCGTCGAACTCGCGGGTGAGAGTCTTTGCCTCGAGAAGAGAGGTGTCGCTGGCAGACATGGTGCCCCTCAAGGAAATTTTATTCCTTCCTGAGAGGCGTGGTCAACCAATCGATCAAATCGTCTGCCATTGCGGCCCAACTCGTGGATCGGCCAGGCAGCGCATCAGTTCAATTAAGGCGTAACGATAACTTGTATACGGGGCTCGTTCGCCCAGTTTTTTCGGCTGCAATTTTTCAACGTGTTGCGGCAAAACGGAATGAGGCAGACCGGCACGTTGATGATGAACTCCATGAAACGGTTCGTGAAGCAGCGTGAAAGCAACCAGCCGCCCCATCCAGCTGTTGGCGACGATGCTGCGAGTCGAGCTATTTACCGTGTTGCCCGTCATCCCGACGTGCTCGATGTACTTGCGCCAGTTCTGCAAATTGGCCGCCAAAACCGCCGGCGCGAGATACATCCAAATGAAATATCTCCAGAGGCCGAATGCTGCGATTGCCCAGAGGATTAAAGTCCACGTCACGACTGTCAGCGCCAATTCCGCCCAAATGCGGCGGCGCACGCGTTTGCTTCGGACCGGAGAAGGAGAACAAAAGAAGGCTCGCAGGAAAAGAAATGGCGAATAAAGCAATCCGAGGTTCAGCTCGGAAAATGCGGCCAAACACCTCCTCCAACGTGGCATGGTCGTTTGGGAGAGTGGCCAGAATTCGTAGTCTCGCTCCGTCGCGAGATAAGCATGATGCGTTTGATGGACGACGCGATAGAGGCTGAAACTCATTAGGCTCAACGTGCCGATCACCAGCCCATCAAACTCATTGAAGCCGCGATTTTTTCGGAGAAGCCCGTGAGCCGCCTCATGCAGGCCGATGAGAGCGCCGTGCATCAAGTGGCTGGCAACAAGCACGAGAGGCACCGCCAGCCAGATCAATCCGCGATGCACCGTTAGAGCGAGCATCACTTCAGTGAAAAGCAAACCGAAAACGAGAAGCTGGAATGCGCTCCGCAATACCCAGTGTGGCTCATGCATCCTGCTGAAGTCTTCGTCGATGTCGGCGTTCATTGAGGTCAGTTCAGCACTTCCGAGATTCGATTTTCCGGCGAACGGCAGATCCTCGCCAGAACTCGCTGAAATATGCCATCGAGCTTTTCAATGTCACGTCGGGAAAACAAATTCTCGCGAAAAAGCCAGGCGACTTCCAGACCGTCGCCGGCTTCAGTGATTTCGCATGCGAGCTGGAAACGTGCGGTTCCCGTCGAACGCATGCTCAGGCGTGCGGAAAGATTAGGCAGCGAAACCTCCGGCATGGGATGGTTCTGCAAAGCAAAGCGAACCTCGAAAACTGGATTATATCCCACTTCCGATTGCTGGCCGAGAGCGCGCGCCAACTCGACAAAGGGGACGGCATTGGCAAACGAGTCAATCGTTTGCTGATGGCCCGCTCGCAAGTGATCGGCGACAATGCGCGAGCGATCGATCTGCCCGCGCAGCGGTACAATGCCCGCGTAATATCCCATAGTTTCACGCGCGGTTTGCCTGGTGCGATTGGCGACCGGTGTTCCCACCACGAGATCATCGAATCCGCTCCATTCGGAGAACGCAAGTTGGAAGGCTCCAAACAACGCGCTGAAGAATGTGATGGTAGTTTGACGGGCCAGTTCGCGCGTTTCGTTAGTCAGATTCGCAGGAATCGCGGAAAGCCATCGCTTGGGCGGCCCCGGCGTGATCGGCAAACTCCACATCCGAGGTGAACCGGCTAACTTGGTCCTCCAAAACTCGACGCGCTGCTCCACAACCGCCGGTTGCCAGAAAGCGCGCTCAGTTGCGCCCCACGCCGTGTAGGTTTGCGGCACGGGCAGCAAAGCCTCGGACGATCCCATCACGACCTCGATGTAAGCAGCGAAAAGGTCCTGAACTAGTACCCCCAGGCTCCAGCCGTCAGCAATGGCGTGATGAATCGCGAAAACCAACACGTGGTCGTTGGCCGCCCGACGCAAGTCGGCCGCGCGGTAGAGCGGCCCTTGCACGAAGTCGAATGGCGGGCGGAAAATCTCTGCCGCTAATTCTTCAATCGCTTCCGGTTGCGTATCATTGGGCGCAACTTCGCGAAATTCAAAATTGATCCCGCAACTCTTGCGGATCATCTGGAGTGGACGCTCTTTGCCGGGAAGGATCGAGAGACGCAAAACCTCCTGACGATCGACCACTCGCTGGATCGCAGCGCGACACTCTCGTTCAGTCAGGAGTCCGTGCACATTGATGAGACAGCAGATGTGATTCGCGTTGTCCTCCGCCGGCACCGGCGAGACTTCCCAAAGTTCTCGTTGTGGGAAAGTCAGCGGATGAAGCTGCGCTTCACCGCGATCGAGCCATTGTTTGAGACGAGCGCGTTGATCGGCCGGCATCGCGGTTACACATGAGCCGGCGCTTAACGCTTGGCTTCTTCGATCGCTTTGGTCTCTTCGGATTCGGCCTCGCGTCCGAGCAGACGTTCGATTTCTTCGTGGGAAATCGCATCAAGGTCGACTGCACTAGTTGCTTCGGTTTGCGCCGACACTGGCGTGGACTCCGCGACGGGTGCCGCGCCACCGAAGTGACCTGCGATTAAGGACGCAATTTGACCGATGGTCCGAGCTCGCATCAGACTCGTTGGAGGTAGAGCAACGCCGACCGCCGCTTCAAGCGAGGTCTCGATTTCGACACCCATCAACGAATCCAGCCCAAGATCGGTGAGCGGCTGATCCTCACGGAGGCTGTCAGGCTTGACTCGCAAAACGGAACCGACGGCTTCCCGGACAGCCTGGCAGATAACAGCCTGCTTTTCAGCCGGCGAAGCTGCGTCGATCCGGCTTCGCCAGCTACTCGTTGCACCAACTGTCTCCTCATTTTCAAGCGCGGCGAAAATGCGCTCCAGAAAGGGATTTTCCTGCATGCTTCGAAAGAATTGACGCCATTTTTTCCAATCAACCCGAATCGAAATCGCTTGGGCACTTCCCGCACGAAGAAACGACTCAAGGAGAGCCATCGCTTCGCCGGGCGAAATCCCCATCGTTCCCTGTCGGGCCAGAAAATCAGCGACGCGCTCGTTACGGGCCACGTAACCCTCGCCGCCGAGTACGCCCCAGTTCACAGTAAGCGCGGGAAGGCCGAGCGCCTGACGATGGTGCGCCAGGCTGTCGAGAAAGGCGTTCGCCGCACTGTAATTTCCCTGAGCGGGATTACCAAAAATGCTTGAGACAGAAGAGAACATCACAAAGCAATCGAGTTTCATTCCGCGGGTTGCTTCGTGGAGGAGCCATGCGCCGTGCGCCTTTGGTCCGAAGACGGTTCGCATGCGCTCGGGGGTAAGTGCCGCGAGCGGCGCATCGTCGATCACCATCGCAAGATGAAAGAGACCGCGCAGCGGCTGTGCGCCGGACTTGATCTCTTCAAAAAGGCGCCGCACGTCATCGGGCGCGCCAATATTCGCAGACACGACGCGCGCTTCCACACCTCGCTCCTGCATGTCTGCCACGAATTCTGCGGCCTCCGGGTTCGAAGCGCCGCTGCGACTCGTGAGCACAAGATGGCGCGCACCACAGTCAACCAACCACCGCGCCAGCACCTTCCCGTATCCGCCAAACGCGCCGGTAATTAGATAGCATCCATCCGGCTTCACCTCGAATCCCGGACCGGGCAATTCACCGCGTCGCGGGACAAAGGGCGTCGGGAATGCGACCACAACCTTCCCGATGTGTTTTCCGCCAGCCATGAGCCGAAACGCGGAATCAATGCGGGAGGCAGGAAAGGCCCGGAAGGGAAGCGGCCGCAACGCACCTTTTTCGACCAAGTCAGAAATCTCCTCCAGCATTTGACGGGTCAGTTCTTCGTTACCATGGAAAACCGCATCCATGGCCACGACATGGAACGACGCATTATTGCGCAGAGGCCGAAGCGGGATGCGCGCGTTTTGATAGATGTCGCGCTTGCCAATTTCGATGAAGCGGCCGAATTCGGCGAGACAGGAAAGACCCATAGGGATCGCTTCCCCAGCGAGCGCATTCAGAACCACGTCCACTCCTTTGCCACCGGTTATCTTCAGCACGGACTCGGCAAAATCGCCGCGTCGCGAGTCGATCACGTGTTGCACTCCGAGCGTTTTGAGCAAAGCACGTTTGCTCAGGCTGCCGGCGGTGGCGATCACGTCCGCTCCAAGATGCAGCGCGATCTGGATGGCGGCCATTCCGACTCCACCTGCCCCCGCGTGAACAAGAACGCGCTCGCGCTCGCGCAGCCGCCCCACGTTTCGCAACGCATACCACGCGGTCATGAAAACGACCGGTAACGTTGATGCCGCTTCAAATGTCAGATTTGCCGGAATCCGTCGCACGTCTCCTGCACGGGCTATCGCGTGAGTGGCAATTCCGAAGACGGCGAGCCCGAACACGCGATCTCCCAGCGCGAGGGCCGTGACGTCCGAGCCAACTGCTTTGATGGTGCCGCTAACTTCGTCGCCAAAAATGCGCGCATCCGGAGCATCGCCCGGATAAAGTGCCAGCGACTTGAGCACGTCGCGAAAATTCATTCCGGCCGCTTTCACTTCAATCAACACCTGGCCCGGTCCGCACGGCGGCATTTCGAACGGAGCAAAGCGGAGGGTGTCGAGACGGCCGCGTTCGCGACATTCCAAACGCAACGGCAGGATCGGATCGAGCCATTGCTCGGAGGACAAGCAGCCGCGGTCCAGTCGTCGAACATAGCGAGCTTCATCGCGCAAGGCGATCTCGCGCTCCCTGTCTTTGCGAGATAGCTCGCTCCAAATCGACGCCGTATCTGTCGAGGACGGTTCTGGGGGAAGATCGATGGCGCGCCAGGAGAGGTTGGAATGTTCGTTCAAAATCACGCGCATCAATCCGATGCTCGGCGTTTGCGCCACCGCCGTCGGTCGCGGATCGTTGCCGGCGGGCTGAGCGTTCCGCGTTACCAAGTCCAGGCGCAATCTTGCTGCGGGCGCAGCGGATTCGAGCGCCTGTGTAAGATGCAGCAGTGCGTCCAGATTGGTCGCCATGTCGGCTCCATTGATAGGTACATCGAGATTCCAAAGATAGACGATGCGCTCAGGTGAGGAGACCCCACAGTCTTTGACAAGCTGTTGCCAGTCTTCCAGCGTCCCCGGTCGCAAGGTAAAAGCGTCGTTGCCATCGAACTCGAAATGGTTTCCCTGCGTGGCGACGCGGCACCTGGCGCCAAGTTCGCGAAGTCGCGAAACCAACACTTCACCCACTCCCGAGGCATCGGCGAAAACAAGCCATGATTTCTCCTCCGGCGCTTGCAAGTGGGTCTCAGATGGCACCGAAGCTTCCTCGTAGGACTTGCGTGCCAACAGGCCGATCTGACCTTCGCCTCCGGTTGGGCCGATCAGACCGGGCAAGGAAGCCGTTTCAACGAAACCAGTTTCCCGTAGCACCGTTTCCCATTGTGCTCTCTTGAGTAAGGGTTGTTCTGGGCGCAGATCGCGATCAGTGAACCGCCACCAGCCGCTCGTTAGTCCGAAAACGGTCTCGGTCCAAAGTTGCGGCGTAGCCGTATCCATGAAAATGAGGCTGCCTCCGGGTGCAAGCAGCCCATGCAAGTTCCGCAATGCGGCACGCACATCGCGGACGGCGTGCAGCACGTTGGTCCCAATGATGAAGTCGAATGTCGCCGCGTCGAGTCCCTGTTCCACGCCTGGTTTTTCGAGGTCGAAAATATTAAACTCCACCTCCGAAAACGCCGCCAGCTTCTGCGCGGCACCGGAAAAAAATGCAGCCGAGACATCGCTGAATATGTAGGAATGCAAGCCGCGCTCCAAGAGTGGTAGAACCTGCGACGCTAATCCACCTGTCCCCGCGCCGATCTCCAAGATGCGCAGCCCGCGTCCTTCGGGTAGACTTCGCGCTGCCGTGTCCACCGTCGCGGCGATGGCCGCGAGCCAGTGACTGGTGAAGAGACCGTCGCCATAGAATTGATCGAGTAACTCCGCGCCGATCCCCGAGAACAAGACCTGCACGGCATCCTTTTCGCCGCGCAAAATCGAGCCCAACTCAGCGCAGTTTCCTTCGCAAAGGAGCGCCTCGGGAAGATGTCCGGGGTGCTTCTCGATGTAGTTGCGCAGAACTTTCCCGGCGGAACCTGCCGCTTCAGCAAAATCAGGCACCAGCTCAAATCCCGCTTCTATTTTCCGGAGCAAGCCATGCCTAACGAGACCGGCCATCAGCCGCCCGAAGACAGGTCGCATCGCGGTTGCCACGTGAAGCGTCGCCCCATCAAAGGCAACACCTGGAGCCACTCCCATTTCCGCCACTCCGCGCGCCAGTTGCGCGGCGGCGAGATCGTCAAGAGCGCAAAGCGCCGCCTCCAGTTCGGAGTGACCGCGAACATCAACGACATGGTCCAGTGCACTCTGTGCCGTGGCCCTTAACTGATCCAGGGGAAGCGGCGACAGCGCCGGTTTGGGCGACTCGTCAGGCACCCGCTGCCAGGCGACATGATATGTTAAATCGCGTGTGCCGCCGGGCCCGGCAGCGCGGCCTGCGCCTGAAAGGCTAATGGCCCGAAATCCTTCCGCCAGCACGCAAGGTTTTCCTTCCTTACTATATAGAGAGATGTCGCCTTCGAGGAGGTCATCGCTAAACTCGCGCACCTTTGCACACACCCGACTGGAGGGGCCCGGCGAGCCGAGAAAGAGAATGCGGCGAAATCCGACCGGCAGCTTCATCCGAGCCTGACGACCTTCAACCGTTGCCGCACCAGCGGAGAAAACTTGAAGCGCTCCGTCGAAGAGAACGGGGTGCAGAGCATATTCGCCCGCGCGCGGAGAGAGCGCGTCCGACAAGACCACGCGTCCTTCAGATCGCCCGGCACCGGCCGTTAATTCGCGAACGGGTCGAAATTCTTCGCCATAACGCAGGCCCAGATCGCTCATGTGGCGGTAGAAGCCGTCGACCGCGATGGATTGAGTGCCGGAAAGGTCCACCCATTTTGAGGAGGCAAAGACGGATTCCGTGCGCTCACCGCGCATCGAGCCCACCACGTGGAGGGACCAGGTGATGCTTTGTTCGAAACGACTTTGAATGGAAAAGGTACGTTCGTTAGGTGAGTATGAGAACTCGAGCTGCACACCCGACGGCGGATCTGGCAGGATAAGCGGCTTGCGGATTTCGAAATCCTCAACCACAAAGGGTTGCCCCTCGAACAACTGCACACCGGCTTCAAGCGCCATCTCAACAAATGCCGCGGCCGGGAAAATGACATGGTTTTCAACCTTGTGATCTTTCAGAAAAGCCATGTGGCGCGAGTCCAGCCGAACGATCCAAGTCGGCATCGCGCGTGGCAACCGCACATCAAACAGGCCGCGTCCACCCGGTGCGAGGCGGCCATCGCGAGCATCGCTTGCTTCGTTCCACCAACGGGCCTTTTCCCAAGCGTAAGCCGGCAGCGAGAGGAGATGCCGGGAAGGCGTCATCGCGGAAAAATCGAGCGGAACGCCGGCGCGGTGCAGATCCATTGCAGCCTCGAGCACGGATTCAAATTCGCGCTCGCGGCGGGCCGATGAGATCACAGTGGTTTTGGCTCCGCGGGCCATAAGACATTCCTGGACCGAATGTGCCAGCGCGGGATGAGCATTGAGTTCCAACCACACATCCGCGCCGAGGTCCGCCAAGGCGCCCACGGCCGAGGCGAAACGCACTGGCTCGCGAATGCCGCGCGCCCAGTAGGCGGCGTTGCATGACTCGCCTGCGCAACGCTCACCCGTCACTGTGCTGAAGAATGGGACGGCGGCCGGCAGCGGTTTGAAATCGGCAAGCGCAGCCTCCAAAGCCTCTGACGCCGGCCGCATGAGCGGATGATGAAATGGATGATCGACCCTAACGAGTCGCGCGAACGCGCCCTGTGCCTCGAGTTCGGCGGCCATGGCCTCGAGCGAAATCCGCGGACCCGAGAGCGTAATGGAACGCGGCCCGTTGAAGGCCGAAATCGTTACAGTGCGGTCGTGCCGCGCAATGAGGGCCAAGGCTTCTTCCTCAGGCAATCCAACAGCGAGCATCGTTCCTTCTCCGCGTCCGCAGGATTCCATGAGGCGCGCTCGGAGCGCGACGATCTGGGCTGCCTCCTCGAGAGAAAAAATTCCGGCGATGCAGGCAGCCGCGATTTCTCCCACGCTATGACCGGCGATGGCTGAAGGCTGAACGCCCCAGGCTTTCCAAAGCGCCGCCAGCGCCACTTGCATGGCAAAAATGGACGGCTGTCCAATCTCCGTCCGTTGCATCTGGGATGTTTCTTCGGAGCGGCCGAGTTCTTCGAGAAGCGAGAAGCTGGCCCACGGACGGAGCGCGGCGTCACAATTTTCAATCGCCTCGCGAAACACCGGCTCATGCTTCATCAACTCGCGACCCATTCCCCACCATTGCGGACCCTGCCCGCTCAGGATGAAGCCAATACGCGGCGGTTGTTCCCGGCGCGCTGTGAAAGCCGCATGAATCTTTTGGCTTTCTTCTTTCTGCGCAAAGGCGTCGAGTTCCTCGGTCAGTTCCGCCCAACTGTCAGCCACAAGAGTAAGCCGGTGCGGATGATGATTGCGCCGGACTCCCAGGGTATAGGTGAGATCCGGCAAAACGGGAGAGCTACCGTTGGCATTGGCATGCTCCTTAACCCATGCGCTCAGATTCACCGCTGAAGTCCGGAGCGATGCTTCCGAACGAGCGGAAAGCATCACTGGCCAGGGACGGCAACCTGGGACGGCGAAGGATTTTTCCGGCTGATGCGGTGGCGGTTCGGCCAGAATGACGTGGGCATTCGCGCCTCCGAATCCAAATGAATTGACGCCTGCGATGCGCTCCTCCGTTCCATTCGGAAAGGGCTCGAGTTGAGTCGGCACGCGCAATTTGAGCTTTTCAAAGTCAATGTGCGGATTTGGCGTCGAAAAATGGAGGCTTGGTGGAATCTGGCCGTACTTAAGAATTAGCATTGCTTTGAGAAGGCCCGCGATGCCCGCTGCAGTTTCCAAATGGCCAAGATTGGTTTTTATGGAGCCAATCGGGAGTGGCGCGTCGGCGGATCGATTACCGCAGAGAGCTTCCGCAAGAGCATGCGCTTCGATCGGATCGCCCACCGCCGTCCCAGTGCCGTGGGCTTCGACGAAGCCGATCGCCTCGGGCACGATTCCAGCATTCCTGCACGCATCTCGCACCAGTCGCGTTTGCGCCTCCGGGCTGGGCAGACAGATGCCGTTGGTGCGTCCATCTTGATTGATCGACGTCCCCAGAATCACGCCCTGAATCGGATCGCCATCCTCGAGCGCCCGCGAAAGTCGCTTGAGCAGGACCATGCCAGCGCCTTCACCACGCACAAACCCGCTGGCGGATGCATCGAAGGCGGCGCATCGGCCCTCTGGCGAAAGCATCGCAGCCTGCGAAAACCCGATAAACCCGCCCGGCGAAATCATCACAGTGACGCCTCCTGCCAAGGCAACGTCTCCACGCCCGGCCCAGATGTGCTCGCACGCCGCGTGAACTGCGGTGAGCGCGGATGAGCACGCAGTATCCATCGCGACACTCGGGCCGCGCAGATTCAAGCAATACGAAATCCGGTTTGCGGCAATGCTGTGCGCGCTTCCGGTCGGCGTATGAGGTCCGATACTAAAATGATCAAAACTCGTGCTTTGAATTCCCTGATAATCGTTATGCGAAATGCCGACGAAAACTCCGAGATCGGCTCCGCGTTCGAAATCGAGGACGAGTCCGGCATCTTCGATCGCCTCCCATGCGGTCTCGAGGAGGAGTCGGTGCTGGGGATCCACATACGGAGCTTCCCGCGGAGAAATGCCAAAGAACTGCGGATCAAATTGATCGATGGCGTCAATAAATCCGCCCCGCAAGGCGATGGATTTGCCAGCCACGCCCGGTTCAGCATCATAATATCGCTCCACGTTCCAGCGATCGGGTGGCACTTCAATGATGCCTTCCCGGCCTTCGACAAGAAGCTTCCAAAGGGAATCCTTCGAACTCACGCCGCCGGGGAAACGGCAGCCGACTCCAATAATCGCAATACGCTCTTTTTGCATGGCGGTGAGTTGCTCCGCAGGGGCGGACTGACTAGCGCTGCCTGTGACCATGTCAAGTCAGCTAGCAATCCGGTCGCGGATTTATGACGTCAACGAACGGTAAAACATTCACTTATCCAACATCAATTCGTTTTAGCATGCTCGACGTTTTACATACCATCATTTCCCGGCATTGTTTTGTTTAACTGCGTTGGTCGCTCATTTCCCAACTTTTCTCTTCGGCGTCCTCTGCGATGCTAATGGCAATATGCGTTCCAACAAGCTTTCCCCGCTCCAAGCCGATTTCATCAAACTGCCCCCACCAACAGGTGGTCAGGACCGTTAATCTATTCGAACGAGATCATGTGCGGCGTCGCGGGAATAATCGACCTGGTTGGGCAGCGCCCGGCTCCGGAAGGTGTGGTGCAACGGATGGCGCACGCAATCACTCACCGCGGCCCGGATGAGGAAGGTTTTCTTGAACAACCAGGAATCTCACTTGCTTCGCGACGATTGAGTATTGTCGACCTGGCTGATGGGCAACAGCCGATGACGAATGAAGACCGCAGCGTTTTCGTGGTCTTCAACGGCGAGTTATTCGACTACGTCGAACGGCGCGAAGAACTTGTTAGGCAAGGACATCGCTTCCGCACTCATTGTGATACGGAAATCATCCCACACCTTTGGGAAGATCACCACGAAGGAATTTGGGAGCGGCTGCGCGGCCAATTTGCCATAGCACTGTGGGATGCGCGGCTCCGACAACTCCATCTCGGCCGCGACCGTTTCGGTATCGCACCACTTTTCTGGAGCCGGCAGGGCGACTGGCTGCTCTTTGCTTCCGAAATCAAAGGCCTGCTTGCGTCAGGAATGGTTCCACCGCGACCCGATCGCAAGGGACTCGATCACGTGTTCACCTTCTCCGCGGTGCCGGGGCCGAGGACCTGTTTCGAAGGTGTTCAACTCCTGCCACCAGGACACTGCCTCCGCATTGCGCCGGGAAGGTCGGGCACGAGTCCGGTCATTGCCGAACGCGCCTACTGGGAAATGGATTTTCCGGCGCAGGGTGAAGAGGAATGGGGAAACAATGCGAATGCATTGGTGAATGAATTCGAGCGATTGCTCTGGCAGTCCGTTGAGGAGCGGCTGCGCGCGGATGTGCCGGTAGGATCCTATCTCTCCGGCGGTGTGGATTCGAGCATGATCCTCGCCTTAGCCTGTCGCCTGAAGGGTCCAGCGATCAACACCTACACCGTTCGGGTGGATGAGCCGGAGTTTGATGAACTGAGTGCAGCGAGTCTCTCGGCGCGCCACATCGGAGCGAAGCCACCGATTGTCCAAGACTATGGCGATCAGGAAGCGCTAGAAAGTTATCCCCAACTCATTGAAGCTGCCGAAGCACCGGTGATCGACACCGCTTGTGGCGCATTGCTCAAACTTGCCGAGCGCGTCCATGCCAATGGCCAGAAAGTCGTGCTGACCGGCGAAGGCGCGGACGAATGGCTCGTCGGTTATCCATGGTACAAAGCGGCCAGGCTCATGGGGTTTCTCGACGCCGTGCCGGGATTAAAACTGAGCGAGTTGGCGCGGCGCTGTTATCTGCGCTTAAACAAGGTGCCTCATTTTCCCCCGGAATGGCGCGAGCGAGTGGAAAGTTCTGTCGGCGGTCAAAACGCGTGGATCGATTCCTATGGGTTGCTCGCGATTTCGAAGCTGCGTTTCTACTCCGAGCAGATGCGCGAAGTAATGAACGACAGCCATCCGTGGGGCGAATTGGGATTTCCGCTCGAAAAAGCCAAACGCTGGGCCCCGCTCAATCGCGGCATCTGGATCGCGGCGCGGGTCCTGTTAGCGGGCCACCTGTTACAGGCCAAAGGCGACCGCGTGGCTATGCACTCCTCGGTCGAAGTTCGTTACCCGTTCCTGGATGAGGAGGTATTTGATTTCACCGCGAAATTGCACCCGCGCTGGAAGCTGCGTGGATTCCGCGACAAGTATCTACTGCGTCTGCTCGCGGAACGCTGGATTCCGAAATCGATCGCTCGACGCGGCAAAGTTATCTTTCGCGCACCACTCGACAGTTTTCACATGGACCCGGAACCGCGGTTTGTCGCGCAGCTTTTAAGTGAAGATTCGCTGCGCCGCACCGGTTACTTTGATGTCAGCGAAGTGACGCGCTGGCGCAAAGGCTTTCGTGAAATGCGGGCCGGATCGCTGCCTCGACTCTCCGTGGAAATGGGCCTCACTGCGGTCGTCGCCACCCAGCTTTGGCACCACCAATTCATGGGCGGCGGCTTGGCAGATATGCCTGAGTGGTCCGCTTCCGAAACATCTTTGCAAACGACGTAGTGCCGTCCCGCCCGCGCATCATCCCAGCTTTTGCAGGATTTGCTTTCCGATCTCTTTCATCTCCGGGTCATCCTTTTCTTTGTCAGGCATCGCCATCCCCTTTTGAATGTACTTGCGCGCCTCTTCTTTGCGCCCCATCTGCGCATAAATGCGGCCTAGTTCGATGTAATGCATGAGCCGGTTCGGGTTAATTTCGATGGCTTTTAAGAGACATTTCTCCGCCGCTTCGTTGGTCGTTACCGGCAAGTCGCCGCCATAAAGCGCCTTGGCCAACACCCGTTTCACCACGCTAGTATTTGCAAGCACGCGATTCCAACGGCCGAGAATGTACCACGCATTGTCGTTGGTCGGATCAAGGAGAAGGGTCCGGTCCACCGCCGCCTTGATCCGCGGCGAAGCATTGACCTGATCCTTGCTGCTCATAAAGGAGAGCATTTTTCCA
>Ga0137403_10005906_pt1 | contig 14082 bp, 10 predicted proteins | sample CZOMad2_1_16fung_FD_122057 | JGI IMG/M metagenome (GOLD analysis project Ga0137403, IMG submission 122057) | Vadose zone soil fungal communities from Angelo Coast Range Reserve, California, USA - CZOMad2_1_16fungal (Hybrid Assembly) | ecosystem: Environmental > Terrestrial > Soil > Vadose zone... | reverse complement strand
TCACTACTCCTGCCGAATGCTCGGCGTCCAAAAGCGTCACTTTTCTTCCGTTATGAATTTCCATAATTCTGCGTGCACTCTTTTTTTGAGATCTCAAATATCTGAGTGTGTCTTGACTATAATGCATCTCATCTCCAAAAAAGAAAATTTCATTGCCCAAAGACAAATCGAAAATATATTGCAAAGCACGAGCAATTCCTACGGAGTAGATTTTATTTCCTCGATAAAAAGACTTAAAAGAAAAATAGATTTTTGCATTCTTTGCAAATCTGGATCGAATTGGAGCGAAAAGTCGAAGAGCGTATCGGCCGCAGCACGGCCATTGTCGAATAAGCCCAACACGATGGATGATCCGGACACGCCCTGCGGCGCAACGGCAGTGACTTCAAAACCGTCGTCGCTATTGACGCCCAGGCGATAGTAGAGTTTCTCAGCGCCGTCGAGCAGGTCCTGGAGTTTCTCTTCAAAGTCGGTGATCGGAAATGACTCCTGAGCGCCAAACTCACTCTTCGCCCCCTCCACACCGGCGCGGCGTCCCACCCAAATTTCCTGTTCCGGATCGCGCGGGCGAACAAACAAGGTGTACTTGTGTTCGCTTGCCGGCGCGATAACTGCAATGGCCTCAGGCTCTTCGAAGCCAGTCAGGTAGTAAAAATCCGAATCCTGACGAAAGCGATACTGCGTGTCATTGGAACGCGTGGCTTCGCGCGCGGCGGGTATGATGGCTACCGATTTTTGATCCATGCGGCGCATGAATTCCTCAAGCTGCGGTCTGATCATGAAGGCTGCTCCTCGTAGAACAATTGAAGAATTGTGTGTGGGCATTGTAACCGAGAGGAATAGAACTCAGAAACCAGCAGGGAAAGCAGAGCTGCTTATCTCTGAAGGCCTCTATGAAAGACTCTAAGGTTGGGAAGTGGGCTGTCCCCGCTCTTGTTTAATCGGCACTCATGCCCAAGCCCTGGAGGTTCTCATATGGAGAGAAGAGCGGGGGCAAGCCCACCTTCCTAACCTTAGAGCTTGCCCGGTTGAGCCGGACTTTCAACCTAAGAGCCTGCTCAGAGCAGTTGAGGCAGACATCCAGGGGCTAGCCGCCGCACTTGCTTTGTTGGATAATCAGTTCCTCGAATGAGTACACAAACCTTAACAGCGCAAAGCAGGAAAGCCAGCGAGATCATTTCCTACGATCCGGCCACCGGCGAAGAGGTTGGTCGCGCGCCGTTAGCTTCGCCGGAAGACGTCAAAGAAGCGGTGCGCAGAGCGCGAGCGGCTCAACCTGCCTGGGCCAGTTTCTCTTTCCGAGATCGTGGTCGCGTAATCTTACGGGCGCGCAAGCTCCTGCTGGCCGAGCGCGACGAGATCGCTCGCCTGGTTTCGAGAGAAACCGGCAAGCCGGTAGCCGAAGCCCTCTCCATGGAGATAGTGCCCACCCTTGATGCCATGCACTATTTTGCGCACGCGTCAGAAAATCTCCTTCGCCCGCAAAAAATCGACATTGGCCAGTACGGCTTAATGGGCCGCTCATCCACGATTGTGTTTCGACCTCTGGGCGTAATTGGAATAATCTCGCCGTGGAATTTTCCGCTCGCTACGCCCGCGGATGAAGTGGTGATGGCGCTGATGGCCGGCAACGCAGTGGTGCTTAAGCCCAGTGAACTGACGCCGCTAATCGCTTTGCAGATCGGCGACATTTTCAGGCGCGCCGGGCTCCCGGCAGATTTGTTGGAGATTGTTACCGGCGACGGCTCAACCGGCGCGGCACTGATTGATGCCCGGGTCGACAAAATAATGTTCACCGGCAGTGTGGCTACCGGGAAACGAGTTGCCGCAGCCGCTGCGAAATTTCTCACGCCTGTTGTCCTCGAACTCGGCGGCAAGGATCCAATGATCGTTCTTGAAGATGCTGACATTGAGAACGCTGCGCGCGGCGCTGTGTGGGGCGCGTTTGCTAATGCGGGCCAGGCGTGCGCCTCAGTTGAGCGCTGCTACGTACACGAATCGATAGCACCGAAGTTTATCGAACGAGTGGTTGCGGAGACACGAGCTCTTAAACAGGGACTGGGAACTGGAGACGCCGTCGACATCGGTTCAATGTCGAATGAACGCCAACTCCAAATCGTCACTGATCATGTAAACGATGCCGAGCAGCGCGGCGCGAAAGTTCTTATCGGGGGAGGGCGTGGGGCAAATCCTGATGGTCTCTTCTACCAACCGACGGTCCTCACCAACGTCGATCACGAGATGACCATCATGCGCGACGAGACTTTCGGTCCCGTGCTGCCCGTGATGACATTCAAGACGGAAGAGGAAGCCATCAGACTGGCAAATGACAGTGTCTACGGTTTAACTGCCAGCATCTGGACCAGGAACATTGCCCGAGGACGACGCCTTGCGGAACGCATTGAAGCAGGAACGGTGATGGTCAACGAAGTCGTCTACACTCACGGTATCGCGCAGACACCGTGGGGTGGCGTCAAAGACAGCGGCTACGGCAGAACTCACGGCCGCATGGGTTTGCTCGAGCTGGTTCAACCTCAGCATATTCACGTCAATCGTTTATCGTTCCTGCCGGACCTTTGGTGGTTTGGTTACGGCCCAAAAGCGGCGAAGCTTTTTGGCGGCCTGGCTTCACACTTCACCACCGGATCAATTCTGAGGACCTCCCCGTTACTGCCGCAAATGATTCGCCGGCTTTTTGGGTCGCGCGAATAGCGTTGTCTGGCTGATCGTAGGGGCGGCACTCCGTGGCCGCCCCTCTTCCCGGTTTCATTCACTTTCAATTTAGTTAGCCAGCGACGAAGGGGTGGCTACGGAGGGCCACCCTTACGATCCGGCATCAAATCGGCCGCCGCTTGATCTCGTAGCCATGCCCCTTTAGGATTGCGAACTCGCAATTTGAGCGTTAGCAGAGGTAATCAACTTTTGTGGAAAGCATTCATGCACGGGCGCGAACGCGCACACCACGAGCGGGATAACAACCGCCTCGTGCGTCCGTTCGATTGGGGCCTGCAGTTTATTAGCGATCATGTGAACGGTGACGACCCGCGGCAGATGTTGCGTCAGCACACCGAACAGGCAATGGCCCGCAGCGAAGATTTCTATGCGCTTCCCGAAATTCCTGACTTCCAGCTTCAGGGTGATCAGCTCACCTGGACCAGCGCCATTCACACGCCGTCGGTTGAAAACAACCGAGCGAGCGCGCGGTATTTTCCGGTTAAGGCGAAACGGGCGAGGCAGCCTCGTTCAGCCGTAGTGGTGCTGCCACAGTGGAATGCGCAGCCGGAGAGTCACGTAGAAGCGTGCCGAATTTTTAATTTCATCGGGATGTCGGCCTTACGTTTGACACTTCCCTATCACCAGGAGCGCCGGCCTCCTGAACTCGAGCGCGCCGATCATCTCGTTAGCACAAATGTGGGCCGCACTATTCAGTCGATGCGACAGGCGGTCCTGGATACACGGGCCGCAGTGAGATGGCTAAAGAATCAGGGTTACGAGCGAGTTGGAATCCTGGGAACCAGCGTCGGATCGTGCATCGCGTTTCTCGCCTTCGCCCACGAGCCGCACATCAATGCCGGCACGTTCAATCACGTTTCCGGTTATGTAGCAGACGTTGCCTGGCGTGGATTGTCTACGCGACACCTGCGTGAGGGTTTCGCCAATCATTTAACTTTGGATGAACTGCGGGAGTACTGGGCGCCGATAAGTCCCGTACCTTTCATCTCTCGCGTGTCGCAATTTGGACCGCGTCCCATGCGCTTTATTGCCGCGCGTTACGACCTGACATTTCCGCTCGATCTCACACAAGAAACGATTGCTGAAGCGAAGCGCCACAATTTGCCGCTCGATGTGGTCTGGCTTCCGTGTGGGCATTACACGATGGCCTCGCTGCCCTGGAAAGCCATTGATGCCTGGAAGATTGCTACGTTTATGTGGAAGCACTTGAAATGAATGTCCTGCCTGATTGGGTCAACAATACTTGCCACGAAACTCCATCAATCACCTTCTTGATCAACTCGATGAATTGAAGAGTCGATTCGGGGAGGGCGTAGAAGGCACCGTCGAACAAACACTTTCCCGGTTGTCTCAGCTTCGATTCACCAAGGCCGAAGCTTTGCTTCGCTATCACGAAATACTTCTTTTCCTGCGCGCCTATCCACAGAGCGAACGCGACCTGCGCATCGTGGACCGGGAACTTTCCGGCTTCACGCAGCGGGTCAAACAACTCGAAGCGAGTGGCGCAGATTTGAGCGTCCTCGATTCGCCCGAAGTTTCGGGAATCGCCGGACGACCCGTAACAGACACCTTTACCTACCCGATCGTTCGCTGGTTAGTAAAACGTCGCCGGCAACAGGGTCGCGTGGCGCTCGATTGGGACTGGTTTGAGGACGAGAACCGTCTGGCGGAAACCTGGCCTAGATTCATGCCGCTGCTTGAGGAAGACGCCTTTGTCGAAGCGAACGTTCCTTACCAAACATGGCTGCAATCAGCGACTGGTGGTTCGGCCACTGAGGTGGACTGGCTGATTCAGCGATTCGAGTCCTTACCAAAACCAGAAAAGGAAAAGGCCGAGCTCTACGACTCACAGAAACTCTATGTGCGCTGGACGCCGACCTATCGCTCCACGCGCACCGGAATGCGCCTGGCAGCAGCAAAAGGATCCAAGGTTTTTTATCACCGGGATGCGCTCATCCGAAGAAGAGATGTTTCCCTGGGACGGGAACTGGGGAATCCTCCACCGGCGCTGAAACAACTTTCGTCGAAACAGGGCGAAGCGATTTTGGACATGACGCGCGCGGCTTCCACCGTGCGCTATCGGGAGCTTTATGGGTTTACCCATGGCGACCACCGAAGAGTCTTCAAAACAAATCTCGGACGCGGCGTCGATGTTTTTGTTATGGGTTTGCCACCCGTCAAACGCCTGCCGTTGCGTGCCTACCACGCGGCAATGATTTTCAAAAATGGCGTTCCGGTTGGTTACTTCGAAGGCATCTCGCTTTTTGAGCGGATGGAAAGTGGGTTCAATCTATACTACACCTTTCGTGACGGCGAAACCGCGTGGCTCTACGCCCGCATTCTAAACATCTTTCGTCATCTGTTGGGAGTAACCGCTTTTTCTATAGATCCCTACCAGATCGGTTATGAAAACGAGGAAGGCATCGAATCGGGAGCGTTCTGGTTTTATCGCAAGCTCGGGTTTCGACCCACCAACCCTGAAGTGATGACCCTCGTTATGCGTGAAGAGAAAAAGATTGGCTCTCGATCTAACTACCGCACGTCTGCGAAGACACTTCGCAAGCTGGCGGCAGGGCCGATGATTTTCGAGTTGGAGAAAACCTCCGACAAATCGAGCGTGGGCGACTGGGATCGGTTCAGCGTACGAAACATTGGCCTGGCAGTAGCAAGGCGAATGGGTTCGAAATTTGACGGCGAGGCCCAGAGATTTCGCGAGGAGGCAATTAAGGCACTAAACACAGCCCTGGGTTTGCGTCTTAAAGATTGGCGAGCAGCAGAACTGCCGGCCTTAAGTGACTTCGCGGTAACGTTATCTCTGGTTGACGACCTGCACCGGTGGAGTGATAGCGAGAAGCAAGCGCTGGTGCGTGTTGTCCGCGCCAAGGGCGGTCTCGATGAAAGCAAATACTTGCGGCTGATGCAGAAACATGCGGGTTTGCGTTCAGCCATGATCAAGCTGGGCTCGCAGTGAATATTGTAGGGGCGTCCCTCCGTGGGCGCCCCAAATCGCGTCAAAAAACTCCCTGATCGAATTCCGAATCGGCGGCGGGGCGGCCACGGAGTGCCGCCCCTACAAATCATCCACAGATCCGCAAGCGGTGCTCAAAAATTTTACCTTCTGAGAAGTTTTCCAGCTTCTGAAAATATTCGGCGGATTTATCGAGAGCTTTTTCAGGTACCAGCCCAACAATTTCTGTGCTCACAATTTCCGCGCCCGCTCGTTCAGCCTCCCGCCTGACAGCGTCGTAAGCCTGCGTAATGCCCGTCACTTCATAGTTGACAATATTCATTGACACCTGCACCAGTCCACGCGTACTCAGCTCGAACCCGAGCGCCTTCACAAAAGGAAGGCCGCCAGCTCGCGCCCTTACCGCGCGCGCAATCTTTCTCGCGATCGAGACGTCGGTTGTGCGCAGGTTGGTGTTGAAAGCAATCAGGAACGGGCGCGCGCCAATTGCGATAGCTCCCGCGGTTTCGTGAACTCGCAGTGGCCCAAGGTCGGGCGCGCGGTTAGGATCTACGGCAATCTGTTCACGCAATAACTCCAGCGCTCCGCGTCTGACGTCCTCCAGGTTGACGCGGTCAGGCTTCAGCGCCGCGCGTTCATAGAAGAAGACCGGTATCGAAAGTTCACGTGCGATGCGTTCGCCTGCCTGATGCGCAAGAGCTGCACAATCGTCCATCGTTACGCCGCTTATCGGAATGAAAGGCAGCACATCCGTAGCGCCCAGCCGGGGATGCACCCCCGTATGCTGACGCATGTCAATGAGCTCCGCCGCGAGTCCCACTGCCCGCAACGCAGCCTCGACTATCATTTCCGGTGCGGCTACGAAGGTGATGACTGAGCGGTTATGATCGGGATCGAGGTGGGTATCGAGAACGCAAGCTGTGGACACTGACGAGATGGCCCGCGCCAGTCGCTCGACAGTTTCAGTCTTGCGGCCTTCGCTGAAGTTTGGTACACACTCGACCAGTCTATTGCCAATTTCCAATTGCCGATTGCCAATTTGAATGTCCCCCATTTGGCTGTTAGCTTAACATCCGGTTCGAGCATTCGATGAACCATATGGACAACGGGTAATCGGCAATCGGCAATTGGAAATCGACAATGGCTAGCGATCGTTTCATCGAAAAACACAAGACTGCCTGGCAACGTTTGGAAGATCTGCTGAAGTTGCTCGATAGCAGTTCGTTGCGCCGCCTGCATCGCGAGGAGGTGCGCGAGCTGGGACGCATCTATCGCCGCACAGCTTCCGATCTGGCTATTGCTCGCGCCGAGTCGCGTGATCCTCGTCTAATCAATTATTTGAATAGCCTCGTAATTCGCGCGCACGGCCGCATTTATCAAGCTGATGCCCAGGGCGGCTCGCGCATCAAGCAGTTTTTTGCGCGTGACTTTCCGCAAACATTCCGTCGCACCTGGCGCTACACCGCCGTCTCCTTCAGCGTGTTTGCGGTGTTCTCAGTGATCGGATTTCTGGGAACCAAATATGATCCGGAGTTTTCAGAACTGGTCGGAGTGCCGCCCGCGTTTCGCGAACTCTACATCGAGAATAAGGTTCACTGGTGGGAAGATTTGAACGAAGCCAACCAGGTGGGCGCAAGCCGGATCATGACAAACAACGTTCAGGTCACAATCTTCACCTTTGCCTATGGGGCCCTGTTTGGCGTGGGCACGTTGTACACGCTCGCCTTCAATGGAGCTGTTAATGCCGCCGTGCTGGCCCTCACTTACCGGGCCGGCTATGGCAATGAACTCCTCACCTTCATGATCGGTCATGGAGTGATAGAACTTTCGTGCATCTTTATTGCAGGTGGCGCCGGTCTGTTAATAGGAAGCGCTTTGCTCATGCCCGGCGATCTGTCGCGGGCCGATGCGCTTAAGAGTCGCGGCAAAGACGCAATTCGTTTGATGATGGGTGTGGCTGTGCTGCTCGTGGTGGCCGGCATCATTGAAGGATTCATTTCTCCCGCGCCGATTCCTCCGGCAATCAAGTTTAGCATTGGGGCGATAACGGGACTGGCGCTTTATTCGTATCTACTCTTAGCAGGACATGGCGAAAACATAGGAGAAGGGGTAAAGGGGAAGGGGTAGGTATTTAAAACGAAGAGCGGGGGCGAGCCCACCTTCCCGACCTGAGAGACTCTCCTGGTTGCTCATTCCCTTCGGCTTGAAAGCTTTCCAGCTCAGCTGTGAATCTTTGAAAGCATTTTAGATACAGCAGTAATTTCAAGGTTGTGAAGCTCGTGGTCAGGAAGGCGGGCTCGCCCCCGCTCTTACTCGATCCACTAATTGCCTTTACAACAACCCTCTCTCTTTGACCTGAAGATATTTCTCTAACAACGCGGGCGCGAGTGCTGCTGCTGTGACATCAAGTGCCAGGCCTCCCTGCGATTCCACCAAACGCAGCGCGGTCTCGCGCAGGTACATGATTTCTTCAGCCACTGATTGCGTGAAGAGCTCCCGGACGTTGGCTGGGGCACTACTCACCACAGCTTTGAGGTCACGGTCTGCGATCGTGACCACGAGTGGAAGGTGCCGCGGTCGCAGTAACCGAAGCGAAGTCAACAGCTCCTTTGAGCCCTCTTCATCCACGAGATCAGTGAGGAGAATAACGAGCGAGCGCCGTTTGCTGTTGGCGGCGATAAATTCAAAAGCGCGAGAGTAAGAAGGCTCTATCATCTCCGGCTCGACTGCATAGAGCGCCTCGAGCGCCGCATCCATGTGTTCATGGCCGCGGCCTGGGGGCAGGAAACTCTTGATTTTCCTGCCAAACACGAGCAAGCCCGCATTGTCGCCCGCCCGGGCCGCCGCCGACATGAGCGCCAGTGCTGCATGGACTGCGGAGTCCAATTTCGTTTCCTGCTCAATGCGCGCGGTCATCAGGCGGCCACCATCGATAGCGATCAGAATTGTCTGGTCACGCTCGATCTGATACTGACGCGTCGTCAACTTTCCTCGTCTGGCGGTCGCCGACCAGGAAATGTGCCGCAGCTCATCTCCGCGAACATAATCGCGCAGTGACTCAAACTCGCGACCCTCGCCACGCCATGACGTCTTCCGATGTGAAGCAACCAGCGAACGCGCACCAAGTGCCTTCAACTCGGCCTCGCGAGCGCGTCGCATGTTTGGATAAACTTTTACTGCGACCGCTTCACCCACTCGCGTTTCGCACCACACCAGGTTGAGACGCGAAAGAAAGCGCACCGCGATTTGGCCAAACTCAAAGCGTCCTCGTTTAGGCGGAGTAAGCCCATAAACCAACGCGGCAGACGTTTGCCCGTCCACGCGCATAGGCGACCCACGCAAACCCGACAATCTCATTAGTGGCGGATACTCGTCTTTGATGACCAGGGAGATCGGGTGGGCCTGCGCGTTCTGAACATTGATACTGACGTTTGTCTCGGCGCCCACCGCGAACCGTCCACTGAATTCGCGCGTAATGCGGACGCCTTTTGGAAGTTGACTACGACGCGCATCGATAATCGCCAGGGCAATCAGCGCGATGTCGTAGGCGACAACTACCCAACGCAGCCACGGCCGTCCCCAGGAAAGCGAGAGCAGAATCAGGCTCGCGGCGATCAGGAGATAGAAGAGTCTTGTGAAGATAAAGCGCATTCGGTCTAAGGAGACAGTTAAGGACGCCGGCCGGCAACGAGAATCTTCAAGACAAACCGACAGCCACACTTGTCGCACTCTGTCTCGGTCAACGAATTGGGCTGGGTCGCGCCACAGTGCGGGCACGTGATTGTCGCAAACAACCCACCGTCTACCGTTTCGCGCTTATCAGCGGCGAGGCTGAGATCCTCGCGGCTTAAGCGATGGAAGATAGGCATCATGATCGTGAGAGCTGCAACGACTATCGAGGTCGTACCAATAAGCCTGAAGCCGAGATCGCCTTGCGGCTCAACATAGATGCGGAAGATGATAAGGCAACCGAGTAGGTAAATCGCCATAAGAGTTATTACTGTAGCCCAGGCAAAACGCCGCGCCAGTTTCGCCAGTGACAGAAGGCAAGCATGAGCAGTGGCCGCAGCCAGGACGCCTGTAGAAGCCGTAAATTTCCAAAACTGCTCAGCGTGAGGTTCAAACCAAATCCCTGTAATTAACAGCGCCGCCGCCATTAACGCGAGCACGATACCTGCCGACGGCAATATTCTCTTGCCCCTTCCCTCCCACAGCGCACCTGAAGCCAACGCACAAATGCTCGCGGCGGAGATGGTGAGAGTCGTCAAAATAATCCGGATCTGAAACGAGCCAAAGTTGCCAGTAAAAATGGCAATGATTCCCAGCGCTGCGCTTATCGCAACCGAGACAATCAAAAACCACAGTGCAAGTTTCTTTGGACTCATTGGGACTGTGTGTAGGGTGCCTCTAAACGAAAGCAGCGGGGGCAAGCCCACCTTCCCGACCTGAGAGACTTTCGGGGTCGACTTCTTCTTCCATTTTTCCTTGAAAGCCTTTCACATGTCGCATTTGACACTCAACAGAATGAACCTCTGGGTCAGGAAGGCGGGCTCGCTCCCGCTCTTGCCTGAGCGGTCCTTACCGGGGAACTTCCGCGCTCTTCAGAATGTCTGTAATGACGGCATCGGGAGTGGCGCCGTCGAGCTCAGCTTCGGCGCGTAACGTCAGTCTATGACGCAACACCGGACGGGCCACGTCGCGCACGTCGTCCGGAGTGGAGAACTCGCGACTGCGCATAGCCGCCAGGGCTTTCGCGCACAAAAGCAATGCAACTGATGCACGCGGACTCGCGCCATAGTAAATGAAAGGATGCGTGCGCGTGCGGCGAACCAGGTCAACCGCGTAATGCTGTACGCCTGGCTCCATGCGCGCAGCGCTCACCTCGCGGCGGCAGCGGGAAATAGCATCCGCATCAGCAAGCGGCTCGATGTCAACTTCGTTCAGTCGTCTGGAATTAAACCCGGCATCCCAGTTTGCCACTACCTGCCGCTCATGCTCTTCGCCCGGATAGTCGAGAAGAATTTTCAACATGAAGCGATCGAGTTGGGCCTCAGGCAACGGATAGGTTCCTTCATACTCAATCGGGTTTTCCGTCGCCAGCACAGTAAAGATCGGCGAGAGTATGTGCCTTTCGCCGTCAATCGTTACTTGCCGCTCTTCCATCGCTTCCAACAAGGCCGCCTGTGTCTTTGGCGGTGTGCGATTTATTTCGTCTGCCAGCAGGATGTCGGTGAAGATGGGCCCCGGCCGCAAATTGAAGGTTGACGTGGCGACGTTGAAGACGTTGGTGCCGGTGATGTCTGAAGGCATCAGGTCAGGGGTGAACTGTATGCGGCCGAAATTGGCATTGATGATGCGCGCCAGCGTCTTCACGGTGAGCGTCTTCGCGGTACCGGGAACACCTTCGATCAGCGCATGTCCTTCGGCAAGTAGTGCTACCAGGATTTGCTCAATCGGTTCATTCTGGCCAACTACTATTTTGCTCAGCTCGCGCCTGATATGGTCGATGGTTGAGGAGACGTATTCAATCATTTGGTTTTGTAATCAGCTTTTGATCAGGTTGCTTGAGAGTCTCAGAGCTTTGAACATGGACCTTAGTATTTTGTTCTTTGAACCTTTGTGGTTCGCCTGTCTGCTACACTTACTTTTATCGACGAATCAAAGCCAAAAGTACAAATCCCAAAGAACAAAGTACTAAGTTCAAAGTACAAAGATCACTTTCTTTAAATATTTTGCGCCGTCTGCTTCACTTCACGCGAGCGCATGCGCAGCCCCAGTGCGCCTTCCACTTCGCGTAGTCGCTTTACTAACTGAATCGATTGCCTTTCACTGATCGCCTCACCGTTGATCGCCTCCTCTGACTGGCGCATTAAAGTTTCCACCTGGTGCGCGCTTAACGTCGAGCGTGCTGCAATCCGGGCGGCGATCTCACCGCGCGAAGTGTTGTAATCCACTCCAGCATAGCGCGCAAGCACTCTTCTGGTGCGCGAATAAATATTTTCAATTGCCAGATCGAAAGCCCGGGCGCGCTGTTGCAGTTCAGCCATTGAGGCCACAAATTCCAAACTCGATCTTCGATCAACCTTCGGCAAGGGCAATGGCCGCGCAAACCGGCGTCCGCGCGTCCAGAGCACGAGAAGAATCAGGAGCGCCAGCTGACCGCAGATTGCCAGCACGGGAGTGCCGGCGAAGTAACTTACAAACGCGTTCTGGGTCGCCGCACGGCCCTGATGAAACTCGTCAAAAGCGATCAGGCCGTCGGAAGTTGAAAGAAGGTTTATTGCCAGTTGCAGGTTGTCTTTGAGGCCAATACCGTCATTTGCGACGATAAAGGGATCGCTAAGCAAAATTATCCTGCCCTGACCATGTGGATAATCAAGCAGCACGACCGTATTCCCGGCCATCAAGTGAACTACGGGCGCGGGCGAGCTGGTTGATGAAGAGTCCGCGATTGTAACCCTGGGACCGGCGCCGGAATCTGCCGGGGGCGGTGGTTCATCTAAGGCTTCATCATCAGCACCTTCGTTTTCGGAAGTGCTTTTTTGATCTGATTCCTTCCTGGCTTCCTTCCTTGACGCGAAAAACTTGATTGAAGAAAAGAACTTCGACGGCATGACTGACTCAACATCGCGAGTAAGAAGCGTAGGCAGGACTGGATGGATTGGCTGCACGCCCTCAGTCACTTGTTCCGGATGCGACGGATCGACGCCAAAACCTGGAAAACTGAGAAACTCCGTAGTGACCTTCCACTCTCCCGAAGGCGGCAATAAGTAGTCTTCAGGCCGGCGGTCAATAATCACGAGCCGCCCACCTCGCGCGACCCAACCCAGAAGACTTTTTGCCTCTTCTTTCTCAATCGAAACGCGTGGTGGGCCAATTATGACAAGACTCTGAATCTTCTCACCGGCTGTACCCAACAAGCGATCGGGCGCCGCGCGCCAGCGCATCACTTTGTAACCAGACTCACTGAGAAAATCGTAGAGCGCGCGCGTGCCGGTGGGTCCGGCGTTATAAGAGGATCTGTTAGGGCTTAATTCCGAATCCTGCTGCTCTTCTTCGCTGACATAGGCCGCAGAGTTGATCGCGATCAAAACACCGATCGCAAGCAAAATCGTTATTATTATTCCCAGTCGTTGACGCATAACAATAATTAACCGCCGCTGAGCGCGCCGCTGCACTGATCGTGACAGGCCACTTGATTTGCGCCTGGTGGAAGAGAGTTGAAGACTGTCACCATTTTCGCATTCTTATCTGCGGGTATCCGCGTTCATCCGCGGCTACTCTCTTTCGGTTAATGCTTCTGAATTTTCGGTTCATCTCAGTGCCTGTTTGTATGCGGAGCGAAACGCCAGCCAATCAGTTTCGGTGGCCTGGGCCAGGCCATACCAGTGCCGCTCAAAGCTGTCGGTCAGTTGTTTCACGTTGCCGTAAAGCGGCTCGACTTCACGTACCGCCCGCAGGTAGTCACGATTTGTTTTGTATTGCGCCAGGCTAATTACTTTTCGCTCGCCCAATTCAACCAGCAGCGCGATGTAGGCTTTGCGGATGGCCGCTCGCAACTCGCCGCGTCGGGCCAGAGCTTCTGCCTCTGACAAAAGATCCACGGCCGACTGATCAGGTTCCAGTCGTTCACCCAGCACGATACGCGCCTTCTCCTTACGTTTCTTTTTGGGTCTTCGAGAGCGCAGCAATCGCGGCAGGAATAACTTCAGGACAAAAGCTAAAACGCCGAGCGCCAGGGCGATCACGATCACTTGTGCTGCATTGCTAACCACGGTGGCGCTGCCGGGCGATATCGGTTTAGGCTTTGGCAATAAGTCTCGGAGCCATTTCAAAAACCGATCGACGAGACGCGACAGCGCGCTCTCCTGATTGATCTTTCGCGCATACTCAGGTCGTTGCAAAATCTCCGCAAGCTTGCGGCTTTCCTCAACCTTATTTCCCATAGCCCCGGAGGTTGGCTTCTCAATTTCCGCGAGGCGCTCATCGATCGCCTGAAGACGTTCTGCCACGTCTTTAAGCAACGCTTCTCGCTCCGCCTTCGCTATTGTTTTGTATTTATCGAGTGCCTGATGCAGCCAAGTATCGTCTACTTTGAAAGTTCCTCCGCTCCATTCCACCGTTTCGATCTCCGGCAACAGGATGCGCAAAGAGTCCAGCGTTTCAGCAAGGCGCCTCTCGTAGGCAGAAGCATCTTCAGTTTCATCAGACTGGACCAAACTATCGAGCGCGGTTACGCCTTGCCGAATCCGCTTGTGATACTCGCTTACGGTAGTTGCGAAGACCGCCTGCGCCAGGAAGAGTAGAACCGTCGCGGCAAATAGGAATCGCACAGCGCAGCGCCAACTAAAGAAAGCGTGCGTCAAAAGGACCGATTCGTT
>Ga0137403_10005905_pt1 | contig 14085 bp, 11 predicted proteins | sample CZOMad2_1_16fung_FD_122057 | JGI IMG/M metagenome (GOLD analysis project Ga0137403, IMG submission 122057) | Vadose zone soil fungal communities from Angelo Coast Range Reserve, California, USA - CZOMad2_1_16fungal (Hybrid Assembly) | ecosystem: Environmental > Terrestrial > Soil > Vadose zone... | reverse complement strand
ATGTTGTCCGCGAACGGAGCGACCACATTGCGAAGATAATCGGGGCTGACGCGAACGTCGCCGTCGGTAATCACCAGAATCTCGTGACTCGCTTCACGCGCCATGAGCGCCAGATTGTTTACCTTACGATTTTCGCCAAGGAACGGGGCGCCCGTAAGGATCCGGATCCTTCGTTCGGGATGCTCGGCAATAAGTGCCCGCACAATTTGCAGAGCGGGATCGGTCTCTTCATTGGCGGCAAATAGGATTTCGTAGCTGGGATAATTTTGCGTGCAAAAACTGGCAAAGTTTTCAGCGGAACCAAAATCGGTTCCGTGGACCGGCTTGAGGATACTAACGTGAGGAGTAAATTCAGAGCGCGAGCTCTTCTGCAAACGACGTGAAAACTTCAGCGCCGCAGTAATCGCAGCCGAGTAAAAGCCAAGCGAGCAGATGAACAGTAACCGCACCAAATAATGCGTCAGCGTCGACGCCGCGTGCTCTAGTTCGTAAGGATGGACTGGAAAGGACATATGCCCGCAGCCGGTGAAACCCATGCCGCGCTAAATTCAGTTTAGCTGTTAACAGGTACAGCGCGAAGCGGAATGCAGGTGAGTTGACCAGCCAAACATCCCGGCGAAAAGCGGCTTCTAGGCTTTCGGCAAGGTCATGCGATAGCGTAGAGCGCGAAAGATGGCGTGCGTCGCAAAAAGATGAACATCCTCAATGTGCTGCATATTGTCCGAAGGCACGACGAGGCAAAGGTCGGCGAGGTTCTTCACACGGCCGCCTGAAAATCCAGTAATGGCAAGAGTCTTGAGGCCTATGCGACGCGCTTCTTCCAATCCCCTCACCACGTTCGGCGAATTGCCGCTGCCGGATATCGCCAGAACTGCGTCACCCTTCGTCGCAAGCCCCGCCAGTTGCTCGGAAAAAATATCTTGATAGGCGAGATCGTTGGCCAACGCGGTCATGAGCGCCACGTTGTCTGCAAGCGAAACAGTGCGGAGGCGCCTGCGGTTTGCCGCAACCGTTCCCTTCCCGAAATCGCAGGCAAGATGCGACGCCAGGGCCGCGCTTCCGCCGTTACCAAAAATGTAAAGCGTTCGATCCTCTTCGTAGTTTTTCCAGACGGTTTCGGTCATATGGTCGATGACGGACAAATCAAGCTGCACAAGCACAGTTTGGAGCGAAGCGAAGTAATCCTTGGCGGTAGCCAGGGCACTTGTTGCGGAGACCGCGCTGTTGGAATCGTTCAAACTAAACCTCGCAGAATCGATCGACTTGAGGAGTATATCTTGGCGAAACAGGGCCGACAATGTTTGCAGGAAAAATCACACTCGAATTAACTTTCCTTGTTTCACTTTGTACCGGATGCCGCGCCATTCAATCTCACTCGTAAAGAATCCGACAATCCATGTAAGAAAATTAATGCCGTCGCGGAGAGGCACAAGCCACCAACTTGATCGAGTCACACGATCGTTCAATCCCCAGACGCCAGTGAACCAAACTTGAAAACATCTGAGGAAGAGATAGCTCGTCACGTAACCCAAGGCCCATAGGGCCGACGGAGCAAGGACAACTGCCAGAATCGTCCAAGGCAACCCGAAAGTAAAAAGCAAACCCCAATAGCCTGACGGCCGCACATTCCGCAAGCCGATAGCCCAACGCAATTCGTGCCGCAAATAGGTGAAGAACGATTCGTTCGGGAAAATCATGTCCACTGGCTCATCGAGGAGTTCAATCGTAAGGCCCTGTGCGGCGATGCGATTACCTAGCTCGAAGTCGTCGGAATGAACGTTCACCATATCTTCGAAACCACCGATGGCGCGGAGGTGAGTCTTCGTCGTCGCCATCGTCCAGCCAAATGCGAACCGAACTCTGCCCTCGAGTTTCCGCGCGACGAGAGCATTAGGCACGGTTTCCGTCGAAAGAACGAGCGCTTCGAGCCGTGCGCCCAGCGAGCCGTGCGTAATCCCGCGAAAGAATGCGGTCACTGCCCCAACTTGAGGATCGCCGAAGTGGCCGGCGATGCGCTGAAGATAATCCTCGTCCACACGTACGTCGCTGTCGTTAATGACCAGAACTTCGTGCGCGGCTTCTTTCGCCAGCCTGGCTAGATTATTCAATTTGCGATTCGCCCCGAGTTGTTCCACGCCAACGATGAGGCGCACAGGAACTTGCGGCAAATCACCCTGAAGTTTTTGAATTATCGGAATAACCGGATCGTCTGGCTCAGCGACAGCGAACAGCACTTCGTACGACGGATAATTCTGGCGGCAGAAGCTGGCAAAGTTTTCATAGGCGTCGCGATCCATCCCGCGGACGGGTTTAAGCACACTGACAGGCGGTCTAAAATCGGAGTGGCCCCGTCGCCCGCGCTTCGCGCCTCGAAAGTAATCCCGCGCACAGTAGATGGCCATCAAATAGTAGGCGGATGGAGCCATCGCGGCGACAAGCAGGACCCAGCGTAATGCATGTAGCGCCACGATTTTAGTCCTTGGCTTTCAAGCAATCTAATTCCTGGCCTGGTGAGGGGCGGTTTGAGTAGACGGCCTTTCCGCCGCTCTCCGCGATGATGCAAACGCTCACAGGCGCGAGCCTGATGTCGGCATCGTGACGCTTCTCGGACGGAACAAAAAGTAAAATACGGTTCGGACGGCGCCAGTTCGAAAGAAAATCCGCGTCGGTCAGAAAGATCTGCGGCGCATCAGGATAGTACGAACCCGCCTCAAGATTGTTGTATCGCCCATTCCAAATCAGGAGTTTCCGCCCGGTATAAAAGGCGACGCTTGAGCTCGCATCGAATTCGCCGTAGATCGCAACGGCGTCGGAGGGCAAAATTTGCGTACTTACTTTATCGACGAGCGGTTTGGACGACAAATAAGGACCAAACACCCCAAGCGCAATATTTGCAGCGAAGAAAAAGAGCGCCATCGTAGCCGCCATCGTGAGCGTCGCGGCGAGATGGCGCCGGGTTCTGCGGAGCCACCACGCAACACTCAAGCCAACCAAAAATGCAATGGCTGCAAGAGCGGCCGGTAAGCGCAGCACCGCGAACGCCTGCGGCGTCAAATCCAGGATGTGCGCCATCGACACGCGATAAAAGTCGTTTTCATGCTGCGTCAGCAGCGTTGAAATGTCTCCCGTCACGCGAACGTTCGCGGACTTTGCGATAAGCGTAATCAGTACGACTGCAATTACGATACCGACCAACGCGAGCGCGCCCTGAATCCAGGACAGCCACCGCGTCCCTTCTTCTTCGGCCTTGGCTAGTCCAATACCCAGGAGCATGGCGATCGCCGGCCACGCACCAAAACTGTAATATTCCATCCGCGAGCCGAATGTCAGCGAGAAGAACAGCAAAATGAATCCGCTCCATAGGACGAGTAGCAATCTAGCTTGCTGCTCAGTTGCTAAATTTTTCCAAGTTGAAGGTCTTCCGACGCCGCGAAAGGCAGCAACCAAAAATATGCTCCACGGGAAAAGCCAAATGAGGTGCGCGCCAAGCCAGAGCCAAAGAGGCACAGCTTCATAATCCGGAGGGTACCGCGTGCCAACGGCGCGCTTAAAGTGTTCGTTGATAAAGTATGACCAGAAAAATGTCTTTGCTTGCAGACTTGCGAGGATGTGCCACGGCGCCGCAATCAACAGAAAAACAAACGAACTGCTTACAAGCCTTAATTCGCCAAGACGCCGCCATGCGCGCGTCGCGATAATAAACAGACCTAAAATGCCGACCGGAAAAATAACGCCGACCAGGCCCCTGGTCAACATGGCCAGTGCGGTAATCGCCGCGGCGCCCCAATAGGCAATGCGCGGATCGAGCGATCCGGTCCAGCCGCGCAAAAACAAATAAAAGATGGCCGTGAACTCAAGGGCGTAGATTCCTTCGGGAATCATGATGCGGGTAAACAAGAAGAAGCCCGCGCCAGTGAGCACGGCGAGCGCGCTATACAAACCAGCGCGAACACCGAAATATCTGCGTCCAAACGCATTCACGAGAAGCGCCAATCCGATCATCGCGAGCGCGACCGGAAGGCGCGTTGCAAATTCATTTCGGCCGAATATTCCGTAGCTGGCCGCCACCGCCCAGTAGTGTAAGGGCGCCTTCATCAAGTAACGAATGCCATTCATGTAGAGGATTACGGCGTCATGCCGTTGCAACATTTCCCATGACACCATTGCGTGGGAAGCGTCGGCATCGTCAAGCAAACCTGGAAATCCAGCGTTGCCGACGTACACGATTGTGCCCAGCAGGAAAACAATGATCGCAGCGGTAGTGCGGTTCAGCTTACCGCCGTTTTCGCCCAGAGTGGTTGAAGTGGCCATGAATCAGCGAACGGGAATGCTGTCCAACGAAACGAGCGCGACACCTATGCAAACAAAGACGACCCCTGCCCACCGTGCCGCATTGACTTCTTCTTTGAGGATATATTTTGCACCGAGCGTACCGACCACGTTACTCAGCGCAGACGCGGGGATCACAAAGCTAATCGGTTGCCACGACAAAAGTATCAGCAACAAATAAAAGGAAATCGCCATGAGAGGAATGCCAGCCCAGAACCAGGCGTTGCACACGGCGCGGCCAAGAAATCTCAGGACTTGCTTCGGCCGCAACCGCTCTGGTTCACCAGTGGCTTTCATACCGTAAGTCATGGCAATCTCGCCGCTGGTGGTGGTGCATAAAAAGAGCGCCAGAAGGAGAAACGTGGCCATTACGCGATTGCTTTCCGTGGCGCCGCCACTTCAGTGGTGCGAGGCTTCGTCCGCCCAACCAGCATCACACCGATGCAAATCAGCGCCACGCCAACCCAACGCCTCGGCGAGACGCTCTCGTGCAGAAAGATCACAGCCAGGAAAGTGAGGACGGCGTAGCCAAACGCACCGGCAGGCATCACGTAGCTGTAATCTGCCCAACTCAACACGGTCATATAGCAAATCATGAAGCCAAGCAGAAAGAAGATGCCCAGCCAAATAATTGGGTTGGCAACGGTGAGACCAAACGCGTGCCCGAGGCCGCTGGCGGTAAACTGCACGGCGCCGATCGTCGACATGCCGCGTTTCAAAAGAAGGTCGCCGGCGTTGGCGCACACAACCATCGCCAAGACCATGACGAGCGTCTTTATCCTGAGCCTGCTCTCGCGTCCCATCGTTTAGTTCGGGTTAATCGTTTCCAGATGCAGAAGTCGTGTCCGGAACGCTGACCATCGGCTTTGGCGCGTCGCCGCCCTGTCTTACCCACTTCCAGCGCTCTGAACGCAATTTCAGGAAGCTTGTCGCCTCATGGTAAAGCCGCTTGCGCTCGTGGCTATCCCACAGTGCCTCGCGCACGATTCTCCACGCGACGCGTGGCCGGAAATAGTATTCGTCGTAGAACCGGTTCACCGCGCCCATCATCTCCGTTTTAGAAAGATGCGGGTACTCGATATGCGGTAACTGGTGACCGCTGTTGTCCGCCAACGCTTCGACGCGCAGGAAACCTTCCTTGGACATCTGGTCGTGAAGTTCCGTGCCAGGCATGGCGTGGGCCAACGAAACCTGAATCGTTTCGCAATCCAGCTCTTTGGCGAAATCAATCGTCTTCTCGATCGTTTCCTTGGTCTCTCCGGGCAAGCCAATGATGAAATCGCCGTGGACCTTGATGCCCACCTTCTTGCAATTCTTCATGAACTCGCGCGCCATCTCGACTGTCGCGCCCTTCTTGATGTTCTTCAGAATTTGCGCATCGCCGGATTCAAATCCCACGATAAAGAGCCGCGCACCGCCATCCGCCATCGCTTTCAACTCTTCGTACTTGCTATGGCACCGTGCCGTGCAGGACCACTGAAATTTCAACGGTTTGAATTTTTGACTCAGCTCAATCGCGCGGTCTTTCCGGATATTGAACGTGTCGTCGTCGAAAAAGATTTCTTTCATCTGCGGAAAATACTCGAGCGTCTTTTTTACTTCGGCTACGACGTTGTCTACCGACCGGGTGCGCCACGCGTGACCGGAAATCGTCTGCGGCCACATGCAGAAGGTGCACATCGCCGGGCAGCCGCGCGTCGTATAAAACGACACGAACGGATGCAACAGGAAGGGCACGTTGTAGCGCTCGATTTGCAAATCGCGCTTGTAAATGTCCGACGCAAACGGCAACGCATCCAGCTCTTCGGTATGCAGCTGCGGCCGCATCGTGTTGTGAACGATCTTTCCATCTTTGCGGTAGCTCGCGCCGGCAATCTGCTCCAGCGGCTTACCGTGAGCATATTCGGCAACCGCGTGATCGAATTCGCCGCGGACAACGAAGTCGATGTCTTCACTCGTCATCAACGTTTCGTCCGGGCGAATGTGCCCGTGCGGGCCAACGAATGCAATTTTCATCCCCGGATTTGCTTCTTTGATCTTGCGGATTAGCTTGATATCGCTGTGGAATCCAACCGTGGACGTGTAAAGAACGAGGAATTCGTAGGCCTTGCTGATTTCGATCGTCTTCTGCCAGTTCACCTTGTGGGGCGATGCGTCGAGCAGGCGGCTACCGGGAATCATACCGGCGGGATAGGTCAGCCAAACGGGGTACCAATAGGACTCAATTTCGCGCGTCGCGGGCCACCGCGAGCTAGCTCCGCCGTCGAAGTTCTCAAAGCTCGGCGGGTTCAACAGCAATGTCTTCATTACATCAGGCATGCATTATCCTCAGTGTGGTGCAACGTGCAAATTCAAAGCCCTAAATTCTGTGCTCCGTGCGGGTTACCGGGTTCTGCCCAACCGGTCTGCGCGCTGTTAATTCGCCACTATTCTAGTGTACCCGACTTGGTGGCCGAGCCAAACGACAATTCGGGCGTGTTTCGAATGCCTATACGATGCTCCGGTAGGTAGGAGCGTTGTGGCTTTCTTGCACTTTTGTTACAAAATTTTGAACTGGGTATCGGTCTGCGCCCGATTGAGCCGTTCAAGGATTGCTTCGACCCAGTCTTTATGTTCCGGCTTCATCAACACGGAGCGAAGACAGGTCACCGTTTCCGAATCGCTGGGGTTTTCCAAACCGGCGCCACTCCAAAACCGGCTCGGAAGCTCGGCAATCGCCAAATGCAAATCATGCTTCGCTGCGGCGGTGAAGATCGTGCGTGACCGAGCGGAAGCTTTTTCCATTGTCAACTCGCGTGGAAGAAATACCAATATGTCTAATTCCGGCTCAAACGCCGGAACAAAGACCTCTTCGTGTTTGAGATGGTGGTAGAAATGAAGAGCGGCCTCGCGTCCAGCTTCGAGCCCCTTCGCAAACTCACCGCCATGCTGAAGCGGCAGCAATCTTTGCGTTGCCCAGACCGCGGCGGCGTTAGCACCAGGCCGCGAACATTCAAGGCTGATCTCTCCCAGATGCAATTCGGCCGAACTGAAGTAGGTATATGGCGATTCATGCTTGTAGAGTTTGCCTACCGCCGAATCGCGAAAAAGCACGCAACCGCACCCATAGGGCTGCAGTCCATGTTTGTGAGGGTCAATCACGATTGAATCGGCGTCGGCCATGCATGCGAATGATTTCTCGGTGCGGACACTGAGGTTCGATGCGAGTTTGAAATACCCGCCGTATGCCGCATCCACATGCACTCGGAATTCGTAGCGTTCTCGCAACGCCAAGATGTCAGCCAACGGATCGACCGAGCCTGTGGCTGTCGTTCCGAGAGTCGCAACCACAGTGCCGACGTCGCCAGCCTTCAGTCTCGATTCGAGCGCGTCAACGTCCATCCTTCCGTGGTTGTCACACGCGACGGAATCGAAGTCGAGCTGCAGCACCGAGCTGATGCGTTTGTGCGTATAGTGAGCCTGTTCACTGGCAAGAATTTTTTTTCGCGATTGGAGCTTCCCGGAAACCCACAGCGCCTCCAGGTTGGCCATCGTTCCGCCGCCACACAAGTGCCCGAGGAATTCCTTCCATCCGAACATCGCGGCGATCTCTGCGACGGCTTCCTTTTCCATCGCCGACGTAGCCCGCCCGCCGTCCAACGCATGGTTGTTCGGGTTGATGAACATCGCCAACGCATAGGCCAAACGCGCAATCGGATGCGGCGGCTTGAGCATCTGCCCGGCATACAGCGGATGGAAGTAAGGAAAATTGTCCTGCAGTCTCTCGGCGGTCGCCGCAAGAACTTCTAATAGCCGGTCATTGTTCGTTCGTTGTGGCTCAAATTCCGGCAAATGGCGAAATCCATCGTCGAGTCTGGCTAGCGCTTCGCCCAGAATTGTGAGGCTTTTCGAATCAAGCATGGAAATTGCCGGAATTCACTCGCCCTGCTACTCCATGACCTTATCAATTTGTCCGGCGGTCCGCAGCAACTCCACTTGCGCCTGCTGTCTCTGGAACGTGGCGTCGAGGTACGCCATCCATCGGTCGCTCTCTTCCAGCCGTGCGCGCTCGACGTCTCGCAGGTTCGTTTTTCCTTCTTCGAATTGCGATTGCAGCGCGCTCACGTTTTGTTGCGACAACTGCAACTGCAGCCGCGCGACTTCCTTTGCGGCATCCATCTCCCGCAAGCGGCGCGTCTTCTTCTTCACATCGGCGCTGACCTGACTTTTCTTGCTCTCAAGCGTCGCTTTCGCTACTTGCAGATTCACGTCCGCCAATCCGACGGCCGCCTTCGTTCGTGCGCTGAAAATCGGCATCTGCACTTGCACTCCGGCGTTGAGATTGTTCCGCTGAAAAGTCTGGAAGAATTGATCGTAATTGTTGAACTTGGCCAGCAAGCTGTACACACTCACCAGCTCCACTGTAGGCAGACGACCGCCTTTTTCGCCGCGGTAACGAAACTCTTTTGCGCGAACATCCGTTTGCGCTAAGCGAATATCCGTATTATTTTCCATCGCGAGCGCAACCAGATTCGCGCCTTCCTGCTCAGCGGCGCCGGGAAGTTCATCCGCGGCCAACTCAAACTGCTGTTCCGGCGCTAGTCCCAATTGATCTCGCAAATAGGTTTCCAGTTCTTCTTGCCTGGATTCGAGCTGCAGCACTTTCTGCGCCACCTGGGCTCTCGTTAGTTGCGCCCGCGTCACTTCCATCGGCAATTCGAGACCTTCGCCCGCGCGCTCCTGCGTCACACCCAGAATCTTCTCCGCGCTGTCATTTTCTTTGCGCAAGAGCTCAAGCGAGTGTCTTACCTTAGCGAGTTCCAGATACGCCGTCGCCGTTCCCGCAATCACGGCGCTTCGCATGTCTTCGAGCAGAATTTTCTGCGCTTTCGCTTGTTCCTGTTGCTCCTTCGCAGCTCCACGCAAGGGCAAATTGAAAACCTGCTCGGTGTACGTCACGTTGAAAATCGAGGGCGCCCGTCCTCCGGGAGTCTCCGGAATGCCGTAGGTGTATCCCGCTCCAGAGCCGACGTACAAATTCGGCAGGAAATCGGCCTTACTGATCATCGCCGCGCGATCCGCTACCGACGCCTGAATCCGCGCAATCTTGATGTCCTTGCTGTTCTGCAAGGCCAACTCAAGCGTGCGTTTAAGCGTCAAAGCCATCGGCGGCGGAGTTTGTTGTCCGCATAACGCCGTTGCGGCCGCACTCGATAGGAGCGCCGCGATCATAGTTCGATGGAATCGTCGCATTGTCACACTCCGTAAAATACTTATCCCGAAATTATTCGTAGCGCAGAGACTCGATCGGCTGCAAGCTTGACGCGTTGTTCGCTGGTAGATAGCCAAAAAAGATCCCCGTGGAACACGAGACGACGAACGCGACCACAACACTCAGCGGCGAAATCGGCACACGCAGGTTCCCCGGCAGGAAAAATTGCGCCGCCACCGGCACCGCCAGCCCAATCAGGATTCCCAACACGGCGCCACCGCCACTGATCAGAAATGCCTCAATCAAGAATTGATAAAGAATATCTCGCCGCGGGGCGCCAATCGCTTTTCGGATCCCAATCTCGCGGGTGCGTTCTTTCACCGTGACCAACATGATGTTCATGATGCCGATCCCGCTGATCAGCAACGCGATAAACGCAATCACGATCAGTAAAATCGTCAAAGCCAGTGAAATGTTTTGCGCCGCGACCAGGATCGCCGTCAACGTCTGCACATTGTATTCCGCTTCCGGTGGATGCCTGCTGCGCAGGAGCGCGCCGACTTGTTTCTGAACTCGGGGGACTTCTTCCGCACTACCCGATTGCGCATCCAGCACGCGAAGCACGTCCGTTCCCGTGTACGACTTCATCAGCCCAAAAGGGACCAACACGGATTCATCTTGAATGTCGGACAATCCATAGGTCTCGACGCGTTCTTTGAAAACACCAATCACGGTGAACGTCAATTCGCCCATGCGGAGTTGCTGGCCGACTGAACTCTCATGGCCATACAACTTTTCGGCAAGCTTCGCTGTAATCAGGCAGACCTTTCCCCGGCTCACCATATCCGTTGCATCAAAATAACGCCCGCGAACGACAACCAACCGCTTGATTGTCTGGTAGCCGTCCGTCACGCCAATCAACGTTACCGGGCGCACCCTTCCCTCGGCGACGACGGACATAAGCAGATCACTTGTGCCGGCCACTTGCACGACACCCGGAATCGATCGCGCCGCTTCCATGTCTTGTAGTGTCAGCTCATGACTTATCGGCTGCGACTTGTCGGGCGTTCTGACCACTTCCACCCAGACCAGATTTGCGCCAACGCTCTCAATCTGCGAGATAACGAACTTCTTGCTCGTCAGTGCGACAGTTACGACCAAAACGATGGAAGCGCTCCCAATGATGACGCCAAGCGACGTCAGCGCGGCACGCAACTTGTTCGCGCGGAGTGCATCTATTGCGACCGTAAACGTTTCGTGCAAATGCATCGTGTTTTGGCTAGTGCTTCTTGACTCGCTTCAACGCTTCGTTCGCGTACCGGTTCTTCGGTTCCAGCTTCAAGGCGGCCTCATATTCGTTCGTTGCTTGTTGCAGGTCATTCTGACGCTCGCGCAAACGTCCCAGCCAAAAATGGCCCATTGCCGGCGAAGGATACGTATTGCGCCGTGGCGCATTGCTGATGTAACCACGAATCGCATTCTCCGCTTCGGGCAGCGCCTCGCCCCGCAAGATTGCGGCCACCGCCCGATAAAATGAGCCTCGCGGATCTCGCGGGTTCAGTTTCTCGCCTAGTTGGGCCACCACGATCAATCGATCAGATTGATCATGCTTCATCGCATGGTCGCCAATGTCGTAGACTAAATCGACCGACGTCGGGCTGCTTTCGAGCGCCGCAGTAAATTCGGCGTCTGCTGCCGCGTAATCTTTTTTCTGGCGGCGGCAATTCCCTCGCGCATAGTGCCCTTCCGCCGCATCCAGCGCCGCGATTCTCTCAATCTCCCGCGCCGCTTTGTCCTCACCGCCGCCCACCATGCCAGGCGCGCTGCAATCGAACTCGATCAGCGCCTGCATCGCGGAAAAATTACGCTCGTCCAGTTCCACGGCCGCGGCGAATTCCTTCCTCGCTTTCTTCGCAAGAGAAATCGCGGCGAACCATCCTGCTCGATCGGCTCTTTCGCCAGACGCCCTGCCCAGCCACTCGTGGTTAAACGAATTTCTCGGATCGATCGCAACTGCCTTTTCGGCGCTAGCGCTGGCCCGCTCAAAATCCTGCATTTCGTAATACGATTTTGAGAGCAGCAGGTAAATTTCGGAATTTTGCGGATCTGCAGCGCTGGCCGCCTGCAGTATCTGAATAGCTTTTGGATACTCGCCCTCCGTATAAGCGCGTAACGCTGCTTCAACGGCCTCGCTGCGATTCACCGCGCTCGTAGTCGCGGGTCCGAGTAGCAGGCAAGCCGCAATTCCCCAAAACCGCCGCTTAACTCCCATTGGACCGGCCCAAATAATCCGACGCATCCGGATTCGTCACTCGCACCAGCATGCCGTCTCGCAAGTCAAAATCTCCCGGCAGCGCCACCAATTCCCCTCCACTTAGCCCCGCCACTACTTCATAATTCGCCGCATCGGCAATCCCCACAACAATTGGCCGCTTCTCAAGCGAATTTTTCCCGACGTTAATGCCCCCATCTTTCACCACAAAAACAAATCTCATTCCACCGCTCGAGCCAACAGCCGAGCGCGGCACTGTCAGCACGCCGTTCCGCTCCCGCGCGCTGATTCGCACATCCACGTTGATGTTCGGAAGTAGCTCCAACTTGTCGTTGTTCACGGAACACAATAGCTCGCCTACGCTTCGCGAGTTGCGGGATACCACTTGCTTCGGTATCACCGTCGTCTTCCCTTCCCAACTGCGATTCGGCAGTGCATCCCACGTAATGCGAACAGCTTCGTTCGGCTCGAGCCCGCCCAGTTCCGGCTCATCCACAAAAGCGCGGACGCGAACTTGATGCAAGTCCGCCATCTCGGCCAGCAAATCACCGACTCTCACAAAATTGCCTTGCTTCACCGGCAGTGAATAAAGCGTCCCGTCCGCCGGCGCAGCGATTCGGCCGTCGCGAACCTTGTCGTTCAACGCAGCCACTTCGTTTTGTGCCTGCTGTACTGCCAGCTGGAATTTGCCGGCGTCGAGTTTTACGGATCGGTTAAACTCCTGCTTCGCCGCGGCCAAACGGTCAACCTCCGCCTGAGCTTTCGTCAACTCCACTTCATTTGCGGCAAGCTCGTCTTTGGTCGCCGCCTGCTGCGCGACCAATCTCTGTAAAGCATCGTGGCTGCGCCTGATCCGGTCTCGCTCCGCTAGCGCCTTTGCCAAATCTCCGGAAGCCTTCGCGGCCGCGTCCGATCGCCCGCCGCCCAGCGCTGCCCGCAAATCATCCTGCGCCTGCAATAATCGCGATTGTGCTTGCGCCATCTGCGCCGCGGCATCCTTCACGTCCAACTCCAGCAGTAGTTGGCCCTTCTTCACCGGCTGCCCCTCGGTGACGTGCACTTTCTCCACGAACGTATCGAGCTGCGCCCGCACCACAAACGGTGAAATAGGTTCTACCTTGCCATTGGTCGAAACTGAAGCTACCAGGTTTTCCCGGACTGGCCTCACGGCCATGACCTTCGCAACGGGTTGCCGCCCGCTGAGTCGCACCAGCAGGTACGCCACAATTCCCGCGGCTGCCAAAAAAATCAAAATGCGGTTTCGAAGTTTGCGTTCCATACGTTGACTGGTTGCGCCTCGCGCCGTTCCGGCACACGTACTTCTCTAAACGCCGCCGGCGTTCTCCAAATTCCTGCCAAACTATTTACAAAACCTGCCTGCCGCCGCCCAGCGGGAAATCGTTCCCCATCAGTTTACAAGAGCCTTCCCACTTGCACTATACAAAGACTGCCATATCTTGCTTACACTCAAAGAGATGCAGGGGCAGTCGCGAAAGATGCAAGTCCATGCCTCGGGTGGCCGCGCAGTCATTTATCACACCCGCCATCTGTTGTAATCTTTCAACACCGCAAACGTATTACAGTCAGAACGGTTGCGCTCTTTGATTCAGGTCTCCGGCGGGGTGTGCCAGTGATTGAAGCTCGTGGTCTGTCCAAGTGGTTCCAAGACAAAAAGCGCGGCGAAGTGCGCGCCGTCGACAACGTTACGTTTACTGCTCATCCAGGCAAGATATACGGCCTGCTCGGCGCAAACGGAGCCGGCAAAACGACCACGCTGCGCCTGCTGGCCACCATCCTCGAGCCCACCGACGGAACTGCTATCGTCGACGGCCACGACGTTATCGAATCGCCGGAAAAAGTTCGCGCGTCCGTCGGATTCCTCTCCGGCGGCACCGCGCTCTACCCACGCCTCACCGCTCAGGAGATGGTCGAATACTTTGGCCGATTGAACGGCCTCGACGAGGCCACCCTCAAGAAGCGCCTCGACGCTATTTTCGACCGCCTTGACATGAACGAATTCCGCGACCGACGCTGCGACAAGCTCTCCACCGGCATGAAGCAGAAAACTTCCATTGCGCGGACGCTCGTCCACGATCCGCCCGTGATGATTTTCGACGAACCTACCTCCGGTCTGGACGTCATGACCGCGCGCACGATCATCGGCTTCATCAAGGAATGTCGCGATCGTGGCAAAACGGTGATCTTCTCCACGCACGTCATGAGCGAAGTGGAAAAGCTCTGCGATATCGTCGGAATTATTCAATCGGGAAAGCTTCTCACCGAGGGCACGCTC
>Ga0137403_10005903_pt1 | contig 14088 bp, 15 predicted proteins | sample CZOMad2_1_16fung_FD_122057 | JGI IMG/M metagenome (GOLD analysis project Ga0137403, IMG submission 122057) | Vadose zone soil fungal communities from Angelo Coast Range Reserve, California, USA - CZOMad2_1_16fungal (Hybrid Assembly) | ecosystem: Environmental > Terrestrial > Soil > Vadose zone... | reverse complement strand
ACGATGTTAGTCCCGCCAATGAACAAAGTTGCGCGCGAGAAAGGCTTTAATGAGCTTCTCTATTTTAACGAAATTATGAAGGTTCCCCTTTCAGGCCTAGCTGTCCATGTAGACAAAATCAGGGAAACCCCCGACGAAATTGTGAAGGTCATCAAGGCGCTGTTAATAAGCGTCGAATTCATCCGGACCAATAAAGCTGAGATCCTTGGTTTCCTCGAGAAAAACTGGGGAATAAAAAATCCGGCTGTACGCGAAGGGTTTTATGGAGACATGCTCGGGTTGTACAGCCGTACGGGGTATCGTGTCCGATGAGACCATCGCCAACGTCGTTCGTTTTACTCAAGCAACGCGGAAAACCCAGAAAAGTATTTCCGTGGCCGATATCACCGATTGGACTTTCACGAAAAAAGCCAACGACGAACTAAAACGATAAGGCTGTAACCCCTTGACGGAGATCTCTGGGAACGGCTGGGGAAAATGACCGAGGTTCGGAGAGCTGATCCTGCTGCACGAAGACAAGCTGTGCGGTTCGTCATCCTTGGCGCGCTCGTCGGGACCGTGCTAATTGTCGGTTTCGAGCGGTACCGCACGCCGGTTCACGACTGGCTTTTGTCCAAACCTGAAGAACTGGCGCATCGAGTAAGCTCGTGTTTTTGCTATCCGCTGTCGTCTTGTCAGCACCGCTGCTTACCTTCGCCGTCTATCTCTGGTCGCTTGGTGCCAACGTACTGCGCGCGCGACAGTTTCCACCGCCGGGGTATCGCGTCATGCGTGACACTCCTGTCATCGGCGGCCGGGCCGCAGTGTCCCGAGGACGCGCCTTCAAGCTCCTGGCGCTCTGCCTAGGCATCGCTTCCGTTCTGTTGTGACTGTTGCTTTGGCGCCTCGCGTGGGTGCTCAGTGGAGGCGCGGCCTAAGCTGGCGCTTCAGCTAGGTATGAGTAGCTCTGACACAGACCGGCTGGGATCAGCTTAGTCTTGACTGATTTCTGGCCGCGAGAAATTCATTTACGATCTTTCGGACGAAGCCGTCAATACCGCCAGCCGCATGGAATTCCACGGCAGTATGCGCAAAATATCCTAGACCGGCCAGCCGTGCTGTGACAAATCGATGGGATTGCCGTCCGGATCGTGAACTCGATATTCCGCTTCACGGTTCGCAGGTCTCTTCTGGATCTCAGTGGCAGCTCCCAGTTCCTTGCAAACCGGTTTGAGCTCCTCGATATTTTCCACTTCAAACCCAAAATGATAAAGCCCTTCCTTATAATGTGGGCGCTTTTGAATGATGGCTACGTTGAGGTAACCGTCCGACAGGTAAATAGCCGGACCGACTCCATCGATAACCTTCATGCCGAAAGCGGTCGTATAGAACTTCACCAGCCTTTCTCGGTTTTCCGTTACGATAGCTAAATGACGAATGCGTGCCATATTATAACCCTCCTTCTTTTTTCTTTGCGGCGATCATTTGTATAATCGATCGATGAATCCTTCTTCAGCTAAGCGCTGCACCGGGGCAAAATAGAGGTAGCGCTTGATGTCGATACCGGCGAGCTTCGGAGCAACTCGATGGCTTATCTCTAAGGTGTTCTTAATCGCCTTCTCCGATGGTATCGGTACCCGGTCTAATTCTTCTTTGTAACGCTCGTAACCGTTTTGTATGACCCGCGGGTCTGAGGTGCGCATATATTTTTGCAGCACCTCCAGCGATTTGTCACGGTCCTTCACCAATACAGCGATGGCCCGGGTATAAGCGCGCACAACGTTTTGCACGACTTGCGGGTTTTCATCGGCGTATTTACGGGAGGTCCAGAGAGCGTCGATAATGAAAGGAATAGACTCGATTTGCATGATCTTCAGGCCCCGCTCTTCGGCGATGGGAACCACGACTTGAGAAATCGGCGCCGCGTGAACTTTGCCGGTCCCAAGAGCCGCCAGTCGCGACATGGTTCCGCCCACGGCCAGATAGGTTACGTCCTTATCCGGATCGAGTCCCATATTACGAATGACCATGCGAGCGATTTCCCCCGCTCTGCCGCCGATCTGGGAGGTTGCGATTATTTTGCCCTTCAGATCTGCGGGACGGCGCACTTCTTTGGCCACGGCGAATACGTAGGGTAAAACGTTTTTGGCCGAGGCTAACAATACAATATCGGCTCCACCCGCAATCGCGCTCAAAGCAGAGACGGCATCACCCGTCATGAACTGCGTCGTGCTTGAAAGCAAACTCTGAATCGACAGACGACCGCCCTCCATATAGACCAGCTTGGCATCGATGCCATAGTCTTTGAAAATTCCCGTCTCCTTGGCAATCCACAAAGGGGCAGACTCTCCCGTAAGTCCTGGGTAGGACATGTAGATCTCCTCGGCAGCGGCGAACCTCAATCCCATCAACGGCAACATCACAATCCAGGCGAAAGCGAGAATTTTGCGTTTCATAAACAACCTCCGGATATTGAAAGTCTCTAGACCATGGTAAGAAGCTTTCCGAAACCTTGAATCGGGTTTCGGATATTTAAGGCTTTCAAAGCCAGCCAAATCTCCGATGTTAGGTGACCTACAGCCGGGACCCGCAGATCGGTCTCGATGGCATCGATAACATTCAACACAGGAAATTGCGGGCATGGCAGATACAAGCCTTCGAGCTTGGGGGATTGTTTGACGGCTTGTTTCGCAGCCGCGTACACATCGGCTTCTGAAATATCGCCGATTCGGGTAAAATCCGCTCCCAGGCTCACCACGGCCTCAACCTCGAAGCCATGACCTTGCAGAAACGCAACGACCGCTTTATTGAGGTCGGATGGATAGGGATTCACCAGGCCCACGCGTCGCACCGACAGAGCCCGAAGCGCCTCCATCCCGGCCACGATACTGGTGGTTGCCGGCACCTTTGCCAGTGTTTCAACCTTGTTTATCACCTCCCGTTCATAACCCAGGCCTTGACTGACGACGAGGGGAACGCCGGCGTGGATTATGAAATCGCAGTTTCGCCGGCCCAGCTCTCTCGCACACTCTTCAATTCGCTCCAATCCTTTTCTATACGCGTCGTCTCGCCAGCCGTCGATCATGCAAGTTACCCCAACGAGACCGACTCCCGGAGGAACGATACGATAGAAATCGTAGGCAATCATTTCAAACACGGACGGACATAAATAGCCTATTCTTGCGCGCCAACCGAACATACTGTTTCTCGATTAAACCAGGTCCTTCTGTTTAGTCCTGCTCAAAACCGCTCTCTGGATGCCGCTCCTGAACCTCGCTGATATATTTCTGCAATTGACCGTTGAGCTCGGAAGCGTCCGCCTTGAATCCGGTATGATGGGCTCCCAGAAGAAACTCTACCCGCCCGTCGTCCTCGACTATCTCAAGAAAATAATTCGTGCCGAACAAGACCTGCACCCTTTTGTATCCATGCTCGCGATCCCCTTCGACGACAACCGCCCTTATTTTCGCCATAAACTGCTCCTCCCAAAAAACTCTGCCGCTACAGCATGCGCATTATTTTGCCGTATCCATTTATTTTCTCCCGCATTCCAATCGCTTTAAACGCTACATAGAGCTGCGACGTAATATTGCTGATCACCGGCAAGCCAAAGTCCGCTTCTATGTCTTCAATAACGTCGACCACCGGAAAATTGGCGCAGGGTATGAAAACCGCTTCCGCCTTACCGGCTTCTCTAACGGCCCGCTTGGCCGCCCGATAAATGTCCCCGATGGATGCAACGCTTGATTCAGTGAAAGAGGTTCCTAGACTCACGAGCGACGCGACTTCAAAACCCCATTCCTTCAGGTAGGCCGTCATTTTAGCGTTGAGATCAGCGGGATAAGGGTCGACCACCGCCAGTTTGGACGCGGAGAGGTCGCGAAAGGTATCCATGGCGGCGACAATCGAGGTCGTGCAAGGAGCACCGATGATGTCTTGCAGCTGCGCCAGGAGTTTCGTTTCGAAGCCTTTACCTTGACTCAAGACTAACGGCGCGCCCCCATGAATGACAAAGTCACAGGATCGTCGAGCAAGTTCCCGCGCGCAAGTTTCCACTTGTGACAGAGCCCGCTTGTAAGCGTCTTCTTTCCAACCCTCCACCATGCAAGCGACGGCGATGAGACCGACTCCCTGCGGAACGATTCGATAAAAATCATAGGCGTTGAGCTCGATAACGGACGGTGAGATGTACCCTATCCTTGCGCGGTAGCCAAACATGTTCTTTTCCTTTTCTAGCCGATAGCGCGGCTCCAGCAGAGGCCATCGTCATGGGTTGCTATTTCATTGCAGCGGAAGTAATTGAGAATGCCGGCGCAGTGTCCAGAGCAGGACGCTTGCGATATTGCGCCTGGGCACCTCCTCTCACTTTGTTTCCTGGACCAAGGAAAAATCGAAAAGTTGATTGGCAGGAATAGACGTTTTCACCTTCATCGTCTCTTTTGCCGTTTCCAGAATCTCTGCGATTGCGGCATTGTCGATTTCGCCATTTTCCGTCCGGTTCGTCGCATCTTCCTCGTACATTCTCTGCGCTAATCGACCGTCTTTGACAGCAAACTTTTTTTGAATATACGAAACCATGACCTCCGGGTTGGCCCTGTAGTAATTGACGCTTCGATTCCAGCTCCGCAGGAAACGAACCAGGCTGGATCGCTTTTGCTTTATCTTGCTCTCGGACGTTACGACGCCCTCGGTTAAGTAACGCACGTAATCTTTGCCTCTGCCGAATACCAGGTACCCCCGGTCCGCAGCCAGGAAAGTGTAGGGCGGGCTTAACATGGCTCCCGCGATGGTGCCGCTTATCATCGCCTGCAAACGCACTTCAGTCGCCATGCTGATAAAAGTAACATCTTTGTCCGGATTCAAACCTTTTGCCTGTAGAATACGCCGAACAATTATTCCCCCGGTGCCTTCCAATGAGCCGATACCGATTGATTTTCCTTTTAGATCCTGGGGCCCGCGTATCGTCGGAACGACCAGCATTTCATGATTGGGTCGATCGCTGCTTACGGAAATAATTTTCACCGGCAAGCCCCGAATCGCCGCGGCAACCGCCGTCCCGGCATGAGCAATCGCGTCGACGTCCCCAGACGTCAGGCTGGCAATTCCTATCTGTCCCGCTCGAACCGCCACCACCTGCAAGTCGAATCCTTGCTCCCTAAAGAAGCCCGCATCGACTCCGTAATGAAGCGGCGTGTAAGGCACCGAGGGACCGGGAGTCATAATGATGAACTTTTCAGCCGCAACCGAAGCCGTCAGCGAAAGAACCCACCACCAACAAGTCACTATCACGAGCCCAGGTAAGCGGTTCATAGAAGTCGCAAAAATCTTAGTCGGGTTTCTTCTCGTGGAAAAATTCCTTCGTCTCCTCGGTTACGGGAAGGGGCCCATTCTGAAAGTAATGCTTGATGTCTTTCCTCGTTTCGTAATTGATGTGCTTGATCGCATCCTGCGGACCGGACCGGTTGCCCATCAACACCATTGGTATTTTGCCTGTGTTCTCGAGTTGATAAAAAGACCCACCCTGAATGGTGGCCACCATGCCGGGTCGGAGCACGGCTTTGCCCCCGTCCGGAAAATGCATGGTGCACTCACCCTCAAGCACGCAAAACGTCTGATCCGCGTTATGGCAATGCATGTCATCTTTGTCGCCGGTTTTGGGATAGACATGCACCCACGCGTGCAAGCGTTCAGTGTTGAAGATACGCGTTCTTTTTCCTTCTTCGTGGGCGATCTTTAGCAAGTCGAAAATTTCTACGGCCATAGTTCCTCCTAATTGCAACGCAATCTCTTGCGATTGGCTTATCCAAAAGCATACTATCTGTCAATCCAAGTTTTCTTGATATAAATATCAATTTAATTGATGAAGCTCTCAACCGTAACGCTCTCCTGTTTTACTGAAGTTTGTCGCGAGAAAGGGTTCAGCCCGGCCGCGACAAAACTAGGAAAATCACAGTCTGCCGTCAGCACCCAAATTGGCTTGCTGGAAAAAGAGTTGGGACTCAAGCTCTTTGACCGGTCGAAACGACCGTTGTTCGTCACCGAAGCAGGCCGGGTGTTTTTTGATTTTGCTACGGAGATCCTGAACAAGTCGGGAGAATTTGAGCGTTACCTGGCAGAGCTTTCGAGCGGCATAGCCGGCGAGGTCAGGATCGGGGCCAGCACTTCAGTGGGAACGTATATTCTTCCCGGTATTTTAAGCCGTCTCCTCCGGCGCTATCCAAAGCTGCAAATCAGTTTGTTGACCCAGCCCAGGTCGTCAGTCTTTGAATCGGTTAAGCGGGCCGATGTCGATTTTGGACTGGTTTTGTCTGACAAACCTCCGGAGGGGCTCGCGGTTAAGACTCTCAAGACAGAGCGACTGTGTCTTTTCATATCACCAAAGCATGCCCTGGCGAAAGGAAGACGGGTTCGAATGAGAGACTTGAGCGCCGTCCCCTTCGTGGTCGGACCCAAAGGCACTGAATACACGGAAATGATAACCAGAGTGCTCGCCAACCACCATCTCTCCAGCTATGAAGTCGCCGCTCGAATCAGTAACTTTGAGGGCGTGAAGGATGTCGTTCGCGCCGGACTAGGCATCGGTCTGCTGCCGCACTTTATGCTCCGGGGGGACATTAGGGCGCGTGCCCTAAAGCAACTTACCATCGCAGAGTTTAGCGCGAGCGCGAGCATCATGTGCATTGAACGTTTCCAGCATCTCTCGACGCCGACGATTACTCGGGTAAAAGATTTTCTCACGGCGGCTGTCATTAGTTTCTAGTGCAGTGTTACTGAAATCCGGTGAATAATTTGGGCGTCATTCCGGGCAAGCTGGCGATAGCTGGCGCGCACCCGGAATCCAGGTGTAGGGGCGGGTTTGAAACCCGCCCCTACCAGTTCCGCTTTCGCGGGCATGACGTGGGGCGCTCGCTGATTTATTTTCGAACTTTAGTTCCAGGACACTAGCAGGTTTCTGAAAGAAGACACGGCATGCTTTCAAGAACCCAGTTCGTCCTGAGCCTTGTCGTCACAAACGCCTTCGGAAACCTCTTGTCTCGCTATTTAAAGAATCCTTCCTGCTCCAATTCTCTCACCGCGCGGAGATCGACAAAGTCATCAAACTTGGCCGTTTGGACTTTGGCCGGATCGATGGCGCGTAATTCATCTAGCGCCGTTTGCATGGCAGCAGCGGTCGGCACCGGTTTATACACCAACGACTTTCCCACCCGAGCGGCGGTCAGCTCCAGCGTCTCCGGATCGTCGGTTCTCAAAGCGGCCTTGATCACAGCCTTGGCTGCGGCGGTATCTGTCTGGAAAATTCGGACTCCCTCCGAGATGCTCTTGATCAACGCCTTCGCCGTTCTTCGATTGTTCTCGATTGCCTGACTCATCATGAAAAAACTAAGCACCGGATACTCCACTTTGGATTCGGTGAGATCCACCAGAACATGCAAACCTTCCCGCCGCGCGCGGGGCACAAAATCTATCGAGATCAGGGCGCCCTCGATGCTTCGGGTCACGATGGCCGCCAAGCGGGTCGCGGAATTGCCGATTTGTAATACCGTGACATCCTTTTGAGGGTCTAATCCCGCCTGCTTGAGAACCAGGTTGGTAAGAATGTGCGAGCCGGAGCCAAACCGGCTCACCGCAATTCTTTTCCCCTTCAATTGTTTCACGCTAGTGATTTCAGGCGCTGCCAGAAAGACATCATTGAAGTGATTGCTGTAGTTGGCGACGATGTATTGCTCCGATCCGCGCAGTCTCCCCAGCATGGGGGTCGTGCCACGGGTGAGGGCCACATCAAAATTTCCGGCGATTAAGGCCTGACTCAAGAGCGATCCGCTGGTGACATAGACAATCTCCGGATCCAAGCCATTTTTGCGAAAGACGCCCTGCCGGCGCGGCAGCTCGAGAATATATTGCGTGTTACCGGTACCGCTGTAGCCGATTTTCACCTTGGTCAATTGCTGTGCCTGTGCTGTGGTGAAATATAACAAACAGCAGAAGCCGGCCCAGCTGACCAGAAACGTAAACTGCCAAAACAAAACCCACCGTGTACGAATAAAAGGTTTCATTGCAAAGTTATCCAAGGAAGATTGGTCCTAAGGGGGCTTGAAGTTATCTAACGAGCTGCTGACACGTCGAACTCACTTGCCCAACGACGTGGTCATCGCTGCACTGGCTCCACGTAACAGGACCTCTTCTTTCAAGTCAAGCATCACTATTGTTGAATTCACCGTCGCTAGCCAATATGATTCATCTCAACTATAGATCGGGAGAACACATGGACACCATTCGATTCGTTGATACCACCATTCGTGACGGCCATCAGAGTCTTTGGGCCGAAAACATGACCACGGGGATGATGCTCCCGGTAGCGAAGCGGATGGATGATGCAGGATTCGAAGGCATTGAGTTGATTTCGGGCTCTCACCTCAAAAAATGCGTCCGCGAGCTGAAGGAGGATCCGTGGGAGCGGGTCCGGCTGGTGGCCAAAGAAATCACTAAGACTCCGCTGCGTCTCATCGCTGGCCGGGTCAACACTTTCGAATACAATCCGCCCTCCATGTACTGGCTCTTCATCGAACGGATGTTTGCCAACGGCATTCGTGAAGCGCGCATTTCCGACGAATGGAACGATTACGAGGGGTGGAAATTCAGAGTCGGCGTGGCCCACGCGGTGGGAATGAAAGTGATATTGAATCTTATTTACTCCGTCTCGCCCAAGCATTCGGACGAATACTTTGCGGAGAGAACGCGCCAGGCGGCTTCGCTTAAGCCCTACCGCCTCTGCCTCAAAGACCCCGGCGGGCTACTGACACCGGAGCGAATGCAGACCCTGGTGCCTATCATTTTCGCCAACGCCAACGGCGTGCCCGTTGAGCTGCACACTCACTGTACCACCGGCCTAGGTCCCCTTTGCTGTCTGGAGGGTATGAAGCTCGGTATCCGTTCCATCAACACCGCCCTGCCGCCCTTGGCGGATGACTCCTCAAACCCTTCTCTATTCAACGTCGCTAAAAACGCCCGCGCACTGGGATATGGAACAGCCATCGACGAAGAGGTGCTCAGACCGGTTTCGAAACATTTCACGGCCATCGCCAAACGCGAAGGCTTCACCGTCGGCGCGCCGGTTGAATATGATTTCTCCCAGTATCAGCATCAGGTGCCCGGCGGTATGCTTTCGAACTTGCGCCATCAATTGCGCAAGGTCGGCTTGGAAAACAAATATCCCGAAGCTTTGGAGGAGACGATCCGGGTACGAGCAGAATTCGGCTTTCCCATCATGGTGACTCCCCTTTCACAGTTTGTCGGTAGTCAGGCGGCGATCAACGTGATCGTCGGCGAACGCTATAAGGAAGTCACCGATCAAGTAATCAAGTTCGCTTTGGGACATGCCGGGGCGGAGGGCGCCCGCGACATGGACTCGAACGTGAAGGCCAAAATTCTCGATCGTCCGCGAGCCAAGGAATGGGCCAAATGGCAGCCGGACGAGCCCAGCGCAGACGATATGCGGCAGCGGCTCGACGCGGTCGGAACCTCCGATGAGGAGTTGCTGCTCCGTTGGATCGTCGGCAAAGAAGACATCGACGCCATGCGCGCGAACCCGCGCCCGCTCGAGTATCTCAACGCGGAACAGCCGCTAGTCAACCTGTTACAGGAGTTGAGCAAGCGCAAAGACTGCAATCAGATTCATTTTCAGAAGCCGGGGTTTTCGATCATGTTGGAGAAGCGAATCTGAAGTTCCGAGTTCAACGTTCAATGTTCAAAGTTATAGGCTCGAAACCTGAAATGAACTACTCCGCAGCAAGCTGCCGGGGTATCAGAACATAGCGATGAAAATTTATCCTAAAGGCGTCACCCCCGAATGTTTTAATCGGGGGTCCAAGCAGAGTTTCGCCTGGATTCCCGCTAAAAGCGTGCGGGAATGACGGACTTTGAGAGGATTAGGAATTGTCATCACGCAGCAAGCTGCGGCGAATCAAACCCGCTGTGATTGAGGGTTCACGATTGCATCGTGTAACGGAAGCGGAATCCGGGAGTTAAACCGTTGAACATTGAACTTGGAACCTTGAACTCGGCCTTCCGGCCGTCTGGAACCTTGAACTAAATTCCTACCAGTGCAATAAAGATGGATAATTAAATTCTTCAGCCGCAATAGAAGGCAAAACCAAGGAGGATACAAGCTATGGCTAACGACATCGTCGCGATCGACGTTCACGTTCACCTATCCGATGAATTCACTCAAAAAGCCAAAGGCTCTCGCACGGCCCAAATGGCAAAATACTTTGGCCGTGAGAGACCGCCGGTCTCCATCGACGAGATGGCTGACCAGTACCGTGCGCGCAAGATGATGGCCGTCATCATGAATACACGAGACGAAACGGTTACGGGGCTTACGCCTGTTCCCAACGACCACGTTGCCGGTGCAGTAAAAAAACATCCCGATGTGTTTCTGGCGTTTGGCGCTATCGATCCTTGGACCGGGAGGATGGCTCTGGACGAAATCAGACGTTGCAAAGACTTGGGATTGTCGGGCATGGGCGAGCTTAATCCGGCGCGGCAACATTTTTTCCCTAACGATGTGCGCTTTTACCCCCTGTGGCAAGAGTGCGCGAAACTCAACATGCCGATTCTCTTCCATGGCGGCATGGCAGCGGCAGGCGCAGGCACTCCCGGCGGCATGGGCATCAAGTTGAAATATAGCCAGCCCATCGCCATCGACGAGGTCGCGGCGGACTTTCCGGAACTGAAAATCATCAGTGCCCACCCGACCTGGCCGTGGACGGCGGAAAGCTTGGCCATCGCCCGCCACAAGGCCAACTATTACATCGATCTTTCCGGTTGGGCGCCTAAGTACTTCCCGGCGGAGCTCGTCCACAATATCAACACGCTGCTCCAGGACAAAGCCATGTTCGGCTCCGACTGGCCGGCCATCGGCGTCGAGCGCTGGCTGGAAGAGTTTCAACAGGTTAATATGAAACCTGAAGTGCGCAAGAAGATCATGCTGGATAATGCGAAGAAGTTCTTCGGTCTGGAATTCTAGCAGGCTGCTGAGAAAAGCGGAATTGTGCTTCGAGAGTCTCAGCACGAACGCATTTTATGAATCATTTAACCTGTTTCCGTTCGTCACTTCGATAAACTCAGTGCAGGCTCTGAGACTTGTCGAAGGACTCCGAGGGAGTTTTTTAGAAGCCTGTATAACGACCACGAAGGACGCGAAGAGCAGGAAGTAAGAAAAACCTAACCGCAAAGGCTGTACTGAGCACAGCCGAAGGAACGCAAAGGACGCAAGAAATGTAGGGGCGGGTTTCAAACCCGCCCGACTTCGTGGTGAGTTTCATTGGGCGATTTATCAGAGGCTTGGAAACGTGAGTACGGACGGAATTAAATTTGTCGACACCACCATCCGCGACGGGCATCAAAGTCTTTGGGCGGAGAACATGACCACCGGCATGATGCTGCCGGTGGCGGAAGCGATGGACCGAGCGGGCTTCGACGCCATCGAGCTGATCTCCAGGTCGCACCTAAAAAAGTGCGTGCGGGAGCTCAAGGAGGACCCCTGGGCTCGTGTCAAGTTAATGAGCCAACGGATCATCCACACGCCGCTCCGGTTAAATGCCGGCCGCTTCAGCGCCTTCGACCTCACCCCGAGGTCGATGTACCGCCTCTTCATGGAACGGATGGCTGCCAACGGCATCCGCGAAGCGCGCATTTCCGAAGAGTGGAACGAGTTGGAAGGTTGGAAGTGGAAGACGCAAGTGTCTCGGGACGTTGGCATCAATCCTGTTCCCAACATCATCTATTCCGTCTCACCCAAACACACCGATGAGTACTTCGCGCAACGAACTCGCGATGCGGCGTCGCTCAAAGTCAATCGGCTGTGTCTCAAAGATCCCGGCGGTCTGCTCACGCCGGAACGGGTAAAAACGTTGGTGCCGATCATGTTTCAAAACGCCAACGGCATTGAAATCGAGCTTCACACGCACTGCACTACTGGGCTCGGACCGCTGTGTTGTCTGGAGGCGGTCAAGCTTGGTATCAAGATCGTCAACACAGCTCTGCCACCCCTCGCCGATGGCTCGTCGAATCCGTCACTGTTCAATGTGGCGAAAAACCTCCGTGCCCTCGGTTACAAGACGTTAATCAACGAAGAACTGCTCAAACCGGTTTCCGACCATTTCACGTTTATCGCCAAGCGCGAGGGTTTTCCCATCGGCGCGCCGGTGGAATACGACTACTCCCAGTACCAACACCAGGTACCCGGCGGCATGATCTCCAATCTGCGGCACCAACTACGGAAGGTCGGCTTGGAACAAAAGATCGATCAGGCGTTGGAAGAGACCATGCAAGTGCGCGCGGAGCTCGGCTATCCGATCATGGTCACGCCACTGTCGCAATTCGTCGGCAGCCAGGCGGCCATCAACGTCATCGTCGGCGAGCGCTACAAAGAAGTGACGGACCAGATCATTCAGTACGCGCTCGGTTACTGGGGGCGAGAAGGGGCCGAGTTGATGGAACCCGCCGTGAAAGCAAAAATCCTCGACCGTCCCCGTGCCAAGGAGTGGACGCAATGGCAACCCCCGGAACCGACGGTTCAGGAACTACGCAAGAAAATGAATGCGGAAGGCGTATCGGACGAAGAGTTTTTGCTGCGCTGGAACCTAAATGTCGATGAGATCGCGACCATGCGTGCTGCCGGGGCGCCGAAGGAGTACATCACCGCTCGTCAGCCGTTGGTCAACCTCATCGACGCGCTGAGCAAGCGTAACGATTACCGCCAGATCGTCATACAAAAGGGGGAAATGGTTGTCTCGCTGCAAAAAGGAGCGCCAGCGTGACCCCTACGCCCTTTTCGAATCGTACTCACCCCTATCTTAGTCTTCCCCCATCAGAGGGGGAAGATGCTAAATGCCGCTTAATCAAAGCATGCCTTACCGATTGTCACATCAGCAGAACTAATCTTCCGTGATTCACTAGGTATATATTCGATGGATCGCTTCTTCTTCGTCGCCGGCTCTTTGCTGGCCTTTTTAGCGGTAGCACTGGGCGCCTTCGCGGCCCACAGTCTCAAAGCTCGTCTGTCCGCGGATATGCTCACCATCTTCGAAACCGGCGTGCGCTATCACATGTATCACGCCCTTGCTTTGCTGGCCGCCGCCTGGGCAGCCTCGCGCTGGCCGGAAAGCAGCGCCGGCACCGCGGGCTGGGCTTTCATAATCGGGATCGTCGTCTTCTCTGGTAGTCTTTACATCTTGAGCTTCACGGGAATGCGTTGGCTGGGCGCCATCACACCCATCGGCGGCGTGGCCTTTCTTTTGGGCTGGCTTCTCCTCGCCTGGGCTGCCTGGCGGTAGCAGGTGAAGGAAGCAGTTCAAAACGTTTCAGCCGTTCAAATCGTTCAACATGTTCGCCTCTGAGATCTTTTTGAGCAGTCTGCTAAGGCGACGCATCTATAAGCCCATTACTCCATCACTCCACTATTCCAACACTCCATTCTTCTCGCGTTGACTCCCCATAGACCTTCACGTACCTTGAATTTGTGATCGTCGGCGTTCCTAAAGAGATCAAAACCGAAGAGAACCGGGTTGCGGTGACTCCCACCGGTGTGGCCGGTTTTATCTCCCGCGGGCACAGAGTATTGATTGAAAAAGGCGCCGGTCTCGGAAGCGGCCTCACGGATCGGGCCTATGAGGTGGCCGGGGCCACACTCGTCGAATCGGCACAAGAGGTTTGGAACCAGTCCGACTTGATCATGAAGGTCAAAGAGCCTCAGGTATCGGAATTTCCACTACTGCGCAGGGGGCTGATTCTTTTTACCTACCTGCACCTTGCGGCCAACGAGAGCGTGACGCGAGAGCTGCTCCAGCGAAAGGTCACGGGCATTGCCTACGAAACCATACAGCTCGACGACGACTCACTGCCGCTCTTGACACCGATGAGTGAAATTGCCGGCCGGCTCTCGATTCAAGTGGGCGCCTGGTGCCTCCAGGCGGAAAACGGCGGACGCGGCATCCTCCTCGGCGGCGCTTCCGGCGTCCGTCCCGGCAAAGTGGTCATTCTTGGCGCGGGCATGTCGGGTACCGCCGCATGCCAGGTTGCAGCCGGTATGGGCTCCTATGTCAGCAT
>Ga0137403_10005902_pt1 | contig 14088 bp, 16 predicted proteins | sample CZOMad2_1_16fung_FD_122057 | JGI IMG/M metagenome (GOLD analysis project Ga0137403, IMG submission 122057) | Vadose zone soil fungal communities from Angelo Coast Range Reserve, California, USA - CZOMad2_1_16fungal (Hybrid Assembly) | ecosystem: Environmental > Terrestrial > Soil > Vadose zone... | reverse complement strand
CAACCCTATTTCCTTTCCGTCCTTCTTTACGACGTCGCCTCGGCTTGGCACCGTATCACCGTCTATTGCAAGACCTGACAGTTTCTTGCTTACATGCCCGCGATAGGTTGCCATCGCGACTGCCTCCTGACCGGTATAGCAACCCTTCTGGAAGCTGACCGCGTCTTCAAGTCCAGTCTCAAGCAGCATGTTTGTTTCATCTACGTCGACCCCGTAGACTGGAACCGCCGCTTCTATTCGTAGCGAATCCAATGCCTGAAGACCGAATGTGACAAGCGAGTGAAAGTGTCCCTTGAGCAAGATGAAATCCCAAACATCCGCAAGCGCCGAGTCAGGCACGAAGATGTCGAAGCCGGTCTCGCCCGTGTGGGAAGCTCGCGCAACGAGTGCCCGATGTCCCGCAATCAGCGTTTGGAACCAATCGTGTTCAGCGAGTGGTGGCACCGGTTCAAAACAGATCTCCTTCATTACGAGGTGCGACTTTGGTCCCTGCACCGATAGAAGGCGATACTTCTCTGAAACATCTGCAACCTTAAAGTCACCGGCATAAGAAAAGGGGAATACATACTTCAAGACCTTGTCGTGTGTCTGAGGGTCGTTAATAACCAGGAACTCCTGCCCTAGATTCAAGACTGGGCAAAGCGCTCTCACCTTGCCATGACCCGTCAAACAGGCGGCTCGCATTCCCTTTCCCTCGACGAGGCTCTTCACATCATTGCTCACGAGGCCGTTGAGGAACTGGACGGCTTCGCCTCCCCCAACCTTGATCGAGCCGCAATAGGACAGGTCTACCAAGCCAGCATGTGCGCGGACTGCAAGGTGTTCTTCCGAGACCTCGGAGTAAGACTGGGCCATCTCCCAACCATAGGACAAGCCAAAGCGCGCTCCAAGCTTTTGCTGGGACTGCTCCAGAATGGATCTCTTGACAAGCTGTTCGTTGACCTCGGCCATAATCGATCCGTACTCATTCACCGATTGGACGCGCCTGCCGCCGCGTTGGAAAACGCACAAAGTCTCCGACGATTTTTACCGAAGCGCCCTAGGAGATTTGTCCGCGACCGTTCAAGAGCGGGCTAAAAGAATCCAAGATACCTAAGCTGACGCCTCACGTGTCGCGGCGTCGACCCCTCAAGTAATATATTTCAAGTTTTCGTTTCAGTTTTGATTCGCGCGTTGATGTTTGGATCGGTACCAATTCTCTGTCGATCACTTCAAGGGCTGGTCTTGCAGCTTCATTAGCTCTGCCCTCAGTACGTCATAGTCTTCCTTAGCAGTGGCCCGAAACTTTAAGTTGCGGTAGCGAACTATCCCGTTCTTGTCGATCAAGTAAATTGTCCGCTTGTCGATGCCTCCCAATTGGGGAGAAAAGCTGGCGTAGGCCTTCGCCACTGCGTGGTCGTGATCCTGTAGTAACGGAATAGTCAGTCGATGAGTTTTCGCCCACTCATGATGTGTGAAAACATAATCGCCGCTGATGCCGTAGAGCTTTGCGTTCAGCTTTGCTAGGTCGTTCCATCCGTCCCGGAAGGAACACATTTCGGTCGTTCAGCCGCCAGTCCAATCAGCTACGTAAAACGCCAAGATCACATTTGAACCGCGAAGGCTTGATAGCTTCACCCATTCATTCTTGGCAGTATGTATGGCGGTCTGATCGGCCCAGGGCAATTCAAAGTCCGGGCCCGGTTGACCGACCTGAGGACCCTCCGCAGCGTCGCCATCCGTTTTGCCGCCCTTGTTTTCCTGGCCGTACGCCAAAGTAAGAATCAGTGCAAGACACATAAGGATTCCGAGGAACGCTCTTCCATTCGTCTTCATGGTGATCTCCCTGGTCCTATCCTCGATGCACCCGTGGTTATGCGTGCCATCAGGCAACTAGCGACCGCTGTCGGCTGGTCGCATCCCTATGTTAGCTACACGCCCAGCATCGTGAAATGTGACGAAGCTCCCATTAGGAACAGCATGGGTACGGACAGCCAGGTGTTGGTGCGCGACGCCAAAAAAGCCACGCGGCCCAGCTTTGCCGATTCGGGTGGAATGGCTGTACCATTCTCCGCGTTGTCGGCCGTCCAGGATATTATTCGCTTTTGGTTCGGCCAAATAATACCCCAAACATTGAACAACATTATCAGCCCCAGCGCCCCACCAAGACCAATCGAGTAGGATTTGTTGCTGCCGTACCCAGAAAGCTGCGACTTCAACCAGCAGATGATGGCCAGTGACATAATCATCATCAACAAGGCAACGATCACCGCAAGCGCCCATCCGTTGTTGACTCTCTTTACGACAATCATCTCGATAGCAAATGTGACGATTGGGATCAATAACCAGACAAGCAACACTACCCAGACATTCTTGCCTGCATTGGTGGCGTCCGACTTTAGAATATACATCGCGTAATACATTAACCCCACGAGTACGGTGATCAGCGCGCCCCATCTGAACCACCAGAGGGCTCGAGGCATCAACTGCGGGATGACCTTACCCTTCGTCGGACCATCGAGAGCCTTCATGAGATTGACGTTCACGAGGTTAAAGAAGTAAAGATGGCCGATCCAAATTATCCCCGCCAGGAAGTGCAGCGTTCTTAGAAGAATCTGGACATAGGCATCATTGTTCTGAGGTGGGTTGAAAACGCGGTCAAGGAAGAGTCCCGGCTGCACGTGAGCCAGTAGAACCGACAGGTCAATACCCGAAGCTGGTAGCATACGTCCTCCCTAGTTATCACTCTTTTTTCGCTTTGTCATGAACGCTGGTTGCGAAGCATGTATCGCAACACACACCCATCACTACGTGAGAGCGTCCCACTATAAACACCAGGCTTTTGCGTGTCAACTAAATGAGCGGGAGATTATCACACCAATCAGTAGCCTCGACTGTAGAGTGTTCGCGTCGAAGGTAGTCGGAACGGGCACCCCATCGCCGTCTCATGGCAAGGTTGAAGAGGCCGGGCCGCCTTACTCAACAACCTCATCCAGGCTGAGGGGGGTGTGAGAAGTGTTCCTAAACGGAGAATGAACTACCGCATCCGCAACTGCCAGTCGAGTTCGGATTGCTGAAGGTGAACCCGGAACCCATTACCGAGTTCACGTAGTCGACCTGCACGCCTTCGAGGTATTGCCGCGAGAACGTGTCAACGAAAACCTTGAGACCTTCATTGTTCAGAATCTCGTCGCCTGGACGCGGACCGTCCTCAATCTGCATCGAGTAGGAGAAGCCGCTGCAGCCCCCGGGAACCACCCGAATGCGCAGCCCCGCCTCCGGTCCCGCGTTCTCCGCGTCAATAAACTTTCTCACTTCCGTTATAGCAGTTTCAGTTAGAGTGACCATTCGTGCTCCCTTTCTTCAGACGTTGTTCGGAATCCTGATTCCTGCAAGCTCTCTTCCAGCAAATCCCTGCGGAACGAGAGTCGGTGCGATTTGTATTATAGGCGGGTGCCTTCCGCTTATCAACATCGCAACACGATACGATCATACGGCGAAGCTATCGCCACGACTGTCGCTCATATCGATAATGGGCAATCCGCCGCCCTTCAGCGTGGCAAGGCTCACCTGCGTGGCAACATTGTCGGCGATCTGCTTGAATGCCAACGCGTGAGGGCTGTCCGGCGCCCCCACTACTATGGGAATACCGATATCACCACCCTCTCGGATACTGAGTGCAATCGGCACTTGTCCGAGCAGGTTGTTATTGAAACGCCTCACCAACTCTTTGCCCCCTCCCTCTCCGAAGATCGCATGCCGCTCCGAGCAGTTGGGGCATACGAAGTAGCTCATGTTCTCAACGATTCCGAGAACCGGGATGTGAACCTGCTCGAACATGTTGAACGCCTTACGGACATCCGCCATTGCAACCTCCTGTGGAGTGGTGACCAGTACCGCCCCCTGCACCGGCACAAGTTGGGCCAGGCTGAGTTGGGCGTCCCCGGTTCCGGGCGGCATATCTACGATCAAGTAGTCGAGTTCTCCCCACTCCACATCATAAAGGAACTGGCGAACTGCGGTATGAAGCATCGGACCGCGCCATACAACCGGCTTGTCCCCTCGGTTGAGAAAGCCGAGCGACATGACCTTTATCCCGTGAGCCTCGAGAGGAAGTAACTTCTGTCCACGTACGGCCGGCTCTTCGCTGACCCCCATCATAATCGGCACATTAGGCCCGTAAACGTCGGTATCAAGCAGCCCCACTCGAGCACCGTATTGAGCCAGCGCGATGGCGAGATTCACTGCCACCGTAGACTTTCCAACACCACCCTTTCCCGAGCTGACCGCAATAATGTTGGCAACACCAGGCACCGACTGTTTGCCTTCCGCCGGTCCGGCCTTGGGTATCATCGACTCCAATTTGATCTCGACCGCCTCCACCCCCGCCACCCTGCGGACCGCCTCTCGAGCAGTTTCCCGCATCGTCGACTTGGTAGGAGTTACGGGGGTGTTGAGCACCAGCCGAAACCGGACTGTGGAGCCGTCGACTTCAAGATCGCGTACGAAGTTCAGACTCACGATGTCACGGTTAAGACCCGGGTCCCTAATACTCCGAAGAACCTCCAGTATTGACTCTCGGCTGATAGCTGCCATTACGATGTCTCCACACAGTCCACGATTCATACTAGGGACCGGGGAATTCGTTTGTCAACTTTGGGCCCAGTCTAGTTATGGTGCTCAATCCGATCAGTTGCGAAACTGATGGGCATTGTGTCTAATCAAGCGTCAGGAGGGACTGAACGTGGCGGAACCAGATACCACAAAAGAACGAGAGTACCTGGAGAAGGTCAACGGGCAACTGTCTCGCTACGCGCATCCCTTGTTCGAATGGGAAGCGCGCAACCTATCATCCGGGGTCGAGGTAGTGGTCAGGTTGAAGGTCAAAGGCGTGTACGACGAAGCCTATCGATTGTGTCTCAAGCCGAGGGAGATTGAGGCGAGAGGCTTCGAATGGGACTTCCAAAGACAACTCTTTAACTGCCTGCACGACTATCTGGTCGAGATGTTTACGCGCAGCCCGCACATAACGGAGATTTGACGCCGCCTCGTCTAGCTCAGGAGCGACCTCAGGCCCGAGGGTGAAATTTCTGGTATATCTCCCGAAGCCTCTCGTTTGTTATGTGCGTATAAATCTGCGTCGTACTGATATCGCTGTGCCCCAACATCATCTGCACTGATCGAAGATCCGCGCCGTTCTCGAGGAGGTGAGTGGCGAAGCTATGTCTGAGTAGGTGGGGTGTGATGTGACCGATTCCTGCCTTCTCACCGTACGACACCACAATTCTCCAGAACGCTTGCCTGCTGAGCGCGCGGCCCGCGTCGGTTATGAAGAGTGCAGCGGTTGGCGCGGCCCTGGCCAACAATCTCGGACGAATAGCGATATACTTTTTCGTCCACTCAACTGCGCTTAGTCCCAGCGGAACCGCGCGCTCTTTGCCGCCCTTACCAAAAACCGTAAGGAAGCCAAGATCAAGATCGAGGTTGCTCGCCGCCAGACCAACTAACTCTGAGACACGGAGGCCTGCTGCGTACAAAACCTCAAGCATCGCCTTGTCTCGCAATCCCAGATCTGTCGAGGTGACCGGAGCGCAAAGCAGGCTTTCAACCTCATCCGCGGCCAGGAACCGAGGCAGTGCCTGCCATGACTTTGGCGCTTCGAGGTTAGAACTAGGGTCAAGCTTCAGATGCCCGTCCTGTAGTAGAAACCTGTACAACCCTCGAACGGCCACCAACGCCCTGGCTATGGACTTCGGGTCTAATCCTCGCTTGTGAAGAGAACGAAGGAACGTTGCAAGATCATCTGATTGCAACGACAGAAGGTCCTTGTCACACGTTCTCGCAAAACCCGAGAGCTTTGAAAGGTCGGTTCTGTAGGCAGTCAACGTGTTGGGTGACAAGCCGCGTTCGACACGCAAGTAGTTTAAGAATCGCTCTTCGAGTAACACACTCATAACCGCTCCGCGGGGTTGACGCCCTGGTGATCCGTTTGCCATATTCTATGCGAACTAAGAACAAAGCCAAAACGCTATTGGCACCTTTTGGTTTAGCCGTGAAGAGGTTCTCGATGCGTGAGGGCCTCGACGCTATCGTTTGAGCTTGCCGACGATTCCAGGCGTGAGGTTCATAGCTGGTGAAACTAGTTGAAGTTGCGGACAGACTCTCATGTAAGTTGGAAGGGGACGGGTCTATCGATATCCTGGGCGTGGCAACATTAGACAGCGCTCGCGCAGGAGATCTGAGCTTTCTCACGAACCCCAAATATCAAAATGACGCTAAGCAAACCGAAGCTTCGGCTATTCTGGTCGGGCACGACTGCCCTTCGATGAATCTCGCTCTTCTCAGGCACGATAATCCCTATCTGGCCTTCGCAAGGGCAATCGAGATTTTCTTTACTGCAAGCGCTGCCAGCCCGTCGATTCACCCGACGGCGTGGATTTCCGACACAGCGATGATCGGGGAGAACGTGTCCATTGGGGCTCTTACATACATTGGCGAACGGGTAGTCCTGGGAGATGGAGTTCAAATACACGACAGATGTACAGTCCAGGAGGACGCCAAAATCGGCGATCGAACTCTCGTGCACTCAGGTTCGGTCGTTCGAGAAAGAGTCGTTGTGGGAAGAAACTGCATCATCCAAAACAATGCAGTCGTCGGCTCAGACGGCTTCGGCTACGCGAAGCAATCGAATGGTGCGTGGTACAAAATTATGCAAGCTGGAACCGTCATTCTTGAAGACGACGTAGAGATCGGGGCCTGCACAACAATCGATAGGGCGACGCTGGGCGAGACGCGAATCAAAAGGGGAACCAAAGTCGATAACCAGGTACACGTTGGACACGGGTGCGTCATCGGGACCGACAACCTCATCTGCGCACAGGTCGGCCTTGCTGGCTCTACTAAGACGGGAACAGGTGTTGTGCTGACCGGGCAGGTTGGCGCAGCGGGTCACTTGAGAATCGGAGACGGCGCAATCGCAACGCCTCAAACGGGAATTGCCAGCTCAGTCGAGGCGGGCGTGATCGTCTCGGGGTCTCCGGCGATAGACCATCGAAACTGGCTGCGATCCTCCGTTGCCTTCTCGAGGTTGCCAGATATTCTAAAGTCTGTGCGTGGCCTCGAGAACAGGGTTGCGTTTTTAGAGAATGCACTTAAAGCATCCTCATAGAAGTTATCTGTCAACCTACGGGATACAAAAGATCGATAACCTAAGAACTAACAATGAATGTAAAAATCGAAGTTCACTCAGACAAGGCGATCAAAGATCTGGATAAGAAGGTCGAGAAGGTACTCGAGGTGGTTCCGCAAGAGCATCTGAGAGGTCTCTCTAAGATCGTTGTCGTGGATACAATCAACGAGCCGAGACTCTCGGCAACACAAAGGGCTACCCTGCCCGCGTTGTACCATCCGAAGATGGCGGGTCAATCAGCGTGGGCGGAGATTTCATTAAGCGTGCTGGCACCCAAGGAGAAGTTCCCAAAGCGGTTGCTGTCGAGGCTAGCCTTAAAATCAAACTTAGCCCAGGTCGTACTATCCCTGGTCGCTCAGCATTACCAGCTTACCCTCTCAAAGGGTCTGAAGAAGAACCTGCTCGAGCCGGCCATCAAGAGCTATGTCGAGAGATACTTTGAGAAATGGAGGGAGAAAGAGGGCGGACTCAGAGTTCGCTTGCTCAAGCCCTTCAAACCCCAACTTGACAGATTCGCCCGCAAGTTAGCTAAAAAGTACAAAGCCGAGCTCGCCAAAAAATAAGACAAAATACTTAAGACATTACTTTAACTATCGACTGCGGCGAGGGCAGTCTTCAAGGCGCTCTTTATCTCCTCATTAGTCGCGTCCGGCGTGTGGAACTTAACCAACAGTGACCATCTCTTATTCGGATCAATATATTCGTAAGAATAATTCCTGATCGTCTGCGGCTTTCCCTGCCTTATCTCCCGGGCCTGGTCCCTCGTCAAGCCAGCGGCGCCGATCTTGAGAACAAACTCCCGCATCTCGTCGTCCGTTGGCTGTCTCGCAATCTGAAGCAGCATGGACTTCGAGGCTATGTCGGCGCGCCGACATAATTCTCTAACGTCTGGTGGGATGCCGGCAATTGAAATCGTCTCGGTCACCGATGTGCGAGCCTTGCCTAGTTTGCGCGCAATCTCTTCATGCTTGTATCCGAAGCGCTTTGCCAATGCTACCAGTCCGTCAGCTTCTTCAAACGCGGTCAGGTCCTTTCTCTGCAGGTTCTCGATCAGCGAAATCTCCGCAACTGCCCGATCGTCCACGTCCATCTCGATACACGGAAGCTCAGTTAGCCCCACCTCAAGACTTGCACGGTATCTGCGCTCGCCGCTGATAATCATGAACCTGCCGCCTACATCGCTGGGGCGCACGAGCAGAGGTTCGAGGACGCCCTTTTCTTCGATCGATAAGACAAGCTCCGAAAGATCCCCTATCTCGACGCGCGGCTGTAAGGGATTAGGCGCCAGCTTGTCAATAGGAATCATTCGCCCCACCGGCGCCCCGGATCCTCGACTTGTAAGTAACTCTACATAATGAGAATCGTGACGTAGCTTAAAGTTGTCCGGCAGCCCTTTTTTAGACACGACGCATCACCTCCTCGCACAAGCTAGCATATTCGACTGCGCCGGTTGAAGTTGGCGCGAACGTAAAAATCGATTCCTTGTAAGCGGGGCTCTCCTCTAGGCGAACCGACTTGCTGATCACTGTCTCAAAGACTTTCTCGCCAAACACTGTTCTGATTTGCTCGTGAATATCCTTCGCAAGCGTGGTCCTTTTGTCCAGAAGCGTGATGAGTACGCCTAATACCTTAAGGTTGGGATTAGGTCTGGCTCGCACTTTTTCAACCGTATCCAAAAGGTCGTCTGTTCCTTCGAGAGCGAAGTAGGACGGTTGAATCGGTACAATCAAATAGTCCGAAGCGACCAACGCGTTCACCGTGATTAGACCAAGCGTCGGCGGGGTGTCAATGATTATGTACTCGTAGGAGTTGGCCAGGCCGTCTATTCTGTCTTTTAGCCTGAATGGAGCGTCAAACTCACCAATCAGCTTACTCTCGAACTTGGCGAGACTGATTCTGGAAGGCAAGATGTCCAGTCCGGGGAGTGATGTTGACCTTATCACGTCCTCGCGGCTGACTTGAGTGTCAGTGAGCAACTCGTATATCGACAACTCAATCACATCATGAGCCAGGAAGGTTAATGAGCTGTTGGCCTGCGGGTCTAGATCGATAAGAAGAACCCGCTTTCCGGCGCGCGCAAGGGCGGCAGATAAGTTGATCGCCGTCGTTGTTTTTCCTACTCCCCCTTTCTGATTGGCTATCGCAATTACCATTGTTTGATGGCTCGGCTCTGCTAAAACGACTGCATCCTAATGCTAAGGATGACCAGTGTCAAGCAGCGCTTCTTAACAGACTGTTGTGCTGAGTAATCGCACGCCGGGCTCAAGACCCGCGCGAAGGCCTGTAGCGCACGACGACTATTCCAAAAATCTACGTGGTAGACTTTCGCGAACTATTGTGATCTAATCGCTCCGCGTCGGTTGCAACACCTTTGACAAAGAATAACCTGGTCGTTCAATGAGTGCGTCCCGAACGACGACGACACAGACTCGCTGAGGAACACCGATGGAAATCGAAATGAAAATCCGAGGTCTAATGATGGACCCGGCCGCCAACACCCCGATCATTATTCTCAAAGATGTAAACGGAGAATCAATGCTCCCAATTTGGGTCGGTCCGTTTGAGGCTAACGCCATAGCAGTGGAGATTGAGAAACTCGCCACGCAGCGGCCAATGACTCATGACTTGCTAAAGAATATCATTTGGGAGTTCGGAGGCACGGTGCGAAGAGTCGTAATCACTGATTTGATAGACAACACTTTCCTGGCGGTGATCGAGCTAACTAAAGGCGGCGAGGTCGTGGTGGTCGATTCGAGACCGAGCGACGCAATCGCCTTGGCTCTGCGCGTGGACTGTCCAATCTATGTCAATGATGAGGTCATCAAGAATTCCAGCACCGCGATCACTGAAGACTCGGCTTCCCAACAAGACGACTGGCCCGAAAGCCTTGTCGATGATGCAAGCGATTACAAAATGTGACCTTGGCTCGTCCTCTTTTTCGATGGCGTTCCGGCAGAACTGTGATATAGTCCCGCTCAAAGTTAGTCCTGGGTAACTACCAAAAACAAGACAGACAGGAGGACAGGCCATGGCATCGTTTAACAAGATCATCATTGTGGGTTACCTCGGACGCGATCCCGAACTGCGATACACCCCCGACGGTACCCCTGTTTGCAACTTTTCCGTTGCAACAACGGAGCGGAAGAAAGATAAGTCGGGTGAGTTTCACGACGTCACAACTTGGTTCCGGGTGGTCCTGTGGCGCAGACAAGCGGAAATAGCGGCCCAGTACCTGGCCAAAGGCCGCCAGGTGTACATTGAGGGAAGACTAACTCAGACCGAGTACCAGGACCGGGACGGCGTCACCAGAACAAGCCTTGAGGTCCAGGGTACTGATGTTCACTTCATAGGTCCCCGTGAGGACGAAGGTGCAGGAGGTGCCACGAGGCGTGAGCGTAACACCCAAGCAGGTCCCGCAAGCGAGGATGCGCCACCTCCGCCGCCTGTCACCGAAGATGACATTCCGTTCTGAGCGGCGGGACTGAAATCAGTCGTCCAAAACGAATCTTTTGCTCAATCCGAGCTCCTTGAGCTTGTGCTGAAGGCTCTGGCGATGCATACCCAGCGCCGCAGCAGCGCGCGTTACATTGCCGCCTGCCTGCTCAAGAGAATACTCGACATACTGTCGCTCAAACTCTCGTTTCGCGCTCCTGAAGTCGAGTGTTTGCGAAACCGTAATACCTTCGGACGGTTTGCCGCTCATTGGACGGCGCCTTTGATCCGAAAGTATTTCTTCAGGCAGCGCCTCGATCGTAATTTCTTCACTGTTAGTAAGAACAACCGCTCTCTCAATGCAATTCCTTAGCTGGCGGGCGTTCCCGGGCCAGTCGTATTCAAGTAAGATCTTAAGGACCTCTTTCGAGATTGTCATCGGCTGGTTCTTGTATGCTAACGAAAACCTTGCACAAAACGCGTGGGCGAGAGCGGGGATATCAGATTTTCTCTCTCGCAAGGGCGGCAAGCTCACCCTAACGACACATAACCGGTAGTAGAGATCTTCCCGGAACCTAGCCGATTCAACCTCGCTTTCGAGAGGCTTATTGGTCGCGCTTACGATCCGGGCATCGGTGGAGAGCGTCTCGTTACTCCCCAGCCGCTGAAACGTCTTCTCTTCGATGGCGCGTAACACTTTTGCTTGCGTCGAAAGGCTCATGTCCCCGATCTCGTCGAGAAACAGAGTCCCACCGTTAGCTGCTTCAAACTTCCCTACTCTTCTCCCCGCAGCTCCAGTAAACGCTCCTTTTTCGTGGCCGAACAACTCAGACTCGATGAGCTCCCCGGGCATTGCGGCGCAGTTCACGCTCACAAACGGGCCGGAATGGTTCCTGCTCCTCGAATGAATTTCCCTGGCGACCATTTCCTTGCCGGTGCCCGATTCGCCTGTAAGCAAGACGTTTACGTCAGTCGGTGCGACTTTGTCGATCAAGGAATAAACGCTTGCCATAGCCGAGGAAGAACCGATTAACTGACCAAAGGTGCCGGGTGCCGCCAGCTCTCGTCGAAGCTTCACGTTCTCCGCCCTCAGCGAATGTGTTTCGATCGCGTTCCTAACGAGGATACGCAACTCGTCAACATCGAAAGGCTTTGAAAGGTAGTCGTACGCGCCAAGTTTGATGGCCTGGACGGCCGTCCGCTCAGATCCGTGAGCGGTAACTATGATAACCAAAGGGGGGTATTCTTTGGATAGGAGACCGGGTAAGTAGTCCAAGCCCGATTCGGAGGCGAGTCTAACGTCTAAAAGAACTACACTGGGCGTATGTTTCTCAACAGCCTGGTCCGCGCGCACGAGGCTGTCCGCTTCGAGGATGGCGTAGCCTTCCTTCTCCAGCGCCCGCTTCATGCCGAATCGGGCGGCTGGCTCGTCATCTACAATAAGAACTACGGGCTTCATTTCCAACAAAGGAATTGAGCGCTGGCGGACGCTCTGATCGCGACGGTCCGGACAAAATCACGATTCCTATTTCTTACCCTTCTTTCCTTGAGGTTCTGCGCCTTCAGCGCTATAGAATTGCGGCGCATTGTCCTTTTCGAATGGATAGACCTTCTTTATGTCGGGATCATATTCCCATTCGGCGACCAGCAACTGCTTTTGCCAATCCTGGTAGCTGAAGGCCACTTTCCACCGCGCCGCCTTCGACCCAGGAAGAAGCTTCTTTTGCGACGCTTCCCATCCGATCGGTGTTATGTTGTACGCGCCCATCTCCTTTTCATAATGGTCCACCATTTCCCTCAGTGTTTTGGTAGACAGTTGTTCGTTCACTTCTGGCTTCATTGCCTTAACCTTCTCGATGATCTCTTTTCCTTCCGGAGTTGTTTTAGAGATCCTATCCTCGATCGCAGCAATCTTTGGATCTTTCTGAGCCTTGGCCACTGGCCCCGGCTTGTGGTCACAGGCTACTAACAGAAGAAGCACTGCCACAACTGGTATGATCCTTATCATCTTTGATCCTCCGTTTGTTTTCGAAATGAACTTAACAAGACTGTCGATCATTGAGCCATCAGGATCCTAAGGTCCCTGACATTATTACCCGAGGGTCCTGTTACCACGAGGCCCCCCGCCTGCTTGAAAAACGAATGAGAATCGTTGCTGCTTATGAAGATTGAAGCATCTGCGCCGTGTCCTGCCGCCTTGAGCACCAGTGCTGCGTCGGCCACTGCCCCGGCCGCCTTGCTGTTTCCGTCGATACCGTCCGTGCCACACGAAAGCACTGCGGCCCCTTCACCGATGCCCGAGCAAGCCAAGCGCGCCGCGGAGTATAGCACGAATTCCTGGTTGCGCCCACCGATACCATCGCTGCGAACGGAGCACGAAACCTCGCCCCCTGATATCACACAAACCCGGTCGTGCGGGAACGAAGATTTGAGGTTCAAGAGGTGGTCAACTGACTGATCAGCGACGCTCCGATACTCCCCCTCGATCAAGTCGGCGTCGACCTCGACCCGAAACCCAAGCTGTCTCGCCAGTTCGGTCGCGGCCTGGATCGCATTGGAGTTGTCGAGCAGAAGCATGGTGATCGGCCGAGACCCGGCGGCGCTCCAGTCCTGGCCAAACCGGGACAAAAACTCTTGCTGAATCACGCTCACCACCGAATCGGGGAGCTTGTCCATCAGGTTGAGTCTATTCACTACATCAATAGACTCTTCATCTCCAACCTCCTCTGGCAAAAGGGGGTTTGAGGCAATCGACCGCAGATCCCCAGGATTGACGTCCGATAGGTACAGTCCAACGCACTTCGAATTCCGGGCAAGCTTTCCGAGCCGCCCGCCCTTAATCCTCGACAGACTCTTTCTGACGATGTTTATCTCGCGGATTGTAGCTCCGCAGCCGACCAGAACTTGATTTGTGACTCTCAAATCTTCGAGCGATATGGACCGCGACAGGGGCAGTTCCACCAGCGAGGATCCTCCGCCCGAGATTAGAAATATTATCAAGGCATCGTCGCCGCACGACCGCACAAGCTCGACAATCCTTTCTCCTGCGATCAAGCTGTCGGCATCAGGCAGTGGATGCCCAGCCACAAAAACCTCGCACCGCACCTTTATGCTTGAACGGCGGTCAGTCACTAGAATTCCTCGTTTGACCCGGTCGCCGAGAACAGTCTCAACGGCAGCTCCCATCTTCAGACTGGCCTTACCCATTCCGATCAACACGACCTCGGTGAAATCATCGAGCGGAATCTGCTCGCCAACAAGACTGAGGGTGTTACCATCGACCCTCAACTTTTGTTTTATCACCGAGTCGGGTTCGATGGCTTTCAGGGTTCCAAGGAATACACGCTTTGCGGCTTCTTTGAGGTCCATCATTGCCGATATCGAACGATGCGAGCCTCGCTATTGAGACCGATGGGTTAGTGATGATATTGGAGCTCGCGGCAGTACTCATAACTGGCCATGACACAATCCCAGAGGGCCGAGTGATT
>Ga0137403_10005901_pt1 | contig 14091 bp, 18 predicted proteins | sample CZOMad2_1_16fung_FD_122057 | JGI IMG/M metagenome (GOLD analysis project Ga0137403, IMG submission 122057) | Vadose zone soil fungal communities from Angelo Coast Range Reserve, California, USA - CZOMad2_1_16fungal (Hybrid Assembly) | ecosystem: Environmental > Terrestrial > Soil > Vadose zone... | reverse complement strand
TCAGCCCACCAGATCAATAAGCTGGTGGTTCGATTCACGCAACGAATGGGAACCATTCGTTGCGACCGAACCACTAGTCCGCCGCCTCGCCGAGCAGGCGCTCGACGACGACGCAGTCGCGCCATTCGCCATCGAGTCGGGCGTGGCGGCGATAGACACCGACCGTGCGGAAGCCGACGCGCTCATGGAGCGTCAGGCTGGCGCCGTTTTCCGGGAAGATGCGGGAGACCAGCTTCCAGAAGCCGCGCGCTTCGTAGGTTGCGATGAGCGCTTCCAGGGCGGCGCGACCGGCGCCGCGGCCGCGGGCGGCGGGATCGACATAGACCGAGTGCTCGGCCACGCCGGCATAGCAGGGCCGGCTGCGATAGGGACCGGCGCCGGCGAAGGCGACGATGCGGCCTTCGCATTCGACCACGATCGTGGGATAGCGGTCGCCTTTTTCGGTCAGCTGCGCGCCGATCTGCGCGGCCGTGCGTGGCGCCGTCTCGAAGGTGGCGATCCGCTCGGCGATGCCTTGATTGTAGATGGCGGCGATGGCCGCGGCGTCCGCCGGCGTCGCCAGGCGAATCGTCATTTCGGCTGTCATGTCCGTGAGTCTCGTTTTCCAGTCATCGTCGGATGCATTTTTTTGACCACAGATGAATGCAGATGAGGCACAGATGGGCCGTGGTGCGGAGAGTGCGTGCGAAAGCTCATCTGTGTTCATCTGCGGATATCTGTGTTCATCTGTGTCCACAACTCCTTCTTTTCCTTATCGGCGACCCCCGTCTATGGATCGCTTTCCTGCTGAATTCGAGGACATGCTGACGGCAGCCGGGCGGCGCGTGCTGGCGGGGCGCTCGCCACTGTGCGGCGCGCTGGCGGAGCCGCGCCGGCGCTTCCTGGCCGAAACGGGTTTGGTGAGCGAGAAGCGGGCGGGCGCGGCGGTGGGGCTGCTCGACCGCGCGCTCTATGACTTGCTGGAGCCGCTGGCGCAGCCGATTCCGCCGGAGACTATCTGGGAGATGACGAAGGACTACGGCGAGTTGTTGCCGAAGACGGCGCGGGTGAAGACCGTCTATCTGGAGCGTCGGCGCGAGCGCGCCTACCGGCGGGCAGAGGAGATCGGGCTGGTGGCCATGCTGCGGTCGGAGAGCTTCGCCGCCTTCGCGGCGGCGCTCGCCGGGCGCGCGCTCCGACGACGCTGGGGCATTCAGCTGCTGTGCTATGGGCCGGGGGACTATGCGGGACCGCACAACGACCATCACCCGGAGGAGCCGGCCGCGCGCGGCGGCTATCTCGACCTGCATGTCAGCCTCTGCGGCCGCGGCGTCGCCCAGCAATGGCTGGTCTATGCGGTGCAGGGGCATTTCAGCCGGATCGTGGATGTGGCGACGGTGGGCGGTGTCACCGCCTACCGGCTGCCGCTCTGGCACTACACGACGCCGTTGGTGGCCAGGGCGCGGGCCGCCCCGAGCGCGGCACGGCGCTGGCTGCTCCTGGGCACTTTTCTATACCGTCATCCATTTGTCGCGGAGACCCGCTTGCCAATCGCCGGCGGGTTACTGGAAAATTAACGAAGCTTTGCCAAGCTCCCGCCAGGTCTTGCCATGCCGATCTATATCGTCCTCCTCGGGTTCGACATCCTGTGTGCGGTCCACGTCGTGAAGACGCGGCGGCCGCTCTATTGGGTGTTCATCATCCTGATGATCCCCGTCCTCGGCAGCCTCGTCTATTTCATCGCCGAGATGCTGCCGGACCTGCTGCACAGCCGCGAGGCCAAGCAGGCGGTGCACGGCGCCCGCAAGGCGATGGATCCCGAGCGCGACTACCGCGCGCTGGCCGACCAGTTCGACACCGTCGATACCGTTGCCAACCGGCAGGCGCTGGCGGAGGAATGCCTGCGGCTGGGCAAGACCGAGCAGGCCATCACGCTCTATCAGGGCGCCCTCGCCGGCATCCACAAGACCGATCCGATGATCATGCATGCGCTGGCGCGGGCCTACTTCGCCGCCGGCGATTTCGTCAGTTGCACGCGCACCCTGGAGGCGCTGCGGGCGGCCAATCCGACGTTCGAGTCGGCCGACGCGCACCTGCTCTATGCCCGCGGCCTCGAAGGCGAAGGCCGCCGCGGCGAGGCCTTGCCGGAATATGAGGCGGTGTCGCGCTATTTCGCCGGCGCCGAGGCGCGTTGCCGCTATGCCCTGCTGCTGCGGCAGAGCGGTGAGACCGAACGCTCCCGCAAGCTGTTCGAAGAGGTCATCCGCGCCGTCGACAAGGCCGGCGGACCCTTCAAGCGCAGCCAGCGCGAGTGGTACGACATCGCCAAGCGCAACCTGGCCTAGCGGCTACTGCCCGGCGCCGGCCGGCGCATGCCGTAGCGCCGGCTGACGAGGATGCCGACGAGGACGACGAAGCCGCCGAGGAACTGCAGCGCGGTCGCCGCCTCACCCAGGATCATCCAGCCGAGCGTGATGGCGAGGAACGGCTGCACCAGCAGCGCGACCGATGTGAAGGGCGCGGGCAGCCGCGACATGGCAAGCGCGATGAGGGCCTGACCGAAGGCCTGGGCCGACAGGGCCAGCGCCAGCACGATCAGCCAGCCGCGCAGGGTGGATGCCGCCAGCGGTTCGCCCGACAGCCAGGCCGCCGCGAACAGGCCGGGAAGGCTGAAGAGACAGGTGAGGCACATGATCGTGCCGGTCGGCAGGCCGCCGCGCAGCTGCTTGATGGCCAGCAGATAGGCGGCGAAGAAGCCGGCGGCGGAGACGGCGATAGCGTCGCCCAGCAGGTGGTCCGCGCTGAGCTCCACGCTGGCGGCGACCAGCGGCGCCGCGCCGGCCAGCGCGATGATCAGCCCGAACAGGAAGCCGCGACTGACCTGTTCGTTGAACAGCAGCCAGGAGCCGAGCGTGACGAAGATCGGCCCGGTCATCGTGAGCAGGCTGGCGTTGGCGATGCTGGTGAGTTTGAGGCCCCAGTGCCAGGCGACGAGATCGCCGGTCCAGAACAAGCCCGCCAGGATGAGCGTCAGCCAGTCGCGGCGGCTGATCGCCGTCAGGGCGCCGAGGCCGCGCTGCTCGACCAGCATCCAAACGGCGAGGACAGGCATCGCCAGCAGCACACGCTGCACGGCGGTGGCGCTCGGGCCGATCTCGCTCATGCGGACCAGGAGCGGCGAGAAGGCGAGGCCCAGAATCCCGCCGGCCAGCGCCGCGAGGGCGCCGTGCCCCGGGGCCGGCTGGGTCAAAGCGAGGAGCTGGGCAGGAACTCGACCGTCCGGTCCAGCGCCGCCGCCTCCGCGTCCTTGACGGCCTTGGCGAAGGCACGCGCCGAACGGTAGGGCCCGTGCTTGGGAAACCGCTTGGGGTCGGCGGGAACGATGCGGCCGCTCTTGGGCAGCACCTTGAGGAAGCCGCCGTCGCGGCCGATCAGCGGAATGATGCTTCGCCGCCGCGAGAACACACGGCGCATGTTAGCCGATTGCAGCTTGAAGGTCTCGTACTCGTCGCGGTCGACCTCGAACAGCAGCTCATGCGCTTCGACGAATTCGCGCACGAAGCCGGGATCGATGATCTGCAGGTTGGAGATGACCCAGCAGGTATGCTCGAAATCCCAGTAGTAGGCGAGTCCCGCGAACTCCCCCTCGCGCGTGATGTAGGGATAGAAGGGGAAAGCGCGGCAAGCCATCGAGCGGTTCTCGCGCTCGCAGAAGGCGACGCCCTTGCATTCGATGGCAGTGCAGCTGTGATGCAGGCCTTCGACGATCTTGCGGCTGGCGGCATCGTAGGGCTTGAAGCGGTGCCAGAGGTCGCTACGCGATTTCAGCAGCTGCCATTCGGTTTTCTGCACCAGCGGCACGGCATTCTTGGCCGAGCAGCAGACCGGCTCGCCGCCGTTCAAGGGCGCGCATTTGCGGCCGCAGTCGAAACGCGCGATCGGCGCCTCGAAGCGCTTGTAGATGCGCGCGAAGTCTTCGGGTTTCGCGGCCATCGGCGGATTTTACTCGTTGCCCCTCGATTGAGAGGCGCAATAAACGGCGTGAGCGGCATCGCCGTCAAGCGCAGTTTGATTAGTGCCCGCGCATTGCCGCGAGCGGAGGTTCGGCTGCCGCTTGCATTTTTACGCGAAAATAGATACTTTCCTATTTAGGAAAATGACTACGAACAACGCCTTCAAGGCCATCGCCTCCGAGCCGCGGCGCCGCATCCTCAACCATCTTGCCGGCGGTCCGATGACGGTCGGCGAGATCGGGGCGAAGTTCGATATGGCCTTGCCGTCGATTTCCAAACATCTATCGATCCTGAAGGAGGCCGGCTTGGTCCATGAGCAGAAGCGCGGACAGTTCGTGATCTACAGCATTGCCGCGGACAATCTGATCAATGCCCTCTATGGCTTTCTCACGCCCTTCTGCCCGGACGCCCGCCGCATAGCGGCGGCCCGGAAACGCGGCGGGAGGGCGAAGTGACGGCCGCCGCTGCATCACCGGCAGCGCGCCGCCTGATCGATTTTCTCGGCGAGCTCGGTCCGCGCTGGGGATTGCCGGCCGCGGCGTGCCGTCTTCACGGCTATCTCTACCTGGTCGCGCGCCCGGTGACCGAGGCCGAGCTTCGCGACGCCTTGGAACTGGACGACATCGTCTTGAAGGACGCATCGGCCTGGCTCGCGGACTACCGGTTGGTCGAGCGCGACCGCGCCGGCGCCTGGCGGACCGACAGCGATCCCTGGGAGCTGATGATGCGGGCGCTCGAAGAGCGGCGACGGCGCGAGATCACGCCAGCGCTCGACCTGCTGCGCGACTGCCAGCGCGCCGCGCTTGCCGAAGGCGGACGCGACCGTGCGGTCGCCGCGCAGATCGGCAAGCTGCTCGCACTCGCCGAGGATCTGGCGGCGATCGACATGCAGGCGCGGCGGCTGTCTCCGCAGGCGTTGCGGCACATGATCGGGATCGGGGGCCGCGCCGCGCGATTCATGGATCGGACATTCGGCAGGAGGGACCGGTAATGAACATGTACAGCGATGCCGGGCGGGGCGCCTTCAAGGTGAACTCGCTCACGGGCCTCGACCGCGCCAGTCCGGTGGACGGCGAGGTTGTCTGGGATGCGCCGCGTTCGCTCTGGAATATCGGGATGCTGGTGGGAGCCCTGATCCTGGGACCGCTGACCTTCAGCTGGAGCGCGCTCGCCGTTTTCTTCGTCACGGCCGGCGTGACGCTCTGCGCCGGGCACTCGGTCGGCTTTCATCGCCGCCTCATTCATCGCAGCTTCGCTTGCTCGAAATGGCTGGAGCGCACGCTCATCTGGTTCGGCACGGCCGTCGGCATGGGCGGTCCGATCTGGACGATTCGCCTGCATGACACCCGCGATTGGGCGCAGCGGCAGGCCGATTGCCACTGGTTCCTGCGCCACGGCAGGCCGCTGCTGGTCGACGGCTTTTACTATCTCAACTTCCGGCTGAAGCTGAAGCATTCGCCGGGTTTCGATCCCGGGCCGGGCATCGGCGATGACCGCTTCCACACGTTCATGCAACGCACCTGGATGCTGCAGCAGCTGCCGATCGCCCTTGCGCTCTATCTGCTCGGGGGATGGCCGTGGGTGGTGTGGGGCATCTGCGTCCGCGTCAGCGCCTGCACGACCATGCACTGGTTCGTCTCCTATTTCGCGCATACGCGCGGGCCGCAGGACTGGATCGTCGATGGCGCCGTGATCCAGGCCCACAATGTGCCGCTGGTCGCCATCCCGACCATGGGCGAGAGCTGGCACAGCAACCATCACGCCTTTCCGAGCTCCGCGCGCCACGGCCTCTATCCCGGCCAGATCGACCTCGGCTGGCATTTCGTCCAGTTGCTCGCATGGCTGGGCCTGGCCTGGGACGTCAAGCTGCCGGCCAACCTGCCGCCGCGCCCGGGCATCAGTCCGGTGACCGCCCGGGCGATGAGCATCGCCGCGCCGGGGCAGGCCTTGTTGTCGAGCGGGCAGCAATCGGCATGAGGGCCGCAACCACGCCCACCCTCGGCGCCGCGCTCGTCGAATTCAGACGGGCGAACGGGCTCCCGGCCGACGAAACCGCGAGCGCCTCATGGACCTGCCGGCTCGGGCCGGTCACGCTGCGGCTGCCCAACTTCGCCTGGCGGCGGCGGGCGATCCTCGCCCACGACCTCCACCACGTCCTGACCGGCTATCCCTGCACGCTCGGCGGCGAGTGCCAGATGGCGGCGTGGGAGTTCGGGGCGGGACGGATGCCGCATTGGGGGGCGGCCCTGTTCTGCATGCCCCTCGTCCCCCTCGGTCTTCTCTGGGCGCCCCGCCACATGCTGCGGGCGTTCGTCGACGGCCGCCGATCGCACAGCCTGCATGACTCGAAGGCGATCGACCGTCTGCTCGCGGCGCCCCTGCCTGCGGCACGCGCGGATATCGTTGCAGCGACGGTAAGGGTGCAGTGGGAGGACCGGTTTCGCTTCGCGCTTCTGGTCCTGCAGGGGGCTCGATCCCGCTGGCGCCGCTGGCGCTCGTGGCGGGAATCTGGCTCGTCTTGATGACCGCCTGATTGGACGTCCCGCCACGCGCCGCTTGCGTGTGCCCAGCCGGCGACTATCCTCGCTGGCGCCGGACAGCGGGGAGGTCGGATCCCATGGCGAAATTCTGGGTCATCGGCGGGGTGTATGCCGACACGAAGTTCGAGCGCCTGGCCGATGGCGGGCCGGAAGCGCGCTTCGGGCCGTTTGACAGCCACGCCGACGCCAAGGCCGAATGGCAGCGGCGCGCCTGGGCGACCGTCGACGACGCCCATGCGCGCTATCGCATCGAAGAGGAGGACGAGCGGGCGGCCGCCAGGTTCTGGGTGGTCGGCGCCATCTATACCGATACGCGCTTCGTCGAGCCGGTCGGCGGGAGCGAGCAGTGGCATGGACCGTTCGACAGTTATGCCGACGCCAAGGCCGAATGGGGCCGCCGCGCCTGGTCGACGGTCGACGATGCCCATGCGCGCTACCGCATCGAGAAACGCGTCGGCGATCCCAGCAAGGGATCGTAGGCGCGACCGGCAGGTCGCTCGCGAGTCCGATCAATTGCTGGGGACTTGGATCGCCGTCATGCGTCCTTCGAGACGGCCGCTACGCGGCCTCCTCAGGATGAGGAACTTTTCTTAGTGCCATCAACAATCGACCTCATCCTGAGGAGCGCCCTAAGGGCGCGTCTCGAAGGCCGCACGATGGTCCTGCAGAATGTGTGAATCCCGCAGCGGGTGTAACTCCGCAGGTCGCCCTTACATCGTCATTCCAGCATCGCCTCGCGCACCGGACGCGGCCCAGGTTTGGCGGGGCCGAGGGGAACGACGACGCTTGCATCCGCCGATTCGTTCTCCGGCAGCGGCGTCTCGCGCTTCTTCTTGCCTATGCCGACAACGCTCAGCAGATTCTGCAGCGCGCTTGCGCCATCGACCGCGGGCGATTCCGCGTAGTAGTCGAACCAGGGCAGCTTCGCCTTGGCATAGTCGCGCGCCGTCGGCGGCAGGCTCGGCAGCGCCTCGCCGGTGATGGCGCGCCAGGACAGCGAATTGGCGATGGCGACGAAGCAGCGGCTGCCGTTGGCCTGGTCCCAGGCGTCGAGGCCATGCTCGTCGTCGTAGATGTGTTGGCGCATGCGCCCGCCGGGCGCCAGGCCCATGGCGGCGGGAGCGCACTCTTCGAAACCGACCGAAAGTTTCACGGAGCGCAGGCGCGACCTTTCTCTGCGCTGCAGGTCCTCATAACGTGCCCGCTTCATCGGATAGGCGACGATCTGGATGCCGCCATGTTCGGCTTCGCCGGTGATCTGCTCCTCGGCCGTATAGCCGTCGCCGAGCGGCATGGCGACGAACTGGCGGATGACGCCCTTCTCGATGCAGTAGCCGTCGAGCCAGGGTTGCGGCGGCACCGCCATGTAGTTCTGGGGTTCGCGCGCGAGGCCGTTGACCCAACGCTTGCCGTCGACGGCGTTGATCTTGCCGGTCGCCACCTTCATGGCGAAGGGGTAGCCGCTCCGGCGCCCGAAGCTGATCCACAGCGCCTCCGATTGGAACATCGGCAGCATGACGCCACCGCGCGGGCGCCAGTCTTCCGGGACGCGCGCGCCGAAGTCGTCGACATGGCGGAGCGGGAAGCAGCCCAGGCCCGGTGGCAACGGATAGGTGCGATCATCGTCCGGGATGCGCAGCGTGCGCTGGAACGTGATGTCGAGGCGCGCGTCATCGTGCACTTCGGGAAAACTGAACACCAACCTGTCGTTCTCAAGCGTGATCATCTCTCGGCCTCCTTTCGGGCCAATCACCAGTCGCCGTCGCGCACCTCGCGCACGAGGCGCAGGATCGCGTGGTCCGGCATCGTCTTCAGCTCGCGGATCAGCTGCGCGAACAGCCGCGGCCGCTTGCGGATGATCTCGGCGAGGTCACCCGAAATCTTGCCGGCCATGGCCAGCAATAGATCGGCGTCCTCGTCGAGCTCGCGGGCGAGGCGCACGATCGTGGCCTCCGAAGGCGGCGCCACCTCCTCGCGCTCCACCTTGCTCAAGTAGGCCGGCTCGACGTCGATGCGCTGGGCGACCTGCCGCAGAGAGAAGCGGCTGTCGTCAGCCAATCGCCGCTCGCGCGCCTTGCGAATGAAGTTGCCGAAGGTCATATGTACTGTGTACTACATAGTATACGGCTTGATCGCTGTCAAGACCTCGCAGCGAACCGCATGATTCCGCGTGATTCCGATTGACTTCCCAATCGATAGTTCTTATTATGTTCTGGATACCTTCGACCCTCGCCGAAAAGCGGTCCGACGGTGACTTCGAGCCCCGCCGGTCGATCTTTGACATCGTGTATCAGACCACCTCGAACGGCACCGCCCGCCGCCCCATCCCGCTCGCCCCGAGGAACCCCCGTTAACTTCCTTTACATGGGCTCGTTCCTCAGATTCAAGAAAATAGGACGACAATCCTGACCTATGCGTAAGGTTGTTCCGCGAATTGGGAGCTTGGATCACCCACGCTGGACATGGGGTCCATCGCTCAAAAACCACAACTCGCTGTCACCCCGGCGAAAGCCGGGGCCCATATTCCAGAGGCCGGTGTTTATGGACCCCGGCCTTCGCCGCGGTGACAACCGAGCTACGGGGCTCGATGTTTCGATGTCCTGCGGACACAGCGGACCATCCATCTCCGCTGGACATGGGGTCCATCGCTCGAAAACAGAGATCGCTGCGACCACAGAGGGCAAACTGGCTCCCCGCCCGCGCAGCGGGCAATCATCCTTCTCTGTGTCCTCTGTGTCTGAAAGGAAACAGGACGCTTTCAGAAGTTACAATCTCGGCTGTCACCCCGGCGAAAGCCGGGGCCCATATTCCAGAGGCCTGTGTCTATGGGCCCCGGCTTTCGCCGGGGTGACACGGGAGTGGGTGCCGCCGCCGGAACTCGTTTCATCCCTTGCGGGTCGACGCAGTCGGTGGAAACTCTGTGCTGAATCTTCTTCCTTCCTGCCCTCGCGCTTCCCCGCTGGGCATGGGGTCCATCGTCCAAAATTGAAAAGCCCATGGGACTGGAGGTCAGCCTCGGCTACCGGCGCAGCGCGCCCGCCGCGGTCAACCGCGCGGAAGAGGCGGGCCTCGGCGCCAGTTGGTTCGGCCGGGCTCGCGCGGGCGGATGCTAGCGCGGCGTTGAGCGGGCCTTGCTTCCCCACGGAAACGAGCTGCGCGGCGGCAGTTTCCCGCCGATGGTCTCGGCCATGCGCAGGGCCTCGTTCCATTTGGCCATGCGCTCGGAGCGGCTGAAGGAGCCGACCTTCAGTTGCGGTACGCCCCAGCCGATGGCGAGATGGACGATGGTGGTGTCTTCGCTCTCGCCCGAGCGCGCCGAGACGATGGCGCCCCAGCCGGCCGAGCGGGCCGCCGTCAAGGCCGCTTCCGCCTCGCTCAAGGTGCCCGCCTGGTTCGGCTTGATGAGGGCGGCGTTGCAGGCACCGTCACGGGCGGCGGTGTCGATGCGGCCGGCGTTCGTGACCAGGAAATCGTCGCCGACGACCTGGACGGTGCTGCCGACGGCGGCCGTGAAGCCGGCGAAGGAGGCGGCGTCGTCCTCGGCCAGCGGATCTTCGATCGAGACGATCGGAAAGCGGCGCAGCCAGTTGAGCAACAGCTCGCACATGCCGTCGCTGTCGAGTTCGCGCCCGTCGCGGTTGAGGCGATAGTGGCCGCCGCGGCCGAACTGGGATGCCGCGACGTCGAGCGCGATCGCCATCTCGTCGCCCGGCACGAAGCCGGCGCGCTCGATGGCGCGCAGCAGCATCTCCAGCCCCTGCTCGTTGCTGTCGAAGGCCGGCCAATAGCCGCCCTCGTCGGCGACACCGGAAAGCCGGCCGGCCTCGGCCAGGAGTTCGCCGCCGGCGCGATAGACCTCCGCCGTCCATTCGAGCGCCTGGGCATACTCCGTCGCGCCGACGGCGATGACCATGAAGTCCTGGATGTCGACGCGGCGGCCGGCATGGGCGCCGCCGCCGAAGATCTGGATCTCCGGCAGCGGCAGCTGGGCGCCGGGCGCCGCCCGCAGCGACTGCCACAGCGGCATCCCGCGCGAGGCGGCGGCGGCATGGGCCACGGCCATGGAGGTGGCGACGATGGCGTTGGCGCCCAGGCGCGAGCGGTCGGGCGTGCCGTCGAGCGCCGTCAGGGCGCCGTCGATCTGCGACTGGTTGTGCGGGTTGAAGCCGCGGAGGATGCGGGCGATCTCGTCGTTGACGCCGGCGACGGCGCGGGTGACGTCGAAGCCGCCGAAACGCGGGCCGCCGTCGCGCAGGTCGACGGCCTCGCCGCTGCCCTTGGAAGCACCGGCAGGGGCGATGGCGCGGCCGCTGGCGCCCCCCGCCAGGTGCACCTCGACCTCTATCGTCGGCCGTCCGCGCGAATCCCAAACCCGGCGGGCGAGGACGTTGGCAATGGCGTCCTTGTTCTTATTCATCAATCCGGCCCGGCCGCCCCCAGTTCGCGGCACCAGACCTGCAGAATTGCGTCGAGCCGGTCCTGCGGCGCTTGCAGCAGCTGCCGAGCCACGCGGCGTACCATATTCTTGTCACCCACCTCCGTAATGTACTCCACCGGGGACTTGCCGTCGATGCGCGCCAGCAGCAGGCCCGGCAGCAGCCTCGCGGTCCGGCCCTCGACCGCCGCGGGCGCTTCCCAGCCGACATCCGCGCCATAGGCCTCGGCCACGGCGGCGAAGCACTTGAGAAAGCCGGGAGCAGCCGCTTGGTTCCACAGGCATTTCAGCAGCAAGTGATTAAGACAAAAGGCGAGATCGAAGGCGGGATCGCCGTACCAGGCGCATTCCGCATCGAGGAAGACCGGCCCGGCGGGCCCCACCAGGATGTTCTTGGGGCTGACGTCGCCATGCACGAGTGCGCACTTTGTCTCTGCGGTGGTTGCCACCAGCTGAAGCAGGGCGGGTGCCAGATCCGGATGCGCTCGCGCCGTGGCCTCCAGATAGGGCTCGAGCCGGATGGCATGGAAGATCGCATCGGTGGCAAAACGGGCGGCGACCTCGGTGCGGCCGGCCGTGCCCGCATGGATGGCGGCGAGGGAGCGGCCGACCGCGGCGGCAAACGATGGGTCCGCCCGCCCCTCCTTCAACTCGGCCTTCCACAACCGATGCTTCTGGGGGTCGAGGAATTCCATGGCGAACAGGCCGGCGCCGGCATCGTGGCCGAGAATGCGTGGCGCGCTGCCGGGCACGAGCCGGCCGGCGGTCTCCATCCAGGCGACTTCGTAGGCGTTGCGTTCGACCGGAGCCCGCCAGTCGGCGGCCACCTTCAGCTTGGGCAGGGCACGCTTGATGCAGATCGGCCCGGTCACGAGATCGACGCGCCAGATGTCCGACGACACGCCGCCCGGCAGCGACGTGAAGCGCGGCTGCTGGCCAGGCGCGACGAGGCCGAGACGGTCGAGGGCGGCGGCGAGATCGGCCGCTGGGGTCACGTGAAACGATACTCCCGATAGAGGCAGACATCCTCGTAGCCGATCCGGCGATAGAGCGCGGTCGACGCCGGGTTGTCGACATCGGCGAACAGCAGGCACCAGGAACGGCCGTCCGACAGCAGGCGGCGGCTGAGTCCGGCGACCGCCGCCGAGGCAAAGCCGCGGCTCCGGCAGGTGCGTGGCGTATAGACGGGCCCGATTCGAATCGTGTGCGCAGTCGTCTCGCTGTAGCCCAGCATCGATACTGGCTGACCGTCCACCTCCCACAGCCACAGGCGCTCCGTCGCGATCGCCTCCTCGAGGCGAGCAACGAAGAGATCGCGCTCGGCGCTCGGCAGTCCGACCTCGGCGAAGAACTCGCCGCCCCAGTCGGTGAGCACGGGGATGTCGGCCGCCGCCGCTGCGCGCAGTACGCCCGGCACAACGGTTGCCTTGGGCGCGACACCAAGCGCGAGCAGTCGCAGATCCTTGCCGCGCTCAGCGCCGCACGGCTTCATGCGCTGCCAGAGCGCGGCGAACGCGACCGACACCGGTGCCAGCGCCATCACGCCGGGGAGCGCGATGCCCCACACCTGCATCTGCCGGGCGAGCGCTTCGAGGGCAGCAACCGGGGCCGGCGAGATCAGGAGGTTGAAGGGTGGCACCAGAAGCGCCGCGCAGACGGCATTTCCGTCCGCCTCGACGCTGGCCATGAAGGCGGCGTCATCGGGCGAGCGCGTGAGGCGGCGGGCGGCGCCAAGCAGCAGGTTGTTCTCGCGCTCCGCCGGCTCGAGGGCGGGGACGATGCAATCGTTGAACGCGCGGGCGTCGGTATGGCGCTGGACTTTCATCGGGCCGACGACAGCGGCGTCACCCGAGCGGGCGGACGGAATCGCCGACCTTGATGGCGCCCGGCCGCACCACCGCCGCATAGACGCCGGCGCGCGTGTTGTTGTGCGTGGTGGCGGTGTGCAGGATCGCCGGGTCGAACGTCAGATCGCCCTGCGGCAGGGTCGTCATCACGCAGCGCTTGCAGTGTTCGGTGATCGCGATTTCCACGCCCTCGCCGATGCGAAACCGGCGTTCGATCCAGCCCTGCTCCAGGAATCCCGTCGCACCACCGGTATCGATCACGATGTTCGGGCGGAAGCGCGCCGGCTCGAACCTTCCCTCCGGATGATGCTGCGCGAACTGTCGCAGGCTCGCGGTCGTCAGCAGGTGTAGCGGCGAGTGGCTGTACTCGGAGCGCTTGTCTTCCGCCGCCTTGTCGGCGAGATGGACCGCCGCGCCGAGCGCGTGGGTGAGCCGTTCGTCGATATCGCGCTGGTCGCTTCTTAGCGTAGAGCCGTCGCGCAGCAGAATCTCGACGGGGGGCGTAGCGTCCCCGCTCGATGGCGCGCCTACATAGCGCGCCGCGAGGGTGACGATGTCGCGCCACTTGCGCCGGCCCTGGGCCGAGGAGACCACCATGCCGGCCTCGGGATCGACCGCGCCGTAGCGGCGGTCGCCGAGCACGCCGCTCGCGACGATGTCCGTCGCTTCCAGCGCTTCGCCGCGCATGGACTGCACGGGATAGCGCCAGATCTCGACGACCGTTCCGATCTCGTCTCCTGCCTTCGCCATACGGCGCTCCCTCGCTGTCGTTCAGGCCGGCATCAGCCGCCACACGACCGTTTCGCACTCCGTGCGGGTCTCCAGGTCCAGGCTGGTCGGCACACGATAGCGCGCCCGCTCCACGAGTCCGTCGGCCGGCCGGTAGCTGCGCCCGGGATCGCCGAGCAGCACTTCGGTACCTGTCGCCGCCAGCTGTCGCAGCCAAGTCGTCGCGCGCCCGGCCATCGGCTGTTCGTAACAGACATCGCCGGCCAGCACCAAGTCCCATGCCGACGGGTGGTCGATGAGATCATCACTGATGACGCCTATTGTCACGCCATTGGCGGCGGCATTGAGGGCGATGGCGGCGGTGGCGAAACGGTCGATATCGGCTGCGGTCGTCGCGGCCGCCCCGGCCATGGCCGCCGCGATGCCCGCCAACCCGCTGCCGGCGGCGAAGTCCAGCACGATCCGACCGCGGACCACGGTGGGATCATCGAGAATGTAACGTGCCAGAGCCTGCCCGCCCGGCCAGGCGAACGCCCAGTAGGGCGGCG
>Ga0137403_10005899_pt1 | contig 14099 bp, 10 predicted proteins | sample CZOMad2_1_16fung_FD_122057 | JGI IMG/M metagenome (GOLD analysis project Ga0137403, IMG submission 122057) | Vadose zone soil fungal communities from Angelo Coast Range Reserve, California, USA - CZOMad2_1_16fungal (Hybrid Assembly) | ecosystem: Environmental > Terrestrial > Soil > Vadose zone... | reverse complement strand
GCAGGGAAAGATCACGGCGATCAGAGCCGGGTGGTGACGCCCGCGGAAGCGATCGCGGCCGGAGCCACCTATATCGTGGTCGGGCGTCCGATCACTGCTGCCGCTAGCCCGGCCGACGAAGCCCGGTCTATTTTGGAGCAGATGAGCCTGGCGGTTAGCGCCTAACTCAGTTTCCATCTTCACTTCGGTGGTGACTGTAAACGCCTGAGTGCTTCTGCTACTGAGCAATGGTTCTGAATTGGGCTTGTTTCCGTGCTCTATGCGGTACCCGCTCCCGTGTGGCGCCGGAGGAACCGTAAGGTCTTCTGTGATTCATGTGATGTTGTTGGCTTTGACCTTTGGCATGGGAGGCAATCCTTCCGCATGTGCTCCATGTCACCATACGCTCCAGTCCTGGCGTCGAGGTGGGGAAAAGTAAGATCGACCACTCCCCAGCCAGGCCCGTACGCGCGGCGCCCGTTGTCGTGGTCTCGGAACGCTTGTCAAGGGCAAAGGGGTTCGTCTGGTGGGCATTCTGCGTTTCCGCAGATCTCATCCCACGCGGCTCTTCCCACACCGGGGCCGGAAAGCACTGGTGCGTCTGGATTGTTGCCGAAGCATCGCCGTTGCACTAACAATGTGTGAGTCGCTCCCAACCCGCGCTGGCCTATTTCGCAGGTTGCAGTCGGCTGGCGACCGGCCTTGGCCGGCGTCTCTCCGAGCCATAAACCGCCGTTTAGGATTTTCGGCACGGCTAAAAGTGGGGCCCTTCACGAGACCTCAACGAATCCTAGTTCTCCAAGGGCGCTAGAGTTTCTCGTAGAACTCGCAGGCGGAGCAGGAAATGAAGATTCCGCCAGGGATGCCGCGCTCGCGGTCTTTCACCCGTTTTACGATTCGCGTAGCTTTTCCGCACTTGGGACAATCGGTGCTCTTGGTTGTGTCCATCACCTTCTTACGATCTGCTGTTTTCGCAATCTTTGTCGCCATTTACCCGATCTCCTTAACGCTTAATGTCCGATGTTCTGGCTTTGGCCAGTCCGATTTCCGTTTGGCTGATATTGAACTAACGATATTGACCAAAAAATCAATCGTAGTACTCCAGCCCTAGATGAGTGATAAGCTCTTCGCCCTTCAAGTGCCGCAGTGTGTTTTTGAGCTTCATCGACTGGATGAACAGATCATGCTCGGGATAGAGCCCGGGCGCGGTCATGGGGGACTTGAAGTAGAAGCTCAGCCATTCCTGGATCCCGAGGCCGCGCAACTCCGAGCTTCGCTGGGCCAAGTCCAGGAACAGGACCAAATCCAGCACCAGTGGGGCCGCCAGAATCGAGTCGCGGCACAGGAAATCCACTTTGATCTGCATGGGATATCCCAGCCATCCGAAGATATCGATGTTATCCCATCCCTCTTTGTTATCGCCACGGGGCGGGTAATAGTTGATACGCACCTTGTGCGTGAATTTGCCATACAGCTCAGGGTAAAGTTCCGGCTGCAGGATGTGCTCCAGCACCGACAGCTTGGACTCTTCCTTGGTCTTGAACGAACCGGGATCCTCCAGCACTTCTCCGTCGCGATTGCCCAGAATGTTGGTGGAGAACCAGCCGTTGAGCCCAATCATTCGCGCTTTGAATCCAGGGGCCAAAATAGTCTTGATCAGCGTCTGCCCGGTCTTGTAATCCTTGCCACAAATCGGAGCTTCGTTCTCGCGCGATAACTGACGCATCACTGGCAGGTCCACGGTCAAGTTGGGAGCACCGTTGGCAAAGGGTACGCCCTCCGTCAACGAGGCGTAGGCGTAGATCATCGAAGGCGCGATGGCTTCATCGTTCGTGGTCATCGCTTTCTCGAATGCTTTCACCGACTCATGAGCCGCGGTGGGTTCGAGAAAAGTTTCAGTTGAGCCGCACCAGATGGTGACCAACCGGGTGGCGCCGGAACTCTTCCTGAATTCGCGGATGTCGGCCCGCACCTGCTCCGCCAGGTCCATCTTGTTCTTGCCCTTCTTGACATTCGGGCCGTCGAGCTTCTTCACATAGTTGTGATCGAAGACGGCTTTGCGGGGCTTGATCGAACTGAGAAATGGCTTCACCTGGTCGAGCAGCTGGCGCTCCAGAACTCCGGCTTTCGCCGCAGCCGCGTACATGTTGTCTTCGAAGATGTCCCAGCCGGTGAAAACAAGATCGTTCAGAGTAGCCAGCGGAACAAATTCCTTAATCTTGGGGGAGAGGGCGTCGGTGCGCTTCCCCAGCCGTATCGTGCCCATCTGGGTCAGCGATCCGATGGGCTTGGCCAGGCCCTTGCGTATAGCCTCGACTCCGGCGACAAACGTGGTAGCCACGGCCCCCATGCCGGGGATCATCACCCCCAGCTTACCCTTGGGCGCCTGAATCTCGCTGCTGTGATGTTTCGACTGTGTTTCCGTCTTGGTCTTTGTTTGGGCGTTTTTCGGACGCGTCGACATGTTTGAGCTGCTTCCTATGAGTTCCGCGGGATGTAGGACAAACGGATATGTTCTCGTATTGAGTTAGTATTTGCAACCGAAGCAACAGCGAATGGCTGCTGAGCTAAAGCGAATGGCAACCTCACGGGATTGGGGTACGTCCTTTTTAACCACACAGGGCACAAACGATCACAGCGGTTTTTAGGAAGCGACTGTCTCTGTGATCCCTGTGGTTAGAGACTTTCTACTTGCTCTCCAAGTCCATCGCTCTCACCGGCACGTCCCAGTGCGCGTCCAGAATTTCGAACCTCCGCTGTTCTTCGCGCTCGTAGACCTGCTGGTCGGGAAACAGTTGCTTTTTCAGCGCGTCTTCGTCGAAGGGCTCATTGGCGACGGCCGCGTTCCGGAACACGATGGTGACGCGATAGTCCCAGCGCCCGTCTTCGGTTGCGTGATAGCGCGTCTGGTCCATCCAGACTTTGAGCATCCGGTTCATCTCCACTTCCTTCTTCAGAAGAGGATAGTGATTCTTCTTGAACAGCTGCAGGAATTCGTCGGCATGTCCCCACTTGGCTTTGTAGTAGTACTCAACCACGAATGGCTTGTCTGATCCCGCGGGCGCGGCTTGAGCAAAGACGACAGCGTTCATCAGCAACGCAATCAGCACCACTAGTAGTGGCTTCATGGGTGAATCTCCCTGCTTGAGGATTTCAGATTTCGGAATTCACGCACCCCAACAACTAAAACTCTACACTCTAAAATCTGCAAAGATTTCGTCCTGGCCTACTCCGTTCGCATTCTATTCTGCCAGTGCGAACGCACGAACCAGATGATCCCCGCCGCCAGCACCACTCCAATTACCAGATCAAATTCATGGAAGTACTTACCCAGTTCGCGCCAGTTTTCGCCCAGCTTCATGCCCAGCCAGGCCAGGCCGAAACACCACGGCCAGGATCCCAGAAAAGTGTAGATGTGGAAGCGCCCCCGAGGCATGCGGGCAATGCCTGCGGGCAAAGCGATAAACGTGCGGATTACCGGCAGCAGGCGAGCGATTAGCACGGCAAGGTATCCCCAGCGTAGGAAGAAGCGGTCAGCCCAATCCAGTTCGCGCCTGCCCATAAGAATCCAGCGGCCGTATTTCTCGACCAGCGGCCGGCCGCCGTAGCAGCCTATCTCATACGCCACCAGCGATCCCAGATTGCAGCCGATCGCCCCCGCTGTGGCCACCCACAGCAGCTTCATTGAGCCCTCATAGGCCAGATAGCCGGCGAACGGCATGATCAGTTCGGAGGGCAGAGGAATGCACGCCGACTCAATCGCCATCAGCAGCGCGATACCACTGTAACCAGTCGCGGCCACAACGAATTTTATGAACACAAACAGAATTGAAAGAATTTTTTCGGTCATGCAAGAAATAGATTCGGCGCGGGCACGCTCTGTGTGGGATCGGGCCTCTGCCCTGTCCCGGCCGCCCACCGGGCGGCGGCGCTCAGAATGCGCCTTCCTGGGTAAACGTGTAGCCCGGCAGCGAGGCGCCGTCGGCGTTCTTGGACACTTTCACGCGCACGGTAGCCACATCCGGAGCCGACAAACCCGCCGGCCGCAGCACCGCATACTGGGTGAACACTTCGCTGTACATTTTGGTGACAAGATAATCCTGGCCGTCGGTATCGTTACGCCAAACCTGCCCGAGTTGGATGGACTTCACTGCCACATCGTACTCCCTGAACTTGGTGAAAAGGCAGTTTCAGATTACCGGGACAGGCGCGGGGCGTCAATTGTAGCGGTGGTTCCGCTGGATTACGAAAGACCCCCAGTTTGAGCAGGGGCAGGGGCGTCGCCCGTACTAGCCATCCGAAGGGCAGCAGAGTGCGGAGACAAGATGAAAACTGGCGACCCCGAGGCCCCTTCCGGGTCCCCTCCCCCACTTTGCTAAGATTGACACTCCGATTTGAGGAGCGTCCATGCCCCGAGGCAATACTCCGCGCCAACCCGCTCGAACCGGACGTCAGGAAGGCGTTCAAAAGGCTCGCATGAAGAAGACTGCAACCGCAGTCCTTCGGACCGCCCGGACGGGCAAGAGTGCCCGTCCTCAGACAGACCATCCGGCAGCGCCAGTTTTGCCGACCGGGAAGTCTCGCAGGAGAAAAGTTTACAATCCCACCGCGCCCGGCAGGGTCCAGGAAATTCTCGACCGTCTCGACATTCTCTATCCCGACGTGACCTGCGCCCTCACCCACACTGTAGGTTGGCGCGCTGAACTTGATATACCCGCCAATTGGATCGTCATCCAAAATCGTCAGCACTGCGGTGAGCGGAGAGCCCGGCTGCCCTGACCCGCCTGCATTACTGAGCGTCAGATTTACAGTCCGGTTCGGCTGATTGAACAGGTTATCCGTGATTGGCACGTTGACGATCTTGCTCGTCTCGCCATCGTTGAAGGTCACGGTCTGCGAGACCGTGGTGTAGTCCGTCCCCGCGACACCTGAGCCGTTACTGGTGGCGATCTGGATCGTCGCGGTGCCGGCGCTGCCACCGGTGCGCGTGATCGTAATGCCGGCCGATCCGCCGCCCTCGAGGACGCTGAAGGTGCCGGAGCTGAACTGTAGAGTGCCGCCATCGTTGACCGTGAGCACGAAAGTATCGCTCATGCTGCGCGGCGCGCCGCCCAGGGTCTTGGTCACTGTGACAGTGATTGTCGATGTTCCCGTTTGATTGGCGGCTGGCGTCAGTGCCATCGTCCGGCTCGAGCCGCTGCCGCTGATCACAATATTCCCGTTCGGCACCAGCGTCGTGTTGCTCGACGTAGCCGTGATGGAATCGAAGGCCGCGGCCGCATCACCCACATTGAAGATGAACGAGAGCTGCGCGTTTTCGGGCGTGCTCTTGTCAGTAATGTCTTCGATTGACGGATCAGCTTCGAAGGCGCCAATGTCCACGGTTTGAGTGATGTTCGCATCGGCTGCATCGCGAATGCGCAGGAAGCCGGCGCCGCGCTGATCGTTAAAGGGCGCCGCGCCGCTGAAGGGCGGATTGACTACGAGCGCATTGTCGCCGCCATCAAGCGCCAGGGATCCGGCCAGCAGCGCGTGGGTCGGTGTCGGGCCACCGTTGTTGGCCAAGGGACCCAGACGCGGATCGATCACTGAACCCGAACTGCCAACGATGTCGCCGTTCAATCCGTTCGTGAACCCGGTGCTCGAGCCCTTGTGCCCGATCAGGTTATGGCCCTGAGAGGTGAAAGCACCCCCTACATCGGCGCCTCCGCCCGGAGTATTCGCGACGATCGTGTTGCCAATGTTGACTGTCCCGCTATTGTTGGTTAGGCCTCGGACCGTGTTACCCGAGAACGTGCTGTTGGTAATACTGATTGTGCCCGACAAGTTGGAAACGCCGTCACTGCTATTGCCAGACAAGGTGCTGTTGGTAACGGTTAAGGTGCCTCCATTCGTAAAGATTCCGCTGCCCGCCGGACTAGTGTTCCCGCTGATGGTGCTGCCGATAACAGTCAGCGCGCCAGTATTGTACACACCGCCGCCGCTGCCGGTTGAGGTACTGCCACTCACCGTCACATTAGAAAGCGTTAGCGTGCCGCCGTTAAGGACCCCAGCGCCATCGCCCGAGATGTTGCCGTTATTGATTGTCAGGCCTGAGATGGTGCTCGTCTGGCCAGCCGTACTATTGAAGACGCGGAAAAATGGCGCGCCGGCGGAAAGGGTGCGCTGCACCGTGAGCAGGTTCGCGCCCGGTCCCTGAATCGTCAGGTTCTTATCGATCAGCAGCTCCCCGATGGTCATATTAATCGGACTGACGACGTGACCGGGCGTCATATCGAAAGTAATAGTGCTGCCCGGGCAAGCGCTGTTGATGATCGAGCGAAGAGAACCGGGGGAGAAGTCGTCGCCGGGGCTCGATACGACCGTAGCTCCACAGCCGACGGTTATCGTGGCCAGCGACGTGCTTCCACCCAACCCGGCATCAGCATTGCTCGTCGAAGCCTGCGCATTAAAGCTGAACGTGGTTGCGGGACTCGACAGGTTGTTCGCCGGGGTGAACTTCAACCCCGCATTGCCTTCAGCAAACGTGATGAAGTCGTTGTTGTTAATCTGCGTCGTGCCATTGTTCTTGAACAGCGTGCCGTTAAGAATGTTCGTGATCTTGAAGTTAGTTACTTCCGTACTGTCGGCCGCATTACGAGTGATCACCAGACCCGAAGTGGTCTGAATATTGACACTGGTCGTGGCGGGTGTGACTGACGGAGTGTCGGCCACGGCATTGACTGTGACCGTCGCGGTCGCAAGACCGCCGCCCAGACCCGTGTCGGTGCCATTCAACGATGCCTGGATTTGGAAGCTGAAGGTGGTCGTCGGGCTGAACAGGTCCGCCGCCGGAGTGAACTTCAATCCGGGCGCGCCCTGCGCCACGGTGATAAAGTCGCCGTTGTTAATCTGCGTCGTGCCGTTGTTCAGGAACAGCGTGCCGTTTGTGATCCCGGTGATCTTGAAGTTGGTTATCTCGGCGCCGTCGACGGCGTTCCTGGTGATAACCAGACCGGAGGTCGTCTGCACATCTTCGTTGGTCGTCGCAGGCGTCACCGACGGCGTATCGGGCACCGGCGTGACGTTTATGTTGACCGTAGCCAGCAGGCTGCCGCGCGGATCAGGCGCCCCATTGGTGGTGCCATCATCGATGATTGTGTACTTGAAGGTGGCCCCGCCATAGAAATTCGGGTTCGGTGTAAACAGTACGTTCGTGCCCTGGATGCTGACCGTACCGTTGACCGCATTGCTGACCGAATTGATCGTAATATTTTGGCCGACCTCGTTAGCCGGACCCGGTGTGTCATTCGCAAGGAGGGTGGCAAACGGAATCACCAGCGTGCCAGAGTCTTCCGCGATGTCTGGGAGAATGTCATTGTTAGCCACCGGCGGATCGTTAACCGGCGTCACCGTAACGTCAACGTCAACCTCGTCTGAATCCAGCCCGCTGGCGCTCACTTTAAACTTGAATGAATCCACGCCATTGAAGTTAAGCGATGGCGTGTAGCTCACCGTTGAAGTGCACGTCATGGAGAGACTGAAATTGCAGACGGGCGCGGTGGGCGTTAAAGTCGCGCCGTTTCCGGGTTGCTGCGTGATGATGAACGACAGCGGCGTGTTCTGCGAATAGGTCCCTGTCAACGTAATGCTCAGCGCCGATGGAGGGTCTTCAGGCGTCGAAGGTTGCGGACTCGGTCCGATCGCAAGGGGCACACAGCCGCCGCCCGACTGTGTCTCGAACGCGCCAATGTCTGAGCCGTCGCCGCCCACGGCGTTCGGATAGACAGAATCGGCGAGATCGAACGGCCGCACGCCGCCGCGTTGGTCTGTGGTCAACGTGAAGCTCTTGCCGTTGTCGATCGCCTTGCTGACGCACTGCGGCGCGTGGGTCTTTGTGGGGCCGCCGTTATCGGCTAAAGCAGTCAGTAACGGATCCACGCCGATGATGTTCGGACCGGCGCCGCCATTCTGATTGATGGTCGCGCCCGCAGTGCTCTGAAGAAGATTGAAGCCGTCAGATTGAACCGTGCCGACGACGTCGCCTCCGCCCGGAGTGGTATCCGCAGAGGTCGGAGCCGGCGTTAGTCCCGTGCAGGTGCCGTTGTCTGTGGCAATGTTCATCGTGCCGTCGTTCGCGGCGGCCGTAATCGTCGTCAAGATGATCTGGTTCGTCGCGCCTGAGACAGTGAAGAACGCACTGACGTTTGCGTCGGCTGCCAACGCCACGCGTATCTTCCCGGCAACGGCCGAAGCATTGTCCCCGTTAACGACCGCCACGTTCAGGGTCTTGGGGCTGTTGGTCATTCCGGCGGCCGTAACCGTGACGGTGGCGTTCTTGGTGCCGGCGGAAGTAATCGTGCCGACTACGGTCGCTGTCTCAGCCTGCTTGACGCCGCCTCCGTCAAAGTTTCCACCGATGATGGTATTCCGTAGGGTGACGGTGCCGCTGGATCTGAACAACCCACCGCCAGTACCGGTGCTGTTGTTGTCGCTGTCGGCATGGTTATTGGTGATCGTACCGCCGCTGATTGTGACCGCAGCAGCCTGCGTGAAAATACCGCCGCCGTCAGTCTTGGCAGAATTGCCGCTGATCGTGCTGTTAGTGGTGGTCACCGGCGCCAAAGTTCAACAGGAGCAGCTCGGCGATCTGAAACTGTACCGGGTGCCGGAGCGCACCACCGTGGCGTCGCGCCAGTCAAAGCAGGTGCGCCTCATGGACCGCGACCACATCCCGGTGACCACCATGTATGGTTTCGACGTTTCCGCGGATGATGACGAGGAGGATTCGCGACCGGCACATCGATTGCTGCGCACCCAAAACACCCTCGCCAACCAATTGGGGCTGCCACTGCCCTCCGGCAGTGTCGCTGTCTATGGGCAACGGGACGGGGGCACCCTGTTGCAGCACGAATCGAAGCTCAAGGACCTGGCCGCCACCGGGGGACGGCTCTATGGACCCGCCTATGCCATCTATCGAGCGGTCCGGCTGGGCATCAATCCCTACTCGGCACTGCTGAACGAGTTCTCGGGTCGCCTGGCGGGTACGCCGGCCTCATCCCTAGCGCAGGAGTCCCTCCCGTGAAGTCCGCCGTCGAGACCCTCAACCCCACCCGGGTGAAGCTCACCGTCGAGGTGCCGTTTGACGAGCTGAAGCCTCAGCTGGACCACGCTTACCGCGAGGTCGGCAAGCAGGTGCGCATCCCGGGGTTCCGCCCGGGGCGGGTGCCGCCCCGAGTCATCGACCAGCGGGTCGGCCGAGGCGCGGTGCTGGAGCATGCCGTCAACGATGCTGTCGACCAGCTCTACCGCAAGGCCCTGCAGGACAACGAGGTCTTCCCGCTGGGGCAGCCCGAGCTGGAGATCACCAAGCTCGATGACGGCAAGGAACTCGCCTTCACCGCTGAGGTGGACGTGCGGCCCAGCTTCGAGCTGCCCGACCTGGACCAGCTCACGGTCACGGTCGACGACATCGAGGTCACGCCGGACCAGGTGGAGGAGTACCTGGGCTCGCTGCGCGAGCGGTTCGCCTCGCTCAAGGGAGTCGACCGCCCGGTGCAAGACGGCGACTTCGTCTCGATCGACCTGGCCGCCTCCGTGGACGGGACGCCGGTCGAGGATGCGCAGGCCTCCGGGATCTCCTACGAGGTCGGCAGCGCTTCCATGCTGGACGGCCTGGACGAGGCCCTGGCGGGCATGACGGCCGAGGAGTCCAAGACCTTCACAGCCGAGCTGGCGGGCGGCGAGCTGGAGGGCATGGCCGCCGATGTCCAGGTCACCGTGCAGAGCGTGAAGGTCAAGGAGCTGCCCCCGCTGGACGATGAGTTCGCCCAGTCGGCCAGCGAGTTCGACACCATCGGCGAGCTGCGGGCCGCGACCCGCAAGCAGCTGGAGCAGATGCGCCGGACCGGCCAGGTCGGCCAGGCCCGCGAGCGCGCCCTGGACTCGCTGCTGGAGCGGGTCGACATCCCGCTGCCCGAGCGCGTGGTGGACGCCGAGGTCGAGCAGCGCCGGCAGTCGCTGGGCGACCGGCTGCAGCAGGCGGGCATGACCCTGGATGACTACCTGGAGGGCACCAGCGAGACCGAGCCCGCCATCGAGGAGGAGTTCGAGGCCGATGCCCGCCGGTCGATCAAGGCCGGCTTCATCCTCGACCGGATCGTGGTGGACAACGAGATCGGCGTCGAATCCTCGGAGCTGAACTCTTACATCACCGAGCAGGCCTACCGGATGGGCGTCTCGCCCGACCAGCTGGCCCAGGAGCTGACGGACGGCAACCAGCTCAACGCCGTGGTCGCCGACGTGCTGCGCTCCAAGGCGCTGGCGCTGGTGACCGAGCGGGCCACCGTGACCGACGCCTCGGGCCGCCCGGTCGACGTGACCGCCGCCCTGGCGGGTGCGGAAGAGGACGGCGAGGACGAGGGAGAGGACGAGGGAGAGGACGCCGACGCCGGCGAGGTCATCGACGCGGTGGTCGAGGATGACGACGCAGCGGACGACGCGCGCTAGACCCCCGTCTGACCTGGCGTGCGCCGACAGCGAACAGCCGGTCTCTGCGGATTGCCCGGCTGCGCGAGCGGGTTATGGTCACTGCAATGACGAAGGCGCGGAACAACTACAGCGAGGAGGGCCCAGTGGCTCCCGATGACCAGCGGCTCGCTCCCGTGCTCGCACGGACGGGCGAGGCCCAGGTCCTGCCGGTTGCAGACATGCTGTTTCAGCGCCTGCTCCGGCACCGGATCATCTTTCTCGGCCAGCAGGTCGACGATGACCTGGCGAACCGGATCTGCGCCGAGCTGATCCTGCTGGCGTCCGAAGACCCCAAGCGGGACATCAGCATCTACATCAACTCGCCGGGCGGCTCGGTCTACGCCGGCCTGGCGATCTACGACGTCATGCAGTACGTGCCCAACGACGTGGCGACCTACGCGATGGGCATGGCGGCGTCGATGGGCCAGTTCCTGCTGGCGGCCGGCACGACCGGCAAGCGGTACGCGATGCCGCACGCGGCGATCCTGATGCACCAGCCGCACGGCGGCATCGGCGGCACGGCGACCGACATCCGGATCCAGGCCGAGCACAGCCTGTACCTCAAGCGCGTGCTCGCCGAGCGCACGGCCATGCACACCGGCCAGACCGTCGAGCAGATCGAGGCCGACTCCGACCGCGACCGCTGGTTCACCGCGGACGAGGCCATGGACTACGGCTTCGTCGACCACGTGGTGCGCAGCGCCACCGAGATCTCGACGGCGGGACCGGTCTCATGAGCTGGGTTACGAAGGAGGACGCGAACGTGAAGCCTGGCAGCCTCGCCGCGGGCAGCGGCCTGGTGCACCCGGTGGCTTCCCATCCGGTGGAGGCGCGGTACGTGCTGCCGTCCTTCGTGGAGCGGACGTCATACGGGGTCAAGGAGATGAACCCGTACAACAAGCTCTTCGAGGAGCGGATCATCTTCCTGGGCGTCCAGATCGACGATGCCTCGGCCAACGACGTCATGGCCCAGCTGATCACGCTGGAGTCCATCGACCCGGACCGCGACATCCTGATTTACATCAACTCGCCCGGCGGGTCGATGACGTCGATGATGGCGATCTACGACACGATGCAGTTCATCCAGCCCGACATCCAGATCTGCTGCATCGGCCAGGCCGCCTCGGCCGCCGCCGTGCTGCTGGCCGCGGGGACCAAGGGCAAGCGGATGGCGCTGCCCAACGCCAGGATCCTCATCCACCAGCCGGCCACCGAGGGCGGCTACGGTCAGTCCAGTGACATGGAGATCCAGGCCAGGGAGATCCTGCGGATGCGCGCGGCCATGGAGCTCATCCTGGCCCGGCATACCGGCCAGGACGAGGAGAAGGTCCGCCGCGACATCGAGCGGGACAAGTTCCTCACCGCCGAGGAAGCCAAGGAGTACGGGATCATCGATGAGGTCCTGACCATGATCAAGCGGGGGCAGGAACCTGCCGCCGTGGAGGTAGTGTCGTCGTAACGGGAGGAATTAGCTCTTCCCTCCTGGGCCGCCAACGGGTTTGATGGTGTCCATCGGGACCCAGTAGGCGGTACCGTCGATATGCAAGTGCTTGACAGCCTCGCGGGACATGTCCGCTGAGGCGGCCCCACGGCCGCCGTGGCGGCACCATGTAAAGGAGTATCTGGGTGGCACGCATCGGTGACGGTGGGGACCTGCTGAAGTGCTCGTTCTGCGGTAAGAGTCAGAAGCAGGTCAAGAAGCTCATCGCCGGCCCGGGCGTGTACATATGCGACGAGTGCATTGACCTCTGCAACGAGATCATCGAGGAAGAGCTCGCCGAGCCCACCGAGTTCAAGTGGGACAGCCTGCCCAAGCCGCGGGAGATCTACGAGTTCCTCGACGCGTACGTGATCGGCCAGGACAAGGCCAAGAAGGCCCTGTCGGTGGCCGTGTACAACCACTACAAGCGCGTTCAGTCCGGCGAGGACCGGCCGGGTGACGAGGGCGTCGAGCTGGCCAAGTCCAACATCTTGCTGCTCGGCCCGACCGGCTCGGGCAAGACGCTGCTCGCCCAGACGCTGGCCCGGCTGCTCAACGTGCCGTTCGCGATCGCCGACGCGACCGCGCTGACCGAGGCCGGCTACGTCGGCGAGGACGTCGAGAACATCCTGCTCAAGCTGATCCAGGCGGCCGACTACGACGTCAAGAAGGCCGAGACCGGGATCATCTACATCGACGAGGTCGACAAGATCGCCCGCAAGAGCGAGAACCCGTCGATCACCCGGGACGTCTCCGGCGAGGGCGTGCAGCAGGCGCTGCTGAAGATACTGGAGGGCACGATCGCGGCGGTGCCCCCGCAGGGCGGCCGCAAGCACCCGCACCAGGAGTTCATCCAGATCGACACGACGAACGTGCTGTTCATCGTGGGCGGGGCCTTCGCCGGCCTGGAGCGGATCATCCAGGGCCGGATCGGCAAGCAGGGGATGGGCTTCAGCGCCCAGCTGCGCAGCCGGGCCGAGCTGGACGCGCAGGACGTGTTCAGCGAGGTCATGCCGGAGGACCTGATCAAGTTCGGGATGATCCCGGAGTTCATCGGCCGGCTGCCGGTGATCACCAGCGTGGAGAACCTGGACCGCGAGTCGCTGCGCCGGATCCTGGTCGAGCCGAAGAACGCGCTGATCCGGCAGTACCAGCACCTGATGTCGCTGGACGGGGTCGAGCTCGAGTTCTCCGACGACGCGATCGAGGCGATCGCCGACCTGGCCATCCTGCGCGGCACCGGCGCCAGAGGGCTGCGGGCGATCATGGAGGAGGTGCTCCTCTCCGTGATGTACGAGGTGCCCTCCCGCCGCGACGTGGCCCAGGTGCAGATCACCGCGGCGTCGGTGAAGGAGCACGCCAACCCGACGCTGATCCCGCGCGACTCGCCGCACCGCAGCGGGCCGCAGACCCGCACCCCGCGCGAGAAGACGGCCTGAGGCCGAGGGAAGAACCGAACCCCGGGTAGAGCAAGAACGGGCACGCCGCGGATTTCCCCGCGTCGTGCCCGCTTCGTCTACCCGGGAGTGACTACTTTTCAGCGGCGGCGCGCAGGTCCAGCGTGTAGGCGAGGGCCTTGGTGTGGGTCACCGAGGGCATGAAGTAGATCCAGCCGAAGGACGAGGTGTCCAGCCACTCGCAGGCGTACACCGTGATCGAGTTCTCGGCCAGGGTGCCGCACACCATCGCCCCGCCGAGCGAGCCGGACGGCTCGGTCTGCATCGACTTCATGTTGGCCGCGCTCGCGATCTCCTTGGCGGCGGCGTCCACGCCGAGGGCGCTCACGCTGTCCTGGAAGGTCGCGATGCCGGTGGTGTCCTCGGCGAGCATCCACACGCTGTACGCGGTGCTCGACCCGATGCCGTAGAAGCCGATCTGCGGGTTCGAGTACGCCGCGTTGCCGAGCAGCCGCGTCTTGAGCTGGGAGATCCGCGAGGTGGTGTCGGAGTTGGCCAGCAGATGCAGCGAGCCCGCGCTCGCCGGCACCGAGATCGTGTGCGTGGTCTGCTGCGCCTCGGTGCTCACGGTCGTCGAGGGAGTGCCCGCTCCGCCGCCGGCCGTGTTCGCGGCCGAAGCCGAGGCGGTACTGCTGCTGCCGGCCGCCAGCGCGCCCGACGAATTGTTCGAACTG
>Ga0137403_10005898_pt1 | contig 14101 bp, 14 predicted proteins | sample CZOMad2_1_16fung_FD_122057 | JGI IMG/M metagenome (GOLD analysis project Ga0137403, IMG submission 122057) | Vadose zone soil fungal communities from Angelo Coast Range Reserve, California, USA - CZOMad2_1_16fungal (Hybrid Assembly) | ecosystem: Environmental > Terrestrial > Soil > Vadose zone... | reverse complement strand
TCAACGTCGCCCCGCGGCGACATTGCCGGGCCGCGTCCTACGCACGACGGTAGATCGGACCCCGCGCCGCCACGCGCGCGAGATCCGGCAGCGCAGTCGGCTCGATCCGGTGGCCGCGCGGTTGCACCGGCCCAGGCTCGAGCCCCAGCCTCGTAATCGTCGCGGGGTGGCTGTAGAACCCGTCGTACGTGTGGCGCACGAGTGCCTCGAACGGCTCAGGGAGAGTACGCTCGACACGCCGGAGAAGATCCTCGCGCTGAACGGCGCCCAGCTCCGAAAATCCACGAACATTGCCGCCTCGCGCGGCGCTCTCGACGGCCTCGAGAAGGCGCGAGAGCAACGACTCGATCTCGGCCGACGCCGCGGCCATCGCGAGGACGTGGTCGAGCGCCAGCGCGCCACTTTCCGGAAATGCGTCATCCGGCGGCACGAGGGTGTCGAGCACCAGCGCGAGGAGATCGCGGTTCGCCGCGAGCGGCCCCGGTGTCACGAACGCCTCCGGATCATCCCGTCGGCCACATAGAGAGCCACCGCCTGGATCGTCGAGGTCGGGTTCACGCCCGCGCTGGTCACCATGACGCTGCCGTCGACGATATAGAGATTCGGCACGTCGTGGCATCGGCCCTCGGCGTCGATCACCGAGGTCGCCGGGTCACGCCCCATACGCGCGGTGCCCATCAAATGCCAGCCGCCGGCGCGCAGCAGTGGATTGAACGACACCTCCCGCGCGCCCGCCGCCTCCAGGGCTTCCGTGGCGCGCGCGATGCCGTGATCGAGCATGCGTCGACTGTTCTCGCTGAGCGTGTAGGACACGCGCGGCGCGGGAATGCCGTGCGGGTCCGTGAGCCCGGGGTCGAGCTCGACGCGGTTTTCCAGCTCCGGCAAGTCCTCGCCGATGATCGCGACGGTGATGGTGCGATCGAAGCGCTCGGCGTAGGCCCGCCGATGCTCGCGGCCCCAGGGCACGCGGTCGCCGACCGATCCGCCGTTGGCCGAAGCGATCGGCGAAAGCCCGCGGGCCACCTGGAACGAATACCCGCGCACGAAGCCGCGCGAGAGGTCGGTCTCGTAGAACTCCTGGCTGATGATGCTGCAGCCGATCGGACCGCGGTGGCCGCCCAACGGACGCTCGAAGACGCCGCGGACCATGGCATAGGGATGGAACATGAGGTTTCGACCGACCAGGCCGTTGCGATTGGCGAGCCCGTCGGGAAACCGGGCCGACCGCGAGTTCAGGAGGAGGCGTGGCGTGCCGATGCCGTTGGCGGCCAGCACGACCGCGCGCGCCTTCTGGGCGCGCTCCCGCCCGTCTCGATCGTAGTAGATCACGCCGTCGGCCAGGCCATCCCGACCGAGCGTGATCTCGCGCACGCGGGCGCGCGTGACGAGCTGCGCGCCGGCCGCGAGTGCCTTCGGCCAGTACGTGATGTCCGTACTCGCCTTGGCGCCGATCGGACACCCCAGATCGCAGGGCCCGCAGTTCACGCACGCCCGGCGACCGTCGTAGTCACGCGTGAGGATGGCGCTGTCCGACGGCCACCAGTGCCAGCCCAGCCGCTCGAAGCCGCCGGCGATCGTGACGCCGAGTGTGTCGAGCGGGATCGGCGGCGTCTGCCGCGGCGACTTCGGAGGATACGCGGGATCGCCGGTGATCCCGGCCACGCCCATCATGCGATCGTTCAGGTCGAAATACGGCTCGAGCGTCGCATAGTCGATCGGCCAGTCGTCGGCCACGCCGTCGAGGCTCCGCACGCGAAAATCCGAGGGGCGGAACCGCGGGAAGTGCGCGCTCCAATGGATCGTGCTCCCGCCCACCGCGTTGTACATCAGCGGCGAGATCGCCGAGGCCTGGTCGTTGACGGGATAGTCCTGGGGCAGCCGGCGCACGTTCGGCTCCGCGCTCCAGTCCGTGTGCCGGTGAAGCTCCCAGTCCGCCTGCCAGTGCGGATAGGCGCGCGCGTCGACCCAGTCGCCCTGTTCGAGACACACCACACGGATGCCGGCGCCCGCGAGCCGCCAGGCGACCGCGGCGCCGGAGGCGCCGGCTCCGATCACGAGCACGTCGGTGCGATCGTCGGTGGTCATGGGGTTCGCCCTACGGGACGTCCGAGGCCAGCGTCGCGGGCGAGCGCCACCGCGGTCTCCTTGCCGATCCCGGACGGCGTTCCGGTGACAACGCAGGTCTTGCCCCTCATACTCGGACCGACTGTACTGTACTCCGACCGGAACACCGAATAGACAGGAGTGGGCGTTACGCCGTCGTCACTTCGTGCGGATCTCAGCCAGCAGGCGCTCCGCGGTGGGTCGATGTCGCATGACCCAATCGGCGATGTAGCTCGGTTGACGCTCGTCGATGACGCGCTTGAGCTGCTCTCGAGCCTCGCCGTACTTGCCCTCCTCGATGAGACAGCGCGCCAGCTCGACGCGGGCGCGCGTGAAGTGCGGGTCGAGGGAGAGCGACTTTCTCAAGTACCCCTCCGCGCGCGGCACGTCACCACCGAACATGCCGGGCGTCTCGAGGTAGAACGATCCGGCGAGCGCCAGCCCCGGAACGTGGTTGGGGTCGAGCTCGAGGATCGTCTGGATCTCCTGCTTCAAGGTGGACAGGAGAAAGGCGGCGCGCAGCTTGCCCTTCGTGATCGCCCAGCGGCCGAGATTCGCCGCGTACCAGAGGTGCGCCTCCGGGCTCTTCGGGGCCATGTCGATCGCGCGCTTGGCGGTGTCGCGGCCCCGCTCGTAGCTCGCGAGCTTGGCGTCGACGTTGGGCGCCCGGTAGTCGGCCCAGATGAGATGGACCCAGGCCAGGAGCAGCAGCGCGGCCAGGCTCGGCGCGCGCGCGACCTCGTTCTCGAGCAGGTCACGCGCGCGATCGATCCGCGCGAGGTCCTCGTGGAAGCTGGTGACGTCCCTCCACGCCTCGAGGACGGGGCCGCTCGGCGGCGGCGTGACCGCCCACGCGGGCGTGACCACCACGAGCGTCAGCGCACTGGCAAGCGCGGCAAGGACCGCCATGTGATACGCCCACGGAGCGTAGCATGGCCGCCGTGCTCACGGCCGCTGGGCGAGAATCGTCTCCACGCTGTGCACGTGACGAACCCCGTCCTGGGCGCACGGAATCAGACCTTCCTCGTGGCGCAGGATGATCCAGCCACGGTAGGCATCGCGCAGCTCGTCCGGGGTGAAGTAGTGCACCACCTCGTTCTTCTCGCGGTAGATCCGCCGCTCCGTGAAGACGACGTGGGCGTGGTGTCCACCCGGGCGCGTGAGCCCGCGGAGCCGCTCGAACAGCTCGCCGCGGCTCTCTCGGGCCACGTAGTGGATCGAGCCGCACGAAAAAACGAGGTCGAATGGACCTCGAACGGGTAGATCCGGCAGGACCGCGCACACCCACGGCACGTGGACGCCGCGGCTCTCGGCGAGGTGTCGCGCCTTCTGGAGCCCTTCGAGCGAGAGATCGAGACCGATGACGTCGTGTCCTTGCTCGGCCAGAAACACGCTGTCGCGCCCTTCGCCGCAGCCGAGATCGACCACGCGGGCCCCGGCTCCAGCGAGCTCGTTCACCTCCCGGGCCAGGGCCGACGGTCGGGTGCCCCAGATGAACCGGTCGGGCGTGTTGACGTACTCGCGGCCCCACGGGCTCCACGGTGGCCGCTCGAGGGTCGCCAGACGCCCGCGCTCGCCGTCAGCGCCGGTGCTCGGCCTTCTCGAGCTCATCTCTGCCCAGTGACTCGAGGAGGGTGTGCAAATCGTTGGCGTGGTTTGGACACGCGAGCCTCCTTACAGCCGTCCAGTGAGGAGCAACACGAGCACGACGAGAACAATGATGCCGAGCCCACCACTCGGGTAGTAACCCCATCCCGAGCTATACGGCCACGTCGGGAGGGCCCCGACGAGAGCCAGCACCAGAATGATGATCAGGACCGTCGAGAGCATTGTATTCCCCCGTTTGTTCGTATTCTAGAAGACCTGCTGCACCGGCGATGCCAACGCCGACAGTGCAACAACGACGCGGTCGTGCGTCCCGCGCACGCGCCGATCTGAAAGACTTACCGAGTAACTCTTACCGGCGAGCTCGTGCGCCGGCACGTATGACCGCGGCACATGTCTTGCTGCTTTCTCGAGCGGTTCGAACCAGGACATCCTCGCCGGCAAATGGAAGCAGATGCGCGGTCAGGTCAAGCAGTGGTGGGGCAAGCTCACCGACGATGATCTTGACCGGATCGACGGCGCGATGGACAAGCTCGCCGGCGCTCTGCACGAGAGATACGGGTGGGAGCGCGATCGGGCCGAGAGCGAGATGAAGAAGCGCTTCGACCGCTACGATGAAGAGATGCGCGATCCGGCTCGCCGGTAAGCCGTAGCGAGAGATAGAAAAGAGCGGGCGGTCTCGAGGCCGCCCGCTCTCTTTTTCTACGTCTTCTGCGTCGGCTCGGTGGCTAGTTGGCCTTCGCCTGCGCCACGCGGAGCTCGTTCTTCACCGACTTCACGCCGTCCACCCGGTGCGCCATCTCAGACGCCTTGGCGCTCGCCGAAATGTTCGGCACCTCGCCGCTCAGCACCACGACGCCGGCGTCGGTGCGGACGTCGATCTTCTTCAGCTGCGGATCCTTGCCGATGGTCGTCTCGACGGCCTTCGTGATCTGCTTGTCATTGGCCTGGACGGTCTTGCGGGCCGCCGGGGCGACGACCTGCAGATCGTTCTTCACGCTCTTGACGCCCTCGGTCCCCTTGGCGACCTCCGCCGCGGCGGCCTTCGCCTCCGGCGAGTCGACCTTCCCGCGCAGGAACACCTCACCGTTGACGGTCTCGACCCGCACCTCACGGCCCTTGACCCGATCGTCCGCGAAGAGGGCGATCTTGGTCTTCGAAGTCAGCCAGCTGTCGCTGACGGCTTCCTTCGCTTCAGTCGTGGTCTCTTTGACCTTGTCCGTGGCCTTGTCCATCTTGTCCGAGGCCTTGTCCTTCGTCTGGGCACCCACCGCGAGCGGGAGCGCGAACAGCATGGCGGTCAGGAGCGCTGCCCCAGTCTTGATTTGGCTACGCATCGTTGGTTGTCCTCCGGTTCTTTGTGTGTGGATCCCGACTCACACGGGTATCCAACTCGTTCACCTGCTCCCTAGCAGCAATGACCTTGCCAGCCGTACCGTGTGCACACGCGGCGAGCGAGGAATCAGCAATTCTGTCAGGAATTTCCCACGGCAATGACGCAGCGGGGGCGTTGAAGCTCACGCGCTGGGACGGTAGTTGTTACTCGCGACCCTGTAGATCCTACGCGGTCGACTTTGGTATCTCGCTTGCTCCTCATCGAATCCCTACCGGAGATCTGAAAACGAACGAAGCCGTCGAAACGGGAGAACGTGATGAAGACGCGCGTTGGGTTCGCACGAACGGGCCTTGCTTTGCTCCTCACCGTGGTCACCGGGTGTGCGGGTGTCCCGCCCCATCTGGAGCTGCCCACGCTCGACATCAAACAGCCGGCATTCGCGGCAACCCTCGGCGCCTACACCGGAACGACCGTCGTCGGCGGTAACCGCGTGGAGATCTTGCTGAACGGCGAGGAGATCTTCCCCGCCAAGCTCACGACAATTCGCAAGGCCCGCCGGACGATCAACTACGCCCAGTACGTCTTCGAGGACGGCGAGCCGGCCAAGGAAATCGCCGCGGCGCTCGCCGAGCGCTGTCGCGCGGGGGTCAAGGTCAACGTGCTCCTCGACTCCGTCGGTGCCCTCGCGATGCCGGCCCAGTTCCGCGAGGAGATGACCAGCGCCGGCTGCCGAGTCGAGAATTATCGACCGCTCAGTCCGTTCGCGATCGATCGAGTGAACTACCGCAACCATCGCCGGATCCTCGTCGTCGACGGCATGGTGGGCGTGACCGGCGGATCGGGCATCAGCGGGAAATGGAGCGGGAACGGACGTCAGCAAGGCCACTGGCGCGACACCGACGTGCTCCTCGAAGGACCGGTGATCGAGCAGCTCCAGGGCGCATTCGCCGAGAACTGGCTCGAGGCCACGGGCGTGGCGATCGGAGGGCCCGAGTATTTCCCGCGCCGTCGCCTCGACTCGAAGGGGACCGTCGACGCGCAGGTCGTTCGTAGCTCGCCGGCCGGCGGCAGCACCGCGATGTACACCATGTTCCTGCTCGCCCTGGCCTCGGCGCGGCGCTCCATCCACATCACCAACCCGTACTTCGTGCCCGACGACAAGATGATCAACACCTTGATCGGGGCCGCGAAGCGGGGCGTGCAGGTCGTCCTCGTCATCCCGGGCGCCATCGACCACAATCTGGTCCGCCAGGCGAGCCGCTCGGAGTTCGGCCGGCTGCTGAAGAACGACATCCAGATCTACGAGTACCGCCCGGCGCTCCTGCACGCGAAGACCATGGTCGTCGACGGCATCTGGGCGACCGTGGGGAGCACCAATCTGGACCATCGCTCGTTCGCCCTGAACGAAGAGGTGAACGTCGCGATCTACGACATCGACACCGCGCAGCGGCTCGAGCGAGTCTTCGAGCAGGACGTCTCCAACTCGCGCCGTGTGATGTACAAGGACTGGAGCAATCGCGGCATCGTCAGCCGCTTCCTCGAGCTTCTGGCCCTTCCGCTCCGCGAGCAGATGTAGCCGGCGGGCGCTGGCACGTCCGGAACCCTTCATGTAGGCTTGAGGGAGTGGTCGCTCGGATGGTGCGTCACGCGCTGATCCTGCTCGTGCTGGCTCTCATCGTCAGCGCGAGCGAAGCCTCTCCGCCATACTCGGCGTCCGCGGTCATCTCGACACAAGGCGTCGTGGCGGGGCTTGCCCCGGCGCAGCGGGTCGGAAACACGTTTCGGAACCCCGACCCGGAGTACCATCGGGCGTCACTCTGGATCCGCGCTCGATCGTTGATCATTGGTGGAACCTGGCTCGTCGGCGAGCGCCGCGTCGCCCCGCTCCCCACCGTCGCGCCGGACTTCAAGACACTCCGCGCCAACTCGAGCCAACCCACCGTGACGTGGATCGGCCACTCGACCTTGCTCGTTCAGCTCGACGGCCTCAACTTCCTGACCGACCCGACCTGGGCGGGCCGCAGCGGCCCGTTCAGCGGCTTCGTGGGCGTCGGACGATATACGCCGCCCGCCGTCGCCCTGGACGATCTGCCGCGGATCGACTTCGTGCTGATCTCGCACGACCACTACGATCATCTCGACGAGCCGACCGTCAGAAATCTCGCCAGCCGGTTCAATCCACGCTTCGTCGTCCCGCTCGGGATCAAGAAATGGCTCGCGGATCGCGGTATCACGAACGTGGTCGAGCTCAACTGGGGCGAATCGGTGAAGATCGGCGGCGTGACCGTCGTGTGCACGCCGGCGCAGCACGGCTCGGGACGGACGCTCGTGGACCAGAACCGGCGACTGTGGGCTTCCTGGGCGGTGCTCGGCTCCAAGCGCTTCTACTTCGCGGGAGACACCGGCTACTACCGGCACTTCAAGGACATCGGCGAGGCGCTCGGGCCGTTCGATCTGGCCGCGCTGCCCATCGGGTCCTACACGCCCCGCGCTCTCGCCCAGCCCGTGCACATCTCACCGGAAGAGGCGCTCCAGGCCTGGCTGGATTTGAAAGCGACGAAGTTCCTGGGCATCCACTGGGGCACCTTCGCGCTGGCGCGCGAGCCGTACGACGAGCCGCCCCGGCGGATCGCCGAGGAAGTCGGACGCCGCCACCTCGACTCCGACAGCGTGTGGATTCTGAAGCCGGGCGTGACCACGGCCTGGTAAAGGAGCTTGCGCGGCGCGCCGTGGCGCGTCAGACTTCCGTCGATGATGGACTCCGCGTGGGCCGCTAGGCTTCAAGCGGTCTTCGAGCTGAGCCCGACGATCCTTACCGTCACCGGCCTCGACGACGGGCGGATCGTCGAAGTGAACGACGCCTTCCTTCTCGCCACCGGCTATTCGCGCGACGAAGTCATCGGGCGACCCGTGCCGGAGATCGCCGTCTGGATCGATCCGGCGCAGCGCGAGACCGGGCTGGCGGCGCTCCGCGCGGGCCGATCGATCCGCAACGTCGAGGCCCGCTTCCGGGCCAAGAGCGGCCGGGAGATCGTGGCCATCACCAACGCCGACATCGTCGTCATCGACGGCCGCGCGTGCATCCTGACGGCCCTGGTGGACATCACGGATCGCGTTCGCGCCGAGGCGGCGCTTCGCGAGAGTGAGCGACGCTTCGCCCAGCTGTTCCACGCCAATCCGTTGCCGATGAGCATCGTCAGCATGCGGACCCATCGACACCTGGACGTCAACGAGGCCGCGGTACGCCACAGCGGATATACGCGCGAGGAGATGCTCGGGCGCACCAAGCCCGAGCTCGGCTTCTGGGTGGCGTCCGATCAGCGGGACGACCTGCTCCATCAGCTGCTCGCCAGCGGTCAGGTGCGGGACTTCGAGGTGACATTCCGCTCGAGGACCGGCGAGGAGCGCCAGCTGCTCACGAATTCAGAGGTCATCACGTACGAGGGCGAGCCCGCGGTGCTCAGCGTGTCGGTCGACATCACCGAGCGCAAGCATCTGGAGGCGCAGCGTGAGGCGCGCCGCGAGGAAGCCGAAACGCTGACCAGGACCAAGGACGAGTTCCTGGCCATCCTGAGCCATGAGCTGCGCAATCCGCTCGGCGCCATCACCAACGCGCTGGGCGTGCTCGACCGGCTCGCCACGAGCGGCGACCTGCGCAACGTCGTCGGCATCATCGGACGCCAGACCGTGCGCCTGACCCGACTCGTCGACGACCTCCTGGACGTCGCTCGGCTGACGGCCGGCAAGATCGTGTTGCGACGCGAGGCCGTCGACCTTCGCGCGCTGGCGGAGCGATGCGTGCGCGGGCTTCGCGAGGCCGGGCGCGTCCGGGAGCATCAGGTCGTGGTCGATGGCGACGCCGTGAGGGTCGATGGCGACGCCGCGCGACTCGAGCAGGTGGTCGACAACCTCCTCGACAATGCCCTCAAGTACACCGCGCGCGGCGGCGAGGTGCGCCTGACTACGAAACGCTCGGGAGAGGACGCCGTGCTACGCGTGCGCGATACCGGGGAAGGCATCCGAAGCGAGCTGGGCGCACGAGTCTTCGAGCTCTTCGTGCAAGCGCCGCAAGCGCTCGATCGCTCGCGCGGGGGTCTCGGCCTCGGGCTCGCGCTCGTGAAGCAACTGGTCGAGCTCCACGGAGGCTCGGTGTCGGTGACCAGCGGCGGCCCCGGACACGGGAGCGAATTCACGGTGCGCCTGCCGGTCCTCGCGGGGGACGGCGAGCCCGAGCCCGCGCGCGCAGCCCCGACGGCTCCGGCCGGCGGCGGGCGACGGCGGGTGCTCATCGTCGAGGACAACGCGGACGCACGCGAAGGCCTGCGCATGCTCCTGGCCTACGGCGGCCACGAGGTCGAAACCGCCGAGGACGCATCGAGCGGGCTGGAAAAGCTGCGCACCTTCCAGCCCGAGATCGCCCTGATCGATATCGGGCTCCCCGGCGTGGACGGCTATGCCCTGGCTCGGATGGCGCGCCAGACGCCTGAGGCGCGGGGGACCTACCTGGTTGCCCTCACCGGCTATGGCCAGGCCGAAGATCGTCAGAAGGCTCGGGAAGCCGGCTTCGACACTCACATGACCAAGCCCGTCGATCCCAGCCGGCTAAACGCGTTTCTCGCCGCTCGCTGAGCCGACAGCCCGGCTTCCCGGCCGGCCGAAACTTACACGGTCGGCCGATCTTACACGGTCGTCAGGGAAATTTTACCTGGCGTCAGCTATGCTCCTCGTGGAAAACCCGCAATTCTTCAGCATTTTGAGCTGGCATGAGCCTTGCGATTTGGTCGGCACGTCCCAGCGGGACGAGGAGGCGATCATGGCTTTGGATCCTGTTTGCATGATGGAAATCACACCGGACTCCGCCGAAGCCCAGCTCGTATACGAGGGCGAGACGTTCTATTTCTGCTGCGATGAGTGCAAGCGCATCTTCGATGCCGATCCCGAGACCTTTCTCGATGAGATCGAGCCGGTCGGGGATTCGGCACGCCGGGACTCGTAGGTCGGCAACTGACTGTCCGCTAGACTCAGCGGCGGGGCGCCCCACGGGCGCGATGGCACGGCTGTTGCTTCCTCGAGAAAATAGAATGCTGCTGCTGGGTGACGGCCGAGCGCCAATGAGGATCCGCTCGTGAGGGGCGAGACAGAATTTCATCGTTTGCTGGAAGCACTCCCGGCCGGCGCCTACACCTGCGACGCCGACGGGCTGATCACATATTTCAACGAGCGCGCGCTCGACCTCTGGGGTCGGGCCCCGAAACTGAACGATCCCATCGACCGATTCTGCGGCTCCTTCAAACTCTTCGCGGCGGACGGGACGGCGATCCCTCACGACCAGTGCTGGATGGCTCTCGCCCTCCAGTCGGGCACAGAATTGAACGGCTGCGAGATCGTCATCGAGCGTCCGGACGGCCAGCATCGCACCGTCCTGGCCCACGCCAACCCGATCCGCGATGGGTCCGGCAAGGTCCTCGGTGCGGTGAACGTGCTCGTCGATATCACTGACCGCAAGCACGCCGAGGATGCTTTGAAGATCGCCGACCGCTCGAAGAACGAGTTCCTGGCGATCCTGGCCCACGAGCTTCGCAACCCGCTGGCGCCTATCCGCAACGCCGTCCAGATTCTGCACCGCGAGGGCTCGCTCGCGCCGGAATCGCTGTGGGCGCTGTCCGCGATCGAGCGCCAGGTGCGGCAGATGGCGCGACTCATCGAGGATCTGGTGGACATCTCTCGGGTTACCAGCAACCGGCTCGAGCTTCGCAAGGAATACGTGGACCTGGCGGCGGTGCTTCGCTCGGCGGTCGAGACGAGCACCACGCTCCTGAAGGCGGGTGGTCAGGAGTTCATCGTCATGCTGCCCGAGGAGCCGATCCAACTCGACGCCGATCCGGTGAGGCTGGCGCAGGCGGTCTCGAACCTCTTGAGCAACGCCGCAAAGTTCACCGAGCCCGGCGGTCGTATCTGGCTGATCGCGGAGCGGCGCCGCGGCGACGCCGTCATCACGGTCCGAGACACCGGCGTCGGGATTTCCCCGGCGATGCTGTCGAACATCTTCGAGATGTTCACTCAGGGAGAACAATCGCGGGCGCGGACTCTCGGAGGGCTCGGGATCGGCCTCACCTTGGTCAAGCGCCTCGTCGAGATGCACGGCGGCACCGTTTCCGCCGAGAGCGCCGGTCAGGACATGGGGAGCACGTTCGTGATCCGCCTTCCGGCCCTCGCGTCACAGACCCAGCCGTACCCCGAAGACTCCGCGCCGGCGGGGGCGACCTCGCTCCGGATGCTGATCGTCGACGACAATCGCGACGCCGCGGACAGCCTGGCGATGCTGCAGCGGATCACCGGCCACGAGATCCGCACCGCCTATGACGGCCTCGAGGCTATCCAGGTGGCCAACGAGTTCCGCCCCGACGTCGTCCTGCTCGACATCGGCCTGCCCAAGATGGACGGCCACGAGGTCGCCCAGCAGCTTCGACGCGAGCCCTGGGGTCGGCAGATGTGCATGATCGCCGTCACCGGCTGGAGCGACGAGATCGATCGCGCGAAATCGCGCGCCGCGGGCTTCGACCATCACCTCGTCAAGCCGCTCGACACGGCCCACCTCGCTCAGCTGCTGGATGCAGTAGAACGCCCGGCGCGGGGCTGAGCCCATGAACGGCTCCGTGAGGGTCGCCGCCGTCGGCGACCTCCATTGCAAGAGCAGCTCGGCCGGCGCCTTTCAGACGCTCTTTTCCCGGATCGCGGAAAGCGCCGACGTGCTCGCGCTGTGTGGCGACCTCACCGATCGCGGCCTGACCGACGAGGCCCGGATCCTGGCCAAGGAGCTGCAGGCGGTCAAGATTCCGAAGATCGCGGTGCTCGGGAACCACGATTTCGAATCGGACGCCGCGCGCGAGGTCATCGACATTCTCGCGGAGGCGCACGTCACGGTGCTGGACGGCACGGCCGTGGAGATCTCCGGCATCGGCTTCGCCGGCGCCAAGGGCTTCGCCGGCGGCTTCGGAGACCGCGCCCTCCAGGCGTGGGGCGAGGGCGCGACGAAGATCTTCGTGCGTGAGGCGGTCGACGAGACCCTCAAGCTCGAGTCTGCGCTGGCGCGCCTGCGGACGCCCGGCCGCGTCGTGCTCCTGCACTACGCGCCGGTCGTCGACACCGTCGACGGCGAGCCGCGTGAGATCTATGCATTCCTCGGGTCGAGCCGGCTCGAGGAGCCGATCAATCGCTACGCGGCCAGCGTCGTCTTCCACGGCCACGCGCATCGTGGACAACCCGAGGGCAAGACCGCCGGCGGCGTCCCGGTGTACAACGTCGCCCTGCCCTTGCTGCAGCGGCTCTACCCGGATCGGTCTCCGTTCCGGGTCGTCGAGATTCCCGCCATGCCCGCCGAGCCGGCGCCGCCGCCGGTCACGGTCAGTCGAGAGCCGGCGCCATGAGCCAGACGATGCTGCCCGACGATCGCGCGCCACGCCCGCCGCGCGAGACCGCCGCCACGGCGAGCACGCTTCGGTTCTACCGGCGCGTGCTCCGGGAGCTGACGGCGGCCGGCATCGACTTCCTCGTCGGCGGCGGCTACGCTCTCGAGCGCTACCTGGGCATCGGCCGCCTGGTCAAGGACCTCGACCTGTTCCTCGGCGCGTCCGACGTTCAAAAGGCGCTCGACCATCTCGGGCAGCGCCTCGGCTGCCACACCGAGCTCACGTTCCCGCACTGGCTCGGTAAGGTGCACCGGCGCGGCGACCACGTCGACTTCATCTTCAGCGCCGGCAACGGCGTCTGTGTCGTGGACGACGACTGGTTCAACTACGCGGTCCCCTCGCGGGTGCTGGACGTGCCGGTCCTGCTCTGTCCGGTCGAGGAGATGATCTGGTCGAAGGCCTTCGTGATGGAGCGCGAGCGCTACGACGGCGCGGACGTCGCGCACCTGCTGCACGCCTGCGCGGGCTCCCTCGACTGGGATCGGCTGAGCCAGCGCTTCGGCAAGCACTGGCGCGTCCTGTTCGCGCACCTCACGCTCTTCGGCTTCATCTATCCCTCCGAGCGCCGCCGCATTCCGGAGGCCGTGATGCGCGAGTGCCTGCGCCTCCTGGACCACGAGATGCGCCACGCGCCGTCGCGACGGATCTGTCGAGGCACGCTGACCTCGCGCGCCCAGTACCTCGTGGATCTCGAGCTCTGGGGCTACGAAGACGCGCGATTGGCTCCGCACGGGAGCATGACCGAAGAAGACGCATCGATCTGGACGGCGGCCATCGACGCGGAGGCGAGCCGACCGCTCGGCGAGCGACCGCGCGAGGCCGCCGCACCGACCGATCAACCCATAGAGGGAGTCACCCATGGCTCGATGTGACGTGTGCGGCAACGACTATCGGCGGACGATGGAGATCCGATACCAGAACTCGGTCGGAACGTTCGACTCGTTCGAATGCGCCATTCAGAAGATCGCGCCGGTGTGCGAGCACTGCGTCCTTGGGGGTATGGGGGGCCGATGCCAGGGCTCCGCAGCCGATCTGCTTTGACGATGTCGAGCGTTCCGACCTGCCCGAAGCCCTGAAGCAAACGGTCAAAGCGGAGGGAATCGCGGCAGTCGCCTTCATTCCGCTCCAGGAGAACGACAGGCTGCTGGGAAAGTTCATGGCGTACTACGACGGTGCGCATGTCTTCACGGCTGCCGAGATCCATCTGGCTGTCACCATCGGGCGGCAGCTCGGTTTCGCCATGGAGCGCATGCGGGCCGAGCAGGCATTGCGCGAAAGCGAAGCTCGGAAATCTGCCATTCTGCAATCCACCCTTGACGGCATCATCACTCTGGACGCCGAGGGGCGAATCACCGACTTCAATCCCGCAGCCGAGCATATCTCGGGCTACCGGCGCACCGAGGCGCTCGGCAAGACCGCGGCCGATCTATTGGTTTCGGGACGCTTCCGGAAGACGTGTCGCCGAGCGTTGAGGGCCTTCGTCAAGACAGGCGAGGGTGCCGCCGCCGGGCCTCGGCTCGAGCTCACGGCATTGCGGGCCGATGGCAGCGAGTTCGAGGCGGAATTGAGCCTCTCGGCGGCGCGCCCC
>Ga0137403_10005897_pt1 | contig 14102 bp, 14 predicted proteins | sample CZOMad2_1_16fung_FD_122057 | JGI IMG/M metagenome (GOLD analysis project Ga0137403, IMG submission 122057) | Vadose zone soil fungal communities from Angelo Coast Range Reserve, California, USA - CZOMad2_1_16fungal (Hybrid Assembly) | ecosystem: Environmental > Terrestrial > Soil > Vadose zone... | reverse complement strand
GTTTGTGCAATTGTGAAGGTGACGAAGAAGAGAACTCCGAATGCGAGAACAGACCTGCTCATATTTACCTCCAACGCTGAACCGGGAGTTTAGCTACTCTGCTGGATTCGGAGTAGTAGGAAGTTGGTTGCCAGGAAGAATCAGATACCCGTTGCCGTGGACTTTTCCGGCTCGGTTGCCGTCGCGTCGGTTCTGGCCGGAGCTATGAAATCTCGTAGGGAAAGCTCAAGCCCTCCTAGTTCTGGATGCTCATTCTGATCGAGGCTAAAGGCGATATCGAGAGTATCTCCGGGAAGCAATTGCGCTTGCTGAATGCGTTCGGCGAGGTTCCAGCCGAGCGCATCGAAGCTGATGGATTTCCGCCAGTTGTTCGACTTTCCCGTTTCGTCGTGGCGGTGGAACGTTGATGAATCCGGATGGCAGCGAGGCGTGACGAGCCTTGCAAGATTGCTTGATTCTCCCGCGGAAAGTCTGAGCTTTACGTGCCGCTCTTTCATGATCAGAGGCGGTGCTTTTACAAAAACATCGCGCGCAATGAACACCGGCTCCGGATTGCCCACACCGAAAGGCTCCAGCCGGCGCAGGGCCTGAAAAAGCTCCGGCGTAACCTGATCGAGCGCAAGCTCCGCATCGACGGCGATGGTGGGCTGGAAGTCTTCCAAAGCCAAATGCTGGCGAGCATAAGTATCGAGATGCGCGCGAAGATTTTCCACTTGCGATGACGGCAACGAAAAACCCACCGCATGCGCATGGCCGCCGTAGCGGCTAAACAAATCCGCACAGGATTCGAGCGCATTCAGCAAGTGAAAGGTGGGAATGGAGCGGCCCGAGCCGTGTGCCTCATCTCCGTCGCGCGAGATCACCAGCGCCGGGCGTCCGTAGCGTTCCACCACTCGCGTGGCGGTAATTCCGATCACGCCGCGATGCCAGCCATCTCCATCGATCACCGCGCAGAATGCCTCTCGAAGCGCGGGCTCCTGCTCGATGCGCAACTGAATCGCGTCCATGATGCGGCGTTCTTCTTCCTGACGTTCGGAGTTGAGCTGGTCTAATCGATTAGCAATTTCCCGCGCTCGAGCAGCATCCTTCACGCTGAAAAGGTCGATTACGTCCCGAGCAACGTCCATGCGCCCAGCGGCATTCAATCGCGGCGCAATGCGGAATGCCACCTCCCCAGAATTCAACGGACGCGCAGCCGCAAGTTGCGCCACCTCAAGCAGCGCCTTCAACCCGGCATTAACCGGCGCTCGCAAGCCTTCCAAACCAAGCTTCGCGAAAACACGATTCTCGCCAGTCAGCGGCACAGCATCAGCGATCGTGGCAATGGCCACAATTTTCATGAAGGAAGCCACCAAACGCGATTGATCGCTCTGCGTCAGCCGCCGCTCCATCAATGCCTGTGCCAGCTTGAAGGCTACCCCCGCGCCGCACAGCACTTTGCATGGATATTCGCATCCCGGCTGATTTGGATTCAGCACTGCGAGCGCCGCAGGCACGCCGTCATGCCCAGGCAAGTGATGATCAGTCACAATCAAGTCCACGTCCAGCCGTCGTGCGGTCTCTGCCGCCGCAAAGGCGCGAATGCCCGTATCCACGCTGATAATCAGGCGAATGCCGGCCTCGGCGGCGCGCTCGATCACGTCATCTTTCATTCCATAACCCTCGCGAATGCGATGCGGAACATGGAAATCAGACGAGCCGCCGCACAGTTCAATGGCGGTCTTCAGAATGACAATCGCCGTAGTGCCATCGACGTCGTAGTCGCCGTAGATCAGGATCCCTTCTTTGCGTTCGATGGCTGCGTCCAGACGATCGACCGCGGCTTGCATGCCGCTCATCGTGTACGGCGAATGCAAATGAGAAAGTGACGGAAAGAGGAACCGTTCAGCAGCCTCCGGATCAGCGATGCCACGTGCTGCTAGCAAGCCAGCGAGAGTGAAGGCAAGCTGCGGATCGCCAGGCGCTATAGCGCTGCGTAATCGCAGCGCCTCGCTCAGCAGGTGTACTTGATTTGAATCAACGTCCTTGAAAATCCAGCGCAATTTAATATTGGGGGTGGAACGGTCTTAGGGTAACACCTGCTACATCACGGCTCATCATCCTGGTCCGGCTCATCAATGGGAATTCCGCCAAAATCTTCTGACAGTTCCACGAGCCGCTGATAGTGGTCATACCACTCGGTGGAAGCTTCGCAGACCAGCATCACTCCCTGGTGCGCGAATCCTAGCTGCACAAATCCGGTCTTGCTGACGTACGTGCGCAGCCAGCGCGCATCCTCTACATCTTCATCGTTGGTAAACTCGGCGTTGCCCAACCGCTCGAGCATCTCGTCAAGTTCCTCGCGCCGTAGCGACCAGGAATCCATTGTCAGAAATGGCGCACCGGCCGCCTTGGCCAACTCCACAAAATCTTTCCAGCTTTCGGGATTTTCTCCGCCCTTCCAGACAATGCTCTGCACTTCATCATGATCCACGTAGCCATGAAAGCGGCGCATGCCGTGGCCCTCGATGAAGGCGATCATGTCATCTTTCAATCCGGAAAGATCGTCTGGGGTGGGAGACATCGTTAGCGCCTGTTGCCCAGCATTGTAAGCCTGTTGTTGGTGGTTTGTCGTCAGTCGTTGAACGCTTGCTGTGCACTGCTACGGTTCGGCGCGGCGCCTTATCCAACGACAATCGGCCAACGGCTAGCGACCGATTTGCCTGTGTTAAACTCATCAAACACAAAAATTCTAACCTCACATGCTTCTTTCGAAAGAATATGTGGGCTATCTGGCCCGCGAAGTTACCAAAAAACTGATTGCTGGAGAGTTCATCGAGACCAAGAACGTGCCTGCCGTTAAGGAAAGAGTGCACGCATCCATGCTCGAGGAATTGTCGCTCGAGGACCGCATTAACGACGAAGTTCGCGTCATTTTGGAAGCTTATTCGGAAGAGATGCGCAAGAGCGGCGCCAACTACCAGGAAATGTTTCGCAAGGTGAAGAATGAGCTCGTCCGCAAATATAAAGCTGTCCTCTAGGGGGCGCCTTGAAACACCTGTTCCGCAGAGCACCGCCGGCAAATTTTCCCCCACCTCTCAGCCCTATGCGCTCATCCAACTAGACACAGCCCGTGTTATCCCGCATTCACCTCCGGATATCTGCTGCTGTGATCTTCGCAATTCTGCTCCCAACTGCCGCCCGCGCGGACGCTTACGTTCAGGGTACTCTTCTTGCCATACACACGAAAGTCCAGACCACTCCAATATCATGGCTTTGGAACACAGTCGTGACCTCCTACGATACCGTTCGCTACGATCTTCGCATCTGGGCGGGAAATCAGATCTACATCGCTGAATACGTGCCGCTGATTCAAGGGCCGCTGCCCACTGAGTGGCAAACTGGCCGACCCATCTCCTTCCGCATCGAGAAGCGCCAGCTTGTGATCAAGCTCTCCTATGGAAATGAAATTCGCACCAATTTACTTCGCCGCGAACCTGCCCACTCTCCATGAATGCTGCGAGCGCTTTTTGTCCACCTTCGCAATCGCGTGTACACTGGAAAATTCAAAACCAATCACCAGGGTGGATAGTGAGAATCAGCCGCGACAAAGTGAATAAAGTAGCGCACGTGGTCAGCGACGCGCTCGCCGAAATGAACGAAGTCGACTTTGTCGAAGATCGCAATACGATACGCCTGGAAGTGCGCAAGGTTCTCGAGGAATTGCTGAATCAGGAGGAGAGAATCGATCAGGCCGCCCGCCAGAAGATCGAGAACCAGAAGCGCACCATCCTCGAAGGCAGCCAGGAGTGGGACATCCTCTATCGCAAGTATTACAACGAAGAAGTAAAGAAACTGGGCTTCTAGCCTCCCGGCCCCGAGGCCACAACTGTCAGCCGCAGCCCCTTTCATTCAGAGGACGCAATAATCGTAGCTTGTTCACCCGCTTTCACTGACCCTGCGCGACACAGGAACAATCATCTCGTAACATAACTGCAGGAGATGCTTTGCCTCAGCTCAGCCAATTATCGACGCTGGTGAAACAGGCTGCGCGCGAAGCCGGATTTGATCTGGCTGGCATTGCTCCTGTCCACGACGCGCCTGAACTGAATTACTTTCCCGAGTGGATAGCTGCCGGCCATGCTGGAGAGATGAAGTATATGGAGGCACGCGACGAGGCCGGACGGCTGAAGCGGGCGTCTCTGCGACACGCCGTGCCCTGGGCCCGCAGCGTGGTTGTGTGCGCAATCAACTACAACACGGCTCAACCATACTCAACTGAAGTGAACGACTCGCAGCGCGGCTGGATTTCCCGCTACGCCTGGGGCGAGGATTATCACGACGCTGTCATGGCGAAGTTGCGTGTAGTCGAACAGCAACTCCACCAAGAGTCCGGCGAGCAAGAAGCACCAGAATTGCAGACGCGCTGCTACGTTGACACAGGCCCGCTGGTCGAGCGCGTTTATGCTAAGTACGCCGGAGTTGGTTGGATTGGCAAGAATACCTGCATTCTGAATCAGAAGCTCGGATCGTGGTTATTTCTTGGCGTCATTCTCACATCACTCGAGCTTGAGCCCGATGTGCCCGCGCCAGACCGCTGCGGAACCTGCACCCGCTGCATCGATGCGTGCCCCACTGACGCGCTGATCGCTCCCTATCAGCTCGATGCCAATCGCTGCATCGCTTACCTCACAATCGAAAAGCGCGGCGCAATTCCCGAAGATATTCGCGAGGGCATCGGCCGGCACGTCTTCGGATGCGATATCTGCCAGGATGTCTGTCCCTGGAATCGCAAAGCTCCTGTCACAAGCGCACCGGAATTCCAAGCACGTGAAGGCTTGGTAAATCCCGCGCTGGACTGGCTGGCCGAAATGACAGCGGAGCAGTTTCGCGAAAAATTCCGAGGATCACCCGTCCGCCGCACCAAGCACGGTGGCCTCCGCCGCAATGCCGCGATCGCCATCGGCAACAGCGGCGACGCCCAATTCCTGCCTTTGCTGCACCGCCTCAGCGAAGACGAAGATCCCGTCGTCGCAGAATCCGCACGCTGGGCTAAAGAAAAACTGGAAAGGACTTAGAAGCTATCAACACATCTCATAAACGCCTTATCAGGAAGGATGGGAGATCCGAGATATCCGTCAGAAAGCCGTAGACGAGAGCGTCATCGGGGATTCGCTTGTTCAGCGCTTTCGCCCGAGTTGGCGTATCATTCTTTTTCCTCATCGCGCAAGTCCTCTTCGAAGGTTAAGAGGTACCAATGCGGCGTTTTCTACCCGTAATGTTCGCGGTAGCGTTGAGCCTACTCGCACAAACCCCGGTTCCATCGCCTGATAAGAAAGCAGAGGAGCATCCTGCTTCTCCATGTCGGGTGGGAGGTCGCGTCGTAACAGCCGCTGAAGGCAGTCCGCTGAAATCAGCCCGGGTGGCGCTCGTGCCGGAGGATTCGAGATCGGACACTCTAATCTACGGAGCAACTTCCGACAGCGATGGTCATTTCCTTCTCAAGGAGGTTGTCCCGGGCCGCTACCGGTTCTTTGCTACCCGCGCCGGTTTTGTGGACCAGCAGTATCAGTCTCAGGGAACCGATGCCGGGGCAGTATTAGCTCTTAAGCCCGGACAGAAGATCAGCGATGTCCTGTTCCGCATGACGGCGGCTGCTGTCATTACCGGCCGAGTGAATAACGAAGATGGTGAGCCGATGATTCGTGTGCAGGTCGTAGCCTTGCGCAGGCCAACCGAAGAGGAAACAGAGGAGGATATCCCGTTCGCTTCCCGAAAACAGACACTGATTCCAGTCGCTTCGAGCCAGACCGACGATCGCGGCCAATACCGTATCTTCGGAGTCAAACCTGGCGAATATTACATACGGGCGACGGACTCATTCGAACCCGATAACAATGTACCGTCTGTTGACGAGGACTATTGGGTTCGGCAATACCTCGGTAGCGAATACGCTCCGGTGTACTACCCCGGAGTAGTTCAGGTCGGTCAGGCGCAACTGGTTTCTGCAAAGTCGGGCGACGAGGTGCAGGCTGATTTTTCTATGCATCGCACCAAGACTGTGGACGTCGCCGGGCAGGTGATTGGCCCCGGCGGGCCTGCCAAGAACGTGTTGGTTATTCTCGAACAGCCCGGAGTAGATGATTTCGGCTCCAGCCGTCAAAGTAGGACCGACGAGAAGGGCATCTTCAAACTGAAGGGCATACCCCCGGGTAGCTACGTGATTGTCGCCTACGAAGAGCGCGAAGGGGTAATGACTGGCAAGGCGCGTCAGAAGGTTGAAATTGGTGGCGAGAGCATCGAGTCCCTTACCATCTCTCTCGGTAGCGGCGCCACCTTTCAGGGTCGAGTTACGGTGAGCGGCCCAGGCTCGCTGACATCGGATCGGATTAGTGTAGCCCTTTTCCCAGTAGACGAAGACGAACAATTGGGTGGGCATGGTCGTGTAAAAAAAGATGGAACTTTCGAGATCACGTCAGTCAAGGATGGTAACTACGCTATCCGTCTATGGGGGCTTGAGCACGACTGGTATGTCAAGTCGGTGCGACTCGGCGCGGATGATATCCTTGAAAAGGGATTACAACTGGAAAAAGGCGCCTCGGGTGGGAGACTTGAGGTCGTTGTCAGCTCGGCGAGCGCACAAGTGGAAGGCTCTGTAAACGAGGGCAGCGAGGCGATGATCGGGGCGCATGTGCGCATAACACCCGACCCGGAAACACCCTACAACCCCTTCCGCTCGCGCAGCGCAAAAACCGACCAGACCGGCAACTTCTCCATCACTGGCCTTGCCCCGGGCGAGTATCGTGTGTTTGCAAGTTATCCGGCATCACCCAGAAGCGGTTCCCTCAAGTCGGACGCACAACTCGTCACGCTTTCCGAACATGCCCACAAGACTGTACAACTCGTGATGGTGAAGCCCCAAGCCGAGTAGAATTGATCAATGATCACCCTGGGCTCTGCGACTTCGGCCAAATATTTGGCGGAATTATTGGGTCAACGGGCGTTTACGCCCCCTAAGTTTTGAGTCCCACCTCACCGCGCACCAGTTGTAGCCAGCTCCTAGGACCCATCACGACGAGTGATTCCCTTGCCTTCGACGCACTCGTAAGCGCAGCCCGTTGCGAGGTCTTTGTATTCTTCAATTCGTCCGCTGGGCCACTGGATCAGCAAGCGATCGACCTTGTCCTGCTTGCCAACCCCGAATGTTACGGGGAGTTCGGATTGGGAGAGATAACTCGATCCGCCTTTGACCAGACGCGACTGAATGGATCCATTGTGAAAGATTTTCACAGACGCGCCGATCGCGTCACGATTTGATTTTGTGCCCACCGGACGAAAACGAATGCTGCGGTTCCCGGCAAGCTGATCGTTGCGGTAAAGATATGCGGGGCCGTGATTAGTGGTCATCAGCAAATCGAGATCGCCGTCACGATCAAAGTCGCCGTAGGCCAAGCCGCGACCAACTTTGGGCTGGCTGAAGCCACCACCGATTTCAGCAGCTACATCGTGAAAGACTCCTTTGCCATTGTTCAGAAAAAGCTGCGGCGGTTGCGCATAGCCGACTCCGCGAACGTTACGCACAGTGTCATCAATGTGACCATTCACCACGGCAAGGTCGAGCGCGCCGTCGAGATCGGCATCGAGAAATACGCAGCCGAATCCCAGAGTATTTTTTGATGGCAGCCCGACTCCGCTCTGCGTCGCCACATCAGCAAAATTTCCATTGGAAACGCGATACAGCCCGATCATCTCGTTGTCGAAATTGGTAATGGCTACGCCGGGGGTTCCTGAATTGTCGAAATCCGCCACATCCACGCCCATGCCAGCGCGCGCCTTACCTTCTGCACTGAAAGCAATTCCAGCTTCGACGGCAACATCTTTGAAAGTTCCATTGCGCTGATTGCGGTAGAGCTTGTTGGGTTGTGTGTCATTGGCTACCAGCAGGTCGGGCCAGCCATCCTGGTCGTAGTCGAGCATGGCTACGCCGAGCGATTTTGAGCTGCTATCAAAAACGCCGCTGCTGGCGGTGACATCTTCGAAGGAGCCATCCCCGCGATTACGAAAAAGCCAGCAGGTTTCGCCCCGGTACGCCTCGGGCGTGCAATAGGATTTGTTTTTGCCATCAAGGCTACAGAAAACATCGTGTTCGGGCGACCACTTGACGTAATTGCAGACGAATAGATCCAGCAGGCCATCGCGATCAAAATCGAACCAAATTGCCGAAGTACTGAGAGCTTGCCTGCCACCCAGGCCACTGGATTTTGTGACGTCGACAAAAGTTCCTTTGCCGGTGTTCTTGAACAGGCGGTTCTGACCCACGCAAGTGATCAGTAGATCGGGATAGCCATCGTTGTTGTAGTCGCCGGCCGCCACACCCATTCCATACATTTCAATATCAAGACCGGCAGCACGGGTTACATCGGAGAAAGTTCCATTGCGATTGTTGCGATAGAGCTTGAGCGTGCTGCGGTCGCGCTTGTGGCCGGGCCAATCCGTTCCGTTGACGAGGAGAATGTCTTGCCATCCGTCGGAGTCGTAATCAAAGAAGGCACAGCCTGAGCCGAGTGTTTCGGGAAGCAGCTTTCCGCCATAAGCGCCGCTATTGTGGCGGAACTGAATGCCGGCAGAACTAGTCACATCGACGAACCGAAATCCGGGAGCGGCGGGAGAAGCCAACAGAGTTTCAGGAGGGATTTGCAAAGCAGCGGCAAAGGCAGCGAACCCACGCAGAAAAGACCGGCGATTCACGGCAGGTTTACCAGCCCGTTGCGGATGGCGTATGTGACCAGCTCGGCGGTTTTGTGAATTCCCAGCGCATCCATAATGTTTGCGCGATGAACGGAGACAGTATTGACGCTTAGGTCGAGAGCGGAGGCAATCTCTTTGGCTGATTTGCCCGCGACGATCATCTGCAAGATTTCCAGCTCGCGTTGTGTGAGACCGGAGCTGCGTTCCCCTTTGAGTGCCGCCGGGCGCTCGAGTTGGGAATCGAGAACGGTTTCGCCTGCGGCCACGCGGCGGATGGCGGCGCCCAGCTCCAGATCCACAGCGTTCTTGAGAATATATCCGCGAGCGCCGGCTTGGAGCGCCTGACGGACCAGCGTGTCCTCAGGATGCATGCTGAGCATGAGCACCAGCGCCTGCGGCTCTCTTTGCAGAATTTTTCTAGTTGCTTGCAAGCCGTTCATACGGGGCATAGCGCAATCCATCACGATCACGCGAGGATGCAACTCTTGGGTCAGGCGTATGGCTTCAGTGCCGTCCGCAGCTTCGGCGACAACTTTGATATCGGGATCGTCCTCCAGAATTCGACGAAAACCTCGCCGCACGAGGCTGTGGTCATCGACCAACAGGACTGTAATTTTATCCCGCATGGGAATCCAGCTTCTCCCTGGGAACTTGCAATCGAACCAAGGTCCCGCCCTCTGCTGGCCGCGTGAATTCAAGCCTGCCGCCTAGCAACTCGGCACGTTCGCGCATGGCTACTAATCCAATTCCTTGCTTCGCTTCCTGCGTTATGAAACCTTTGCCATGATCTTCGACTTCGAGCTGAAGATTCTCCGGCAGAAACTTCAGGCGAACCCAGACCTCCCCGGCACCGGAGTGGCGTGTGACATTATTCAACGCCTCCTGCACCACGCGATAAAGATGAATGGCGGCGTTGCCGTCCACTGCAAAAGGAACTCCAGTTTTTTCATAGCCTATGTGAACGCCTGCCTGCCTTTCCACCACCGGCAAATACCAATCGAGTGTGCTCTCGAGACCGGATTCGTCGAGCATCACGGGATGGAGAGCTTGCGACAGGCTGCGCACTTTTTCAAGCGTGCTTTGTGCGATTTCGCAGACCTCGCGCAACTCGGCTCGTAATTTGGAGCCTTCCGGCGCCTGATTGCCGGCCCGGCTCAGCATAGCGCCGACTGCGGTCAGAATCTGCCCAAACTCATCGTGCAGCTCGCGGGAGATATGGCGCAGCGTGGATTCCTGGGTTGAGATTAGCTTCTGCGCCAGCTCGCTACGCTGTTCAGAAAGTGTGGCAAGACGTGCGAATAGCTGCCGGTTTGAGTGGATCAAATAAAGGCTGGTGAGCAGGATTGCGATTAGCGTTGCGATAAGAAAGATGTAGACTTGGCGCTGAACGCGATCATAGATTTCGCCGATGCGCTGCGCGGCCTGCTCTTCGCTTTCGTTGTTTTGAACCAGAAGCCGCGCTACCGCCGTGGTCAGCGCTTCCTGTCGCGCTTGCAGTGAAATTTGAATCTGGCTTCGTGCTTCCGCCTGCTTGCCCTCGCGGGCAAGCGCGAACGTGCGATCGGCGGCATCCCAGAATTGGGAGACAGAATTCCCCAGATACAGTCGCTGCTCGGGAGTTCTATCTGCAACCGCAACTCGCTCTTCTTGATTCAAAGCGTCGCTCAGATCGGCGCGGATTCGCTCAAACTGGGCCGACCACGCGGTCAACGGATAAGGCTCGTCGTTAGCCAGCATGTCACGCATCGCGAGGCCTAACTGATTGAGGTCGTTTTGAATTCGCAGAAGCTGCAAAGAGTCCTTGCGATTGCGTGCGACGAGATTATTCTGCAGTTCGCGTAGACCCGAGATTTGCCGCGTGATGTAAGCAGAGTAGGCTACGACCGCGGCCAAGGTGATAATAAGCCCTAAAATTAGCGCCGGGGTCGGCGATCCGCGAGGCCAGAAGGAGCGTGACACGCCATGAGAATACAACGCGACCGCGCCAAACTTCCATCACAGCCTGCTCTGTGGGCCGACGGCTCAATCCTGCTTCTCGTGCGCTGGAGCCATGTCCTGCGGGAAAGACTTGAACGCTACTTCCCGCAATCTCGATGAAGTTTTCTTGTTCGCATCCGTGCTGTATTGGGTCAACGTGCCTTTTAGTACGTAATACGCCTCGTCTGCTGGATTCTTTCCTGCTCCACGTTCGACGGTCCCTTTGAATTCGTACCAGACGCCGTGCACGGTTTCGGTTGTGAAAGTCAATTTGTTGCTATCGAGCTTGCCCTGCTTGAAGAATTGGTCGAGAAATGCGCCTCGGTCGCTCTCCAGATCACCGTAACGAGAGACGAATCCAGTCACTCGGCCTTGGTCCTCGACCGTGACCTGCACGAATTCACCGTCCTGCAGAAAGCTGTACATTCCAGAGTAGTCATCAGTCGGCTTGGGCCGGGTCTGGGGTGGCGGCACAGTTTGCGAAGTTAGGAGAATTGCACTCAGGAATACGCCACCCGCCATCACCCGCATTTTCGAGATGCTGCTCTGCATGCCAGCATCTTACTAAAGCACAAAAGAGAATTCGTGCACTAAGTTGGTGCCCCTCATATATCCAGAAACCTATGCCGATGCTTTTCTTCCGGAATCATGCAGTTCTCGTATTTGCCGAAAATTCGGTAGCGATTGCGGGCGATCGAGTTGTATGAGCCATTACGGAGGCCATGCGGAAGAACGCTGAGCACAGCCGCAACAAGGCGCCAGATTCCGCCGAGATGTCGCAGAATCGACATGGCGGCGTCCGACCGTGTGGCGAGACGCTCGGTCGACTCTTGATAGTCGGACACGATGTACATCGTGTCGAGATCCTGCTGATTAACGCCGTGCCGCTGCAGTACGCTCCCGGCGAGTTTGCTTTGTAGCGAAGCAAAGCGAAATTGGCCACGAGAATCGCGCTTCAGCACGAATTGCACCAGACGATTGCAGAGCCCGCAGACACCGTCGTAGAGAATCAGCGGGTTCGAATTACTTTCCATAAAGGACGAAACAGCGCAGGTCGCGAACTCCGAATGGTCCTGGCTCGGGCAGCCCTTGGCGAATCTGTTCTTCCGTGAACCTGCGCGTCGGCATGAGGTCAGGCGGGAGCGGGTCACAAGCCGTTGCGGGTTCTGTGACTCCTTCGGCCAGAATCCGAACTTGTGCTTTGGCCACCAGAGGAATTTGCATAGTCCACTCGAAACACTGCGCCAGGATGTAATGGAACCAAACCGGAGTGGGCACAATCAAAATCCGCTTGCCGATCACGTCAGCCACGCGGCGTGCAGCTTCACTTAGATTCAGTTCCTCGGCTCCGGTGACGGCAACCGTTTGCCGCGTCAGGCGTCCATCGACCAAAGCAGCTCGTAAAATGTGAACCAGATCCTCGACCGCCAGCGGACGTATAGGCTTTTCTTTAACTCCTACGGTTGCGAAGAAAGGCAGCGTGTGAAGCGAATGGCTGAGATGATCGAGCATGTGGTCGCCGCGCCCGTAGACCATTCCCGCTTTCACAATCGTGTAGTCGAGACCGGAGTTGCGAATAATTTCCTCGGCTGCCCATTTTGATTCATGGTATAGCGAGCCACAGTTTGGCCGCGCTCGCAGGAAGCTCATGAGCGCGATCTTTTTCACACCCGCGGCACGCGCGGCTTCAACAAGGTTGCGAGTGCCTTCAATATGTACTCTTTGAAACGTCTGGCGGCCGATTTCGCGATTGATTCCCGCGCAGTGCGCCACGGCATCGCATCCAGCAAAGGCTTGCGCGAGCGCTGCAGGATCAGAGAGTCCCGCTTGCACAAACTGAGCTCGCGGAAGATGAATGGCACTTAGATCTCGTCGATCCACACCACGGGCCAGCAAAACCAATTCGTGACCCTCCGACGCCAACTGCCGCACCAGGTGCCTGCCAACAAAGCCCGATGCTCCGGTGATTGCGATCTTCATCATGCCTCCTTGCGCTTCCAGCGGCGGCGCCGCGCGATCTGGGTGGGACAAACCGCGCTGAGAAAGTCGCCTAATGTGTGGGCGATCTGTTCCGGCTCGAGGCGATACAAAATGCGGTTCCCTTCCCGCCGCTCCGATATCAAGTCTGCGTTTTTTAGAATTGAAAGATGCCGCGAAATCGATGGCCCAGAGATGGTAAAGCACGCTGTGATCTCGCCGGCCGAAAGCTCTCCCCGCTTGAGTTCCTGAAGAATTTGGCGGCGGGTCGCATCAGCCAGGGCGCGAAACGCATTGGAGATGGATTTCATTTGTAACACTATAGCTATTTTGCTAAATAGCGTCAAGAGCAAAAAAGGTAACCGATTGAACGGGAGGGTATTACCGCGCAGAAGGAGGCGCGCTCCGGGTCATCTCAGGAACGTACTCCTCGACAGAGCCTTTTTCTAAAAGATAAACACCCGGCCCCTGCTTGCCGCGGACCATGCGGCAGAACTCGGCGACGAAGAATCCGGCCTTGAGGGCCTCGGTAAATGCCCAGCGAGTTGCCAAACGCCATTCGCGAGCCAGCCCCGGATCCTTGCGCTCAACCGAAAGGATATCGGTGGGGATTTCAATCGCGATTCTCTGCCGGGATAATGCAGCGGCCAAATCTGTCCGCGCGGGTTTCCCGTCCCCATTGAATTGGGTGAGCGGCAGCAGGTTGGAGAGCAGGTCGAGAAGTTCCGGTCGATTTTCCTTTCCTTCAAGCCGGTCGCGGACACGCCGGCTCGTGATCGGCCAGGTCACCCACAAACGATCGGTGCTGTTGCGATGCAGCACACTGGAAGTTTCGGGCCCATAAAAATCGATTTTGTAACTGCTCGAGATCACGCCCAGCTTGCCGAAGTTGAGGTGGGCATTCTTGCTCTGGAGGGGATCGAAGGTCCAGGTTATCTCCTGAATACGCATGGCGAGGGCACGATCACGCTGCGCCAGCTTAAGTGTGTGACCGACGTCGAGGTCGCGATAAGGCTCGCGCACCGCAAGCATGTGAGAGTGCAACATCTGATGACCTTGCTCCATGCCGAGAAAGCCAAAGGCGAATCCGGCCATTTCATGGCCATCGAAGGCGCCGATCCAAATGCTTCCGGCGGCTTTGGTGGCTACCGCCATCGTCATCGGCAACACATCGCGATCGGCCAAGGCCCATACCTCTCTCTCTACAGCTTCGGCCTGCTGTAGATCTTCAAGGCTTTCCAAATCGCGAATGACAATGGACCTTTGTTTCGGTTCAGGCATGGTGGTTGGGGCTTGGAAGCGTTCAATATACGCGAGCGGGTTACCTCGCGCCAGATTGCGATGGGCTCGGTTCTCGAGCTTGGCCCGCCGCTTGCCGCACGTTGCATTTCTGTGCGACCTGTGTGCAACGCGCTGCATCT
>Ga0137403_10005895_pt1 | contig 14104 bp, 9 predicted proteins | sample CZOMad2_1_16fung_FD_122057 | JGI IMG/M metagenome (GOLD analysis project Ga0137403, IMG submission 122057) | Vadose zone soil fungal communities from Angelo Coast Range Reserve, California, USA - CZOMad2_1_16fungal (Hybrid Assembly) | ecosystem: Environmental > Terrestrial > Soil > Vadose zone... | reverse complement strand
CTCGCGGCTGCGCCGCTCGTCCCCCCGCTTCGCTCCGGACCGCCGCCACTGCAGCGGCGACGTCCAACCCGGCGCGGCGCCGGGTTGTCGAACCGCCGACCCCCCTGGTTCGAAGAAGTGTATTCTGAGCGGGTATAATCTCAATACAATCAGTCATTTGCGACATTCAGATTGTGCTACGGATTCTCCAGATACCAGTTGATAAGCCTTTGAACTTACGGATACGGGACCTTTCGTCTAGCACAAATAAAGGCACTGTCATCACTCGACCCTTGTTATCGTCTTCGTGCCCGGCGTTGCGGCGGCAGAAGGCGGCCTGCTATTCGCAGAAGTATTGTCATAGAAGTCGGTCATGAGGATTACTGTATTCTGTGAAACGATTCACGTGACCCGTCTTGTCGCGCTCGAACCGAACTTCGTCTGCCTCGCTGCCGTCCGCACGAAGTCGGCGGAACACGTCGCCCCCCTTATGCCTCCACAATTCCAAATCGTCCGCGGGATTCGCCGAGGGTAGCCACAACACCGCGAGCCCAGCGTCCCACGGAACTATGACGACCTCTGAGTGCCATGGCTGCGCGGAATATCTACCGGCATAAGACTCAAGAGCCGCGGCTGCCGGTTGCATGGCAGGTTCAGGCTTAAGCGCCTGCCGCTTATCTATGAGATCGAAGACGGAGTGCGCGTACGATTTCGGGTGTTCCCCCGTTGAAAGTAGAACGACCGCGGTTTCGGTCGTCGGCCTGAGGAGCACGACTGAGTGATAGCCTGGACAATCGCCGTCGTGACCCACGTAAGTCTGTCCAGCCTTTCGCACGACGTTGAACCCCAGACCTCGCTCGACTTGCCATCCTGGATCCATGAACTGCACTCGTTGCATCTCACGTAATGTCGAAGGCCTTAGTATCTCGGGCCGGTTGGCGCGTAGTAAACGAAATTGCCACGCTGCGAATCGGCCGAGATCTTCCGCAGTCGATGTGTAACCCGCGGCGGGACTCATAGCGCGCGTGTCAAAGGGATTTAGCATCTCACGAGCTCCGTCGCGAGTGATGGCGCTCCAGCCGACCGCGAGGCGCTTGTTATAGAGCGCCATTGGCATGAAGGGGTGCGTGTCCTTCAAGCCCAGTGGGTCGAGTATATTGGCCTGCACATAGTCGCCGTACGTCTCGCCAGACTCGGCCGAAACGATGTTGCCGAGAAGGGCAAACCCTAAGTTGCTGTACTGAAACCAACGCGAGGCTGGCCAGAGGGGTGCTTGTTCCGCGATTTTCGCCTGCAGCTGAGCCTGCGTCGGAAATGAGAGATCAGGGCCGGTCCAGTACGGGAAATCGGATTCTCGCGGCAATCCCGCCGAGTGGCTGAGCACGGCACGAGGCGTGATTGGGAGGCTGTCCTCTTCAAGAGATTTGAGCCGTGCCCAAGGTAGGTAGGTTGTCAGCGGGTCATCCAATCGGATACTGCCTCGCTCCCAGAGCTGCATGACCGCGACCGATGTGAACAGCTTAGAGATAGAACAAATCGAGTAGAGAGTCTGCGCCGTCGTTGGAATGTGGTGTCCCGAATCCAGTGTTCCATATCCTTTAGACCAGGTGAGTTGTCCGCCTTGAACGATCGCCGCAGACAGCGACGGCGTCCGTTGGAATACCTGCTGGCTTTCAAGCCACACATCGATCAGACGCAGGGCCTCCCCACGACCTCTCTCACCGAGTGGGGCATCCTGCGCCAAGACGCCCTGGCCCAACGCCGTCAACGTCAACAAGGCAAAGAGGAGGAGAGCTATCCGCATCGTAATACTCGTTGACTCGGCCATAGGACTCCCAATGCCAGTAAGGCATGATAGTCCCACTAATTCGCGTGACATAAGGCTTCTAACCACCCTCTATTGCAAATTCTGCATAGCGCTTGACCCAGCGATGGACGCGACTCAGTCTATCCCCGACGCTACCCAGTCTACGGCGAGCGTGGCACAATCAGTGGGGAGGTCCTAAAATCCCTGAAACAGCCCTCTCACATTACGCGCTAACATGGACATCCGGTGGCTTCAAGATTTTTTGACGGTCGCGGAAACCGGAAACTTTACGCGCGCAGCTCAGCTGCGCAACGTATCGCAAGCGGCGTTTAGTCGCCGCATCAAGTCGCTCGAGTTGTGGCTGGGTGCGGCGCTCATTGATCGCACCTCCTTTCCCACACGCCTGACACCCGATGGCGAGCTATTCCGCGAGCGAGCCGCCGAGATCGTCGCCCAGGTCGCAGAGACCAAATCGAGCCTCACCAACACGGTCGTGCCGCGACGAAATCAGATTCGAATTGCCCTTCCCCACTCGCTCCTCACAGGACGGTTGCCTGTCTGGTGGAACGCCTGGTCGAAGAAGGCCTGGGCGGGTGTCTTGTGGAGTGTGGAAAGCGGCAACGTGCATGAGATTGTCCCGGCTCTCGTAACTGGCAATATCGACTTGCTCATTTGCTACGAAACCGTACACGCGCCCATTATCCTGCCTTCCGATCGCTACGACCACATTTCGATTGGCAAGGAGTTGTTTGCACCCTATGCGTCCAGCACCTCGGTGGCGCAAAAGCGCAGCGTATTTCCCGGACGGAAGGGCGCGCCACTGCCCCTGCTCATGTATTCGAAGAACGCGATCTTTGCGCGCGAGGTCGATGCGATTATCGAAAATGCACCGCAGAAACTCTTTGGACGCACTGTTCTCGAGACCGAAACCGCTGAGGTGCTGGAGGCGATGGCGGCGGCGGATCACGGCGTGGCTTGGCTGCCGGAATGCGTTGCGAAACGGGCGCCGTCAGGGGTGCTCGCGCGGGTGGATGCCAGTGACTGGAGCAACCACCTCGGCATCGTAGCCTATCGCGACAAGAACACAGGCGGCGCGGCGATGGAACGCCTTTGGAGCCTACTGTCCTCCGACAAAGTCTAGGCGTCTTTCTGTTTCTTGGAGGGCGCGTAGTCGAAAATAAAATGGATGCGCGCCCGCTCGCCGCGGTTTGTGACCTGATGGAACATCAGGTTGTTGAGTTCAAACGCGTAATGTGCCCGCGGCGGCACGCGCTCAGGGCCCACGATGAATTCGACCTCAGGATTGGTCACCAGGGGCACGTGGATACGGTGGGCAACCGTGAACGAGGGATGAGAATCCTTATGTCGTGCAATCCGGCAACCGGGACCGAGCCGGGTCACCATGGCACGGAGTATGGTCCCGCCGGTGGGATAGTGTTTACTCAAAATCCCCTCCATCACGGGTGTCGCTTCCTCGGCCAACAGGTCCCAGCCGTTCCCATGCGTCACGGTCACGTTTGGCCATCCCTCGCAGAACAGTAGAATAATGGATTGCGTTTGAGCATGGACATCGTAGTCCCGCTGCCGCCGGGGATCCTCACGCCAGGCCTCTTCGGCCAGTGAAACGACTTTGTCGGTGAGCGCCTGGCAGTCAATCTTCCCCAACGGAACGGTGGGTTCGTTCGATATCATGAAGGCAATATAAGCCACCTGTCTGGGATTTCACCAGTTATCGAGCCCTATCGTGCCCGGCCCGCAAAAACCATCCCTTGAGGAAATCCAACAGCAATTGGAGTCCGCATTTTCGCGCCACAAACGGGGCGACCTTGGCTTTGCGGCGACGGTTTATCGTCAGGTCCTCGCCCAATATCCTGATCAGCCGACCGCGCTTCATTACCTGGGTCTCATCGCCCAGCAAAGTGGCAATTCGCAGCAAGCGCTTCAGCTGCTGCAACGCTCGATCGAGATAGATTCCAGCGACCCACGCGCTCACAATCATCTAGGCCAGGTATACGTCGCGCTAAATGACAAACGCAATGCGGCGCTCTGCTTCGAGCGTGCTTTGCAAATCGAACCCAATCACGTCGCCTCGCTCAATAACCTCGCGAACCTCACCCTGACCCGAGATTTGGCGCAGGCGATCGAATTGTATCGACGAGCACTTCAATTGAGTCCCGATGCGGCGTTTGCCTCGTACAATCTGGCGCAAGCCTTGAAGGAATACAATTCGTTCGACGAAGCGTTGCTCCTCTATCGACGCACCATTGCCCTCGATCCGAAGCACTTTCAAGCGCGTCACATGCTCGGTGTTCTCCTCGAGCAGCGCGGCGAGTTTCCCGAGGCGATTTCAGAGTACCTGACCGTACAACGCTTGAATCCGCGACATGTCTCATCACTCGCCAATGCGATTGGGATTCGGGACTACATTCCGGAATTCACCCTGGTGCGTAGGGCGGAGGCACTGGTCACGCGTCCCGATGCCAGCGACGAAGATCGGATCAAGCTTCATCGGGGGCTTGGCAGACACTACGAACGAGCGTCAGACTTTGAGCGGGCCTTCGCGCACTTCGACGCTGCAAACGAGCTCCTCAGGCGCAGCCGTGCGCCCTTCGACATTGGTTCTGTCAGCAAGAACTTCGATCGCATCACGAGCGCTTTCAGCCGCGACTTTTTTGCACGGGATCTTGCACGCATTAGCGATTCGAAACGTCCGGTGTTCATCGTGGGCCTGCCACGCTCAGGGACGACTCTCACCGAGCAGATCCTCGCCAGTCACCCGCGCGTATTCGGTACCGGCGAGTTGCCGGACATCCCGAAGATGGTCAAGCTGCTGCGTCCGGAATATCCTGAGTGCGTGGCGCTGATGGAGCCTGATGCGCTTGCCGATCTCGCGAATGATTACCTACGGGTCATAGACCGACTCGCCGGGCCCGAGCCGCTTCGAGTGACCGACAAGATGCCGCTCAACTCTTTGCATCTCGGTTTGATTGCAAGACTCTTTCCCGAGGCGCGCGTCGTCTACTGCCGTCGAGATCCTCTCGATATTGGCGTGTCCTGTTTTGTGGAGCTGTTTGACCTCGAGCATGACTACACCACGACACTCGAGGACTTCGGACATTATTTTCTGGAGCACGAGCGGCTGATGGCACACTGGCGCGCCGTTCTTCCCATCCCGATCCACGAGGTCTGCTATGAGGCACTGATCGCCGAACCGGAGACGACTTGTCGCGCAATAATCGACTACTGCGGACTCGATTGGCACCCAGCCTGCTTGGATTTCCACAAGACGGAACGCACCATTCAGACGCCCAGTCGCTGGCAGGTGCGCCAACCCTTGTATCAGACCTCCATCGGGCGATGGCGCAACTACCTTCCGCACACTGCCCCCTTGGCTCAGCTCCTGGAAGCATGCGGTTTCACCTACACGAGGGACACTCCCGAGCGGCAGACGACGGCTTCGTGTCGCCCTTTGAAGCGGCACGATCGAAGATGGGCCACGCCTCCGAGATCTCTCATCCGCCCCATTTTCATAGTCGCCGCGCCGCGTTCCGGCAGCACCTTGCTCTTTGAAACGCTCGTTCAGAGCGATCGTGTGTGCAGCCTCGGAGGCGAAGCGCACTGGCTTGTGGAAAATCACCGTGAGCTGCGACCGGGCGCACCGGGGATCGACTCCAACCGGCTGACGGCGGCACATGCCATCGGGGAATACCGCGATAGCATCATCCATCAGATCGCCACGCATCTGGTGGATCAAGCCGGAAACTCGGTGGAGGCCGAAAGCGATCGGGTCTTCGTAGAAAAGACACCGAAAAATGCGCTCCGCATCCCTTTCTTCGACCGCATCTTCCCTCGATCGCGATTCGTATTCCTGTGGCGGGATCCGCGGGAAAACATTAGCAGCATCTTGGAGGCCTGGCGGTCTGGGAAGTTCAGGACCTACAAGAAAGTGGATGGTTTCGAGGGCACCTGGTCCCTGCTGCTGCCGCCTGACTACCGGCAGTGCCGCGCTCGACCTTTGGAGGAGATTGCCGCGTTCCAGTGGGAGTGCACGAACCGAGTCATCCTGGAAGACCTTGAAGCGTTGGATCCAGGACGATGGATCTCGCTCAGCTACAGGGATCTCATTGCGAACCCGGCAGCCTCGCTGAAGCGCATCCTTAAGTTCGCGGAGGTCGACATCGATTCGACACTCGAGCAACATCTTGCGCATCCCCTGCCGCATTCCCGCTATACCGATACCGCGCCGGCGGCGGACAAATGGCGTATGAACGAGCCCGAAATATCACGCGTCCTGTCATCAGTTGAGAACATTTGGCAGCGGCTTCGCGGTCTTGACTGAGGGCGCGAATTTCCCCTCCTTTTCAGGGTCCCATTGCTAATTATGCAAATAATGCATGAGGCGTCGTGGGCCGCCCTCGGCCCTTGCCACCGACCGGCCGACATCCTCCGGCGCGGGGCGCCAGCGCTGCAGTATTTGCATCACATCAACGTGACAGTCCGATTAAAGTGAGACTAACTCGCGGTGAGCCCACGTCTCGCTCGCCCGTTCAGCCCAGCACAAAATTCGGGGATACAAGAACAATGCCAACAGGCAAGGCTCGGACCCACGACGGCGCGACTCTGCGCAAGCTCCTCCTTGGCTCCTCTTGTGTGCTGAGCATGTCGGCCGCACACGCTGAAGAAACCAGGCCGCCACAGTCGGTGTCGGGCGCTGTGCAGGCCGCGCTTCAGGAGGTCACGGTAACGGCGACCCGCTTCAACACGACGGATGTGTCCTCGCTCACCAAGATCCCCGAGCCTATTATCGATACTTCGCAGAGCATCAAGGTTTTCAGTAGCGACGAGCTCGCGTTCGCCAATATCACGACGCTCAGCGCGCTTGGGAACCTTGACTCGAGTCAGTACTCGACCTCCATGGGCAGCGCGTATGTGACACAGAATTACTTTCGCGGGTTCGGTGGGATCAATACGTGCAACGACTTCCCGATCAAAGTCGACGGCTTCCGCATGAACTGCGAAATGCCGCAAGACTTGTCGCCGTATGGCAGGGTCGATCTTCTGAAAGGATCATCTTCCAGCCTCTATGGCCAGAGCTTCGTCGCCGGGACCTTGGTGCTGGTCTCCAAGCAGCCGGAAAAGGAGTTCGGCGGCTCTGCATCTTTGGAATATGGGCAGTTCAATCACACAGCGGCGCAGGTCGATGTCCACGGCTCGCTGACCTCCGACCAAAAGCTCTACGGTCGCATCATCATCGCGGGTCTCGACGAAGAATCCAGCTTCGACAATTTGAGGGACAAGCACGTTACGGTCTCGCCGAGCCTCAAGCTCGACATCACCGACCGTGATTCACTCACATGGTTCTTGACCGACACCTACTTTCAAAATGGCGCGGGCTTCGGCTTCCCGCTGGCTCTCAATGCCGCAGGACCCGGCGGCGCGGCCAACGGCGCGAACTATTCCATTCCCGCGATACCGTTTAACCAACTCGGTTTCTTGCAGCCGCCTTGGGCGCAGCAGCAGGGCAACTGGCTCAACACCTCGTTGAAATACGAGCATCAATTCGGAGACAACTGGCACCTGAGTATCGCCGGCCAGCATTATTCAGCGCACTACAACCAAAAATTCGTGTGGGTCGGCGACTTCAGCCCGATTTCCACCAACAGATCTGCCACGACCGATGTCTACCTGTATTTCGAGAATGAAAGAGACAGCCAATGGGCCGGTGAAGTGAATCTGTTCGGCGATGTAGAGCTATTCGGACACAAGCAAACGCTCTTCTTTGGCGCGGATCGCACGGATTCGGTACTGGGCGTTGAGCCGTATGCGGGAAGTTACATCGGCGGCAACTCTACGGGTTTCAACGTGTATCAGCCCAACTGGTCACTGATACACGATCCAGGCTCAGTAAACGCATTTTACCCGGGTGGTACATATGCCGGCGCCTTTGCTGTCGCCTATCGCCGGGTTGAAGTGAACCAAGGCGCGGAATTTGGCGCATTGCTGCGACCGTCAGATGACTTGACCATCAATTTGGGTGCGCGATATTCGCACGATACCGAAGGTCAACGGCGTGTCTGCTGCGACGAGCCTCTTGCCTCACTCGACGCAACCCCGCGAGTACCGGCGCGCCCCGTTCAATCGGCAGGAACCTACCAAGCGGGTGTGAACTACGCCATCACCAGAGGTATTCATGCATACGCCAGTTGGGGGACCACGTTCGAGGCCTCCAACAGCTTCGCCTACAATCCCGCGGAAGGTAATGGCGGAGTAGGAACCTTTCTCGGCCCCCAGAAGGGTGAGACCAAGGAGGTGGGGTTCAAGGGCGAGTCGCAGGACAAGTTGATTAACTGGACATTGGACGTTTTTGAGACGGCGATCACGAATTCCTTTCAGACCGACCCCCTGCATCCCCGGTATGCGATTTCGACGGGCGAGCAGCGTGCCAGAGGCTTTGAGGGCGAACTGCAAGGCAAATTGACACGCGCTTGGGACGTCACGCTCTCGACTTCCTCGACCAAGAATATCTACACCTCGGGGCCGCTCAAGGGCATCTGGTCACCCTTTGCGGTCAAATTCGGTCTGTCGGTATTTTCGGACTATCAGTTCCAAGACGGACCTTTGAGCGGCTTCGGATTCGGCGGAGGCTACGTACACAAGACCCGAGCCCCTTATGTGTTGGCCAACGGCGCGGACCTCTCAAACCTGATCAAGGATCAAAACGAGCTTGATCTGCGCTTGTTCTACGTGATAAAGCCCTGGCGGTTCGAACTCAACATCAACAACGTGACGGACCAGAGGTTCGTTACCCCCCGGCTGGCGAACTCGCCACAGTACGACTGGTATGTGAATCAGCCGCTCCAGGTACTCGGGAAAGTCACGTTCAAGTTTTAGGACCGAGCCTGCTCTCTGTAGAGGCTCCGTCGAGCAACATCACTCGTGACTCGAATAGCATCACTTGAGCCCGGCGTGTTCGCAGCATTGGATTCGTTGTTCGTCGATTACGCCATCGACAACCACGTTCCGGGGTTGATTTTTGGCGTCGTCACGGACGAGCGGCTTGCCTACGCACGTGGCATCGGGGTTCGTGACCTCTCGTCCAAACAGCCGGTCACGGTCAACACGCTGTTCCGTATTGCATCGATGACCAAGGCGTTCACCGCGTTGACGGTGCTCAAGCTTCGCGATGAAGGACGGGTGAACCTAGATGCTCCCGCCGAGTTCTACATTCCAGAGCTTCAAGCCTGGGTTTATCCCACGGGCGACTCGCCGCGGATTCGCGTCCGCAACTTGCTCAACCACACCGCCGGTTTCGTCTCAGACGATCCTTGGGGAGACAGGCAAACGCTGCTGCCGGAGGACGAATTCTCGAAGCTGCTGCGGGAAGGTGTGCTTTTTGCCTGTGCGCCGGGCACAGCCTCTGAGTATTCAAACCTGGGCTTTGCGCTCCTCGGTCGCATCATCTCCAATGTGTCCGGCGAGCCCTTCGATATCATCATGGCTAGGACGCTGCTCGAACCCCTGGACATGCGCTTGTCAGGCTTCAGCCCTTCGGACGCCTCCATGGAGGATCGCGCGACGGGCTATCGATGGCAAGACGAGGCCTGGCATGTCGAGCCGCTTATTCCGCATGGCTCCTTTGCGGCGATGGGAGGCCTCTACAGCACCGCCGAGGAATATGCCAAATGGATGGCCTTCCTGTTGTCCGCGTGGCCGCCACGCGATGAGCACGACGGTGGGCCCGTGTGCCGGGCGAGCGTCCGAGAACTTGCTCAGGGCGCGAGCTTTCCGGAGTTGCGGACTCGCTTTGCACACCCCAAGTCGACCCCAAGCGATCAGGCCGTGTCCCACGGCATGGGGATGGTCGTGGCCATTGACCAGGAGCTCGGCTTGACGCTCAGTCATTCGGGTGGTTATCCCGGCTTTGGCTCACATGTACTCCTCCTCCCTCGGGCGGGCATCGGGCTATTTGCCTTCGCAAATCGGACGTATGCGAGAGTGTCGGCCCCGCTCTGGGAGGCTGCGCTTAGTTTGCGCACGCGCGGTCATCTGGCGGATCGCCCGCAGGTTCCGTCCGAAGCTCTCGCCACTGCCTATCACGCGGTGAAGGCGATGTATGCACAGGGCGGCGTGGAGGCTGCGAAACACTTGCTCGCGATCAATTTTCTCATGGACCGGGACGAGGCAGGATGGGCGCGAGATCTCGTCAGACTCAAGGAGCAAGTCGGCGAGTGTGTCCTCGCGGGTCCCTTGAGACCGACGAGCGCCCTGTCGGGAGAGTTCCTCTGGATTTGCGCCCACGGCCGCATTGCGGGCAGTCTGTCGCTGGCGCCGAGTCGGCAATTGGGCATCCAGCAGCTGACGCTCGCTCGAAAATCACCTTGAGCGCAGAAGTGGAGCGCGCCGGAAACGCAGGCCACCCTCGATCGGCGGCCTCCGGTGCCGGCGATAAGACCTGAGGGGCCTATGGAATCGCAGTCCGCACGCTCACCGGTCGCATCCCATCACTCGTTGCTCATTGCCGGCACCGTGACCGTGGTGGGGTTCCTTGCGACGACTCTGGCCCAACCCCGGGTGCTGGTCCACATCCCGCTGCAGAATTTGCTAAAAAACGTGCTGCACACCGACCGCAGCACCAACGCCGCGTTTTTTTTCTGGATCGGCCTCCCCTGGTACATCAAGCCCCTCCTCGGGGTTCTCTCGGACGCCTGTCCGATCTTCGGCAGCCGGCGCAAGAGCTACATCCTCATCGGATCCCTGGCGGCCATGGCTGCCTGGTGTTCGCTGATCACAGCGGCACACAGCTACAGCGAGCTCCTCATCATCTGCTTGGTGGCGAATCTCGCCACGGTCGTCACGAGCACCGCGCTCGGGGGCTACATGGTCGAAGCGGCCCGCGCGACCGCCGGGGCCGGTCGGCTGACCTCGCTCCGCAATCTCGCCATGCAGTTTGCTTATCTGGTTGCGGGACCTGCTGGCGGTTTTCTGGGCGCCGTGGGCCTGGAATGGACCGCCCTGGCCTGCTGCGCAACTGCTTTTCTCGTCGTGCCAACGGCATGGTGGCTCGTGCGGGAACCCTACCGGCAACGAGCCTCCACCGGCTTATTGCGCGATATGGGCCAAGAGCTCCGTGGGATGGCGAGAGCACGGACGGTTTGGGCCGCGGCCGGCCTTGCGGCACTCTTCTACATAGCGCCCGGGCTGAACACGGCGCTCTTCTACCTGCAGCAGAACACGTTGCATCTCGGTACCCAAGAGCAGGGGTATCTTGTATTCCTCAACGCCGGCGGCGGCATGGCGGCTGCGGTCCTCTACGGCTTTTTTGCGGCCCGTCGCTTGAGCCTCCGATCGCTACTCTGCGGCTGCCTCTTCTTCAGTGCCGTGGTGACGTTGGGCTATTTGTTCTACGACTCTTACGTGCAGGCCCAATTGATCGAGGCGCTCAACGGCGCGGGAACCACACTCGGTGAAATCGCCGTCATGCACCTCGCGGTACGGGCGACACCGGCGGGCAGTGAGGCGCTGGGATTCGCCATTCTCATGGCCGTGAGGAATTTTTTTATGTGGGGAAGTGATTGGCTGGGATCGGCCCTGATAGAAGTTCTTCACATCCATTTCAGCACCTTGGTGTACATCAACGCCGCAACCACACTGCTGGCGGTGCCGCTGGCGGTGGCTCTACCCAAAGTACTGCTTACGGCGCGTGACAGTCCAATCGAAGCAGCGCAAGACCAAGCGACGGCCTAGACCAGCCGAATGCGGTGATCCGCACCTCAAGCAGGACAGCATTCTCAAGGTCGTGCGCGAAGGTAGCGGCCGCCGACCCCAAGTACTCGCGCTCACAGAGCTAATCAACTTGTGTGAAGGCCGGACCGCAATCTAGACGTTTGCGACATAGCTCTGCTGATGTGAGCCCAAGCACCGATTCCAACAATGGTAGGTCGTTGATCTATCGCCAAACGCTATTCCGAAAGCCCATGGCTCGTAGTGGCGCGCTGACTCTCGGCCCTCCCAAGAAACGCATACCAAAGATCGAGGACCTTCCCATCACGAACCCAGGTCAGCTAAGCGCGCGCTTGAATCGCGACCGATTTGTCAACCATTGCTGATTTCAGGCGCTCGGTGATCGCTTGAGCAATCAGAAAGCGGCCGAATAACACAATATGTAATGCCGCAGTGATATCTGAGTGCGGATAACCTACAATGCGACGCCAGTACAACAATAACCCGATTTCGAAAGTCTTTAAGGGAATACAGGGAGTTAAGATGATTGCGCAATTCGGACGCGCGCGTTGCTATGCAGCGCTTGTGGCGGGAATCACGCTGATGCTCACGGGGTGCGGCGGAGGTGGCGGCAACCCGGCAAGTCCGCCGCCGATGACCCAGGCTCCGAGCGGATTGTCCTATCCAAATGTTGGAACTCCCGTGGTCGGAGTAGCGGTGCCTGCGCTAACACCGACCGTAACGGGTACCGTAAGTGCCTACAGTGTTACTCCTCCGTTGCCTGCTGGGCTGACGCTGGACACGACGTCCGGGGCCATCTCGGGCACGCCTACCGCCGCAACCCCAAACACCTCCTATGTTGTAAAGGCAACAAACAGCGGTGGCTCCACGACGGCCACGCTGCAGTTCGCCGTAGGATCTGTCGACGTAGTGTCTGAGTCGAGCATCACGCGAACCGTGGTGGCAGGCACTGCCGTGTACGTTGATGTCGTGATCCAACCGCGATACCTTCAGTTCGCCGGCACTCTATACTCGATGGCGAGCGATCCTAACAATGTATTTGCGAAGCCCGTATCGGTCACAAACAACAATGACGGCACCTTTACACTCGAGTTCGCCACCTCCACTGCGGCGACGGCCGTCGAATACTCAGGCGCGGCCACGCTGAAATTGTGCAGCGATTCGGATTGCAATAATGTCCAACCGGTTTCGAGCGTTTCTACGAACTACGACATCCGCGTCATGTCACCCACCTCAAATTGGCCGGGAGACAACCAGACTGCGCTGACTGCTTGGACTAACGCGCCAGATTGGCAAACCTTCCAAGGAAACTCCGCCCATACCGGGTTCGTGCCAGTAACGATATCCCCCGATCAACTAATCACACGATGGCAGCACGGGGTAACAACAAACCAATACTTCAATGGCCTGGTCAATCTGGCGACGGTGACGACCAACAACGGCATGTACTATATAGCCGGTGGCAATGCGCTGGAGGCACGAAAGGAATCGGATGCGAGTCTCGTGTGGCGATACGATTTTAGCGGGCTGGCTTTCCCATCCGCAAACCCACCAGCGGTATCTAACGGAATTGTTTATATCGCCGCCGGTCAGCAGTCATCGACCTACATGTTCGCATTTGATGCGATTTCAGGTTCGCTGATCTTCAAGTCGCAGATGTCTTCCCAATGGGAAAACTATCTGGCGCCTACGATTGGCCCCGATGGCGTATACACGAATGCCGGTACCTACGGCGGGATGTATGGCTTCGGCCCCGCGGGCCAGCAGCTATTCTTCACCCCGCTTGATCAGCAATCCGCTTGGACTCCTGCGGCGGACGAGAACACCGTATATGCATACTTCGGATCGCGGCTCAGTCTCGTTGATCCCCTGACCGGCCAGGTAAAAGGGTCCATCGTCGATCCCACATTTACTAATTACATCTACGTGGTCGGCGGCTCGGTCGTGCTGGGTGCGGCAAATTCCGCGTTCGCAGCAGCCTACGACAACAGCTGGCTGAATGGCGGCGGTATCGGCAATTCTCTGATTCATTTCAACACCCAGGCTCTGACGGTTGATTGGCAGTCGGCTGGAGATTACCCGGCCACTCCTGCTTACAACGTTGGGGTGCTCTACGCCGTGAACAACAACCCGCTGCAACTGGAAGCGCGCTCGGAAACCGACGGGGCCCTGTTGTGGAGCTGGGTGCCCCCAGCGTCCGGCGATGTCGGATTCAAGAGCGAGGTGCTGCTTACAAAAAACCTGGCATTCGTCAGTACCAATCTGTCTACGTACGCTGTCGACTTAACGACGCATAAGACGGCTTGGAGTTACCCCGTCACAGGTAATCTAGCGCTGTCGAGCAATGGCGTTCTCTATCTTGAGGGCATCAACACACTCACCGCCGTCAATGCCAAGTGACCTGTCTGGCTTAGGGCTACGCGAGATCGAATCGACGAGACAGAGAGGCGTGCCTGGGGCGGATCGGGAACACCGGGACCCAGCGCCATGTGCGGGCGCCCGGTATTGTAATGGGGAATCCGATTTTAGGATGCACCGTAGATGCGATTCAGACAGGGGAATCAGCCAATCCAGGCA
>Ga0137403_10003104_pt2 | contig 14105 bp, 22 predicted proteins | sample CZOMad2_1_16fung_FD_122057 | JGI IMG/M metagenome (GOLD analysis project Ga0137403, IMG submission 122057) | Vadose zone soil fungal communities from Angelo Coast Range Reserve, California, USA - CZOMad2_1_16fungal (Hybrid Assembly) | ecosystem: Environmental > Terrestrial > Soil > Vadose zone... | reverse complement strand
GAAAAAGGCCCGCAAGAACCCAACGAACAAGACCGCGAAACGGAAGGCCCCCAAAGCCGCCAAACGCAAGAGCAACCCGACCCGCCGCAAGAGCACCCACCGGCGCCGGAGCAACCCCAATTTCAGCATCCTGACCAATCCCAAGGGAATCGCGGTCAATATCGTGACGGCCCTGCTCTCCGCGGTCGCCACCCGGCAATTGCCGCAGATGCTGCTCAAAGACAAGAACAAGGGCTGGATGGGCTACGGCGCCAATGTCGCCGCCGGCATCGCGGCCACCTTCGCGGCATCGGAATTCATTTCCGCCGCGGCGGCGCAGGCGGCATTGCTGGGCAGCGGCGTGATCGTTCTGGATCGGGTCCTGACGGAGAAGTTCAGCCCCGTGGGTCAGTACCTCAGCCTCACCGGCCTGGGCGATGCCACCGCGGCCACCAGTCTCGGCCAGGTGGCGGATGGTTATTACATCCATCCGACCATCTTCAACGCGGACGGCTCCCCGCTGATCCCTCACGAGATCACGGATGCCGCGGTCCGGGAGTTCAACTCCATGCAGCCGCAGCCCCGCGCCATGATCGCCCCCTCGCCGGGCGCCATGTCGGGCGTCGGGCGTTCGTCGCGTTTCGCCAGCCGGTTCTAACCCGGCAAGCCGTCAGTTTTCGCAAAAGTTCAGAAACAACAGGAAAAGGACAGGAAAGAAATGGATAACGGTTCAATTCTCACGGGCACTAAAATCCGCACCAGGCAGTCGCCGCTCTTCGATTCGCTGGCTGTGGCCACCACCACCACGCTCACCGCGACCGGCATCATCAAGATGTTCGGCAACATCGTCGGAGTCGGAGGTATCGGCCCGGAAACCACCAACATGGAGAAGGCATTCGAACTCGTGGGAGGAAACAGCTTCCTGGTACGTTCCATGCGGGTGGTAGTCCATGCGGCCGCCGCGGACATCACCAGCTTCATGAAGGGCTTCACCGTCCGTCTCATCGCGAGCGGCATCAAGCTGCTGGACGCGCCGGCCGATTTCTGGCCTGGCGGCGCCGGAGTAAATACGGTTGCCTCCAACGGCATCGCCGATCCGCGCGCGGTGATGGGTTTCGACCTCGACCCCATCCAGCTCACCGACGGAATCAGCTTCCGTGTGGAACTGCTGGGCACCACGTTCACGACGACCGCGGCGTTCTTCCTGCGCGTCTATCTCGACGGCCGCTGGACGGAGCCCGTTTAACCAAGGAACCGGCATCGCACACGGGATCGCTAACGATGCCACAGCAGCGGGCGGGACAGGAAGCGATCCGCCCCCGCCCGCTGCGACCCCGAACTTAAAGGACACCCATGGAATACTCCGAAGAACCCGCCCTGTACGTTTTCCAGATCGTTCTGACCGCGCTGCAGAGCCTGCGATCGCAGAAGGTTCCCATTGACGCGGACTCCGATTTTCTGCTGACGGGCATCCACGGCAGCAGCACCGGAGGCTATACGATCAATCTGCTTTTGCCGTCCGGCCGTCAGTTGGCGAATGTGCCGCTTGCGAGCACGAATCTGATCGGCACGGCCAACCAGCCCACCGCCATCGGACCCAGCCCGGTCTATCTGCGCGCCGGCATCGGACCCGCGCTGGACATCGTGGACACCAGCAACGCCGGCAACACGCTGGAGATTATCTTCAGCGGGATCCGCCGCTACAAGACCGGCAACTAAGATGAACGCGCCCTGGTACCCGCCCGATCGGATCGACTGGCAGGACGGCCTCAACCCGCTGGCCGTCCCGGCATTCCGTGAGCAGCGCAACCCCGCTGTCTACCGGGCTCTGCAGCAGCCGACCATGGTGGAGCTGCGCAACACGCCAGGGCTTGAACTGCGTTTGTATGCCGCGCCGGAGGCCTCGCTGGCCAGCCTGCCCGCCGGCATCACTTACGATGCCCTGGTTCCTCTGCCGGCAGGCGCCTGGCTGATCGGCTTATCGGCCTCGAGCGCGCAGGCGGCCGGATTCCTGGCACAGATCACCATGCCCACCGGGACGGACCTCCTGAGCCAGCACGCCGCCTCCGCGGACCTGAGCGGCGCACGACCGTACTATTTCCCCCGCCCCGCCGGACTGCCCGATGGCGGTCAGGTGAAACTCCGCCTCATCAATCAGGCCGTGGTGGCCAACCGCTGCCAGCTCGTGATCTGGGTGATACAGCCAAAATGAGCCTGCAATGCGAACTTGACGTAATCCGCCGCGCCAGGCGTCTGGTGCAGGGAACCGACCCGGGCAACCCGAACGCGATCGGCGGGTCGAAGAAGAGCTTCGAAGACGATACCGTGCACAACGTCGTCAACGCCAGCGGCCCGGGAGCCCAGATGCTGATCGCACCTCCCGGGCAGTCCCTCGACATCATGGAAATCTTTTTGTGGAATGCGAGCGGAACGCAGACGCTCACACTCAAAGACGGCTCCCTGACTCTGGTCCGGCTTACCGACATGGCGGCCGGCACGGGCTTTGTGCTGGGTTTCACCGCCAACGGCCGGCCGCACTTCAAAGTCACCGCCGGCAATTCGCTGATCCTCAATCTGAGCGTCGGCACGCAGGTCGACGGGTTTGTGAAATACCGCCTCGCAGGCTAAACCATGATTCCCGTTCTCGGCCAGCTCGTCTTAGGCGCCGCCCTGGTGGGCCCGATCATCACGCCGTCGCCCTATCCGGTCACCTTTCAGCCCGCCTACAAGGGTTTCAGCCTCGGCGAATCGCCCATCGGGCAGTACGGCTTCGAATACCTCGGCGCACAGTATGCGTTTCTCTTTCAGGCAGGGTTCGGCACGCTCGGCGCACCCTGCGATTACAAGTGCCACGCGCTGCGTTCGGCGGACACGGGTCTGACCTGGACTGAGCTCGATGCGGCGCACGCGCCTTTCGCCGGCGAGGTGGGATTCGGAATCGTGCTGGACCAGGCGACTGTGGTCAGAGACGGCGCAACCGCGGTCCTGCTCTGGGTCCGTGCCAGCTCGTCATCAGCGTTCCATGGCATCACCACAGATACCTTCGATTTGTCCGCCGGGCTGTGGGGAACGCCGGCCGATTACGCGGCTCCCGTCCTCGATGTGACCCTGCCGAGGATCCCGGTCAGCAACCGGGCATTCGTCGTGCAGCTCATCCGGCGCGGCACTCAGGATTACATTCTTTACTACTCCGGCCCGGGCGAAACGGTCGTCACACTGAACCGCGCCCGCAGTTACTGCGCGACCTTCAACGGCACCGCGTTCGGCGCTGCAACAAAGCTGCCGGGCCAGACCGGCGTCGACCAGGATTTCCGGCCGTTGTCGGCCGTCGCAGACTCCGCGGGCATCACCCATTTCCTGAGGGAAAACCAGGGAGCGGGCCTGCTTGGGAGTACTGTCTCCCACACCGGCATGGACGCGGCCGGCACTTTTGGCGCGACGCAAATACTGACAGACGCGCAGTACTGGGGCGTCACACAGGGAATTGTTTCGCAGCTGATCACCGTTCCCGCGGCCCCGGGCCATCCGGAGCGCCTGGCGTGCTGCCTCAGTGTCGACCTCGGAGGACCCGGCTTTCTCGCCAATCTGAATATGTACACCGCGCCGGCGGGGGCGCTGAACCCGGTCTGGTCGGACTCGCTCATCACCGGCGATAACGCCTTTGCTCTCTGCCCGGCGGGCAACGATCCGCTTCCGGCGTCCATCGCGCTCGGTTATTCGAACCGCACGCTGGCCTGCGTCTGGTCCGTTTCGGCCGACGGCTCGGGCGACCCGGACACGTTCGACTGGTACATCTCACAGACCGATTCGGGCACTCTCGCATGGAGCGCGCCCGCCATCCTCGAAACCCGGCCATACTTCTCAGAGGCCGCAAGATCCAATCAGGTCTATGCCTACACAATGGGTGCCGGTATCGGGATTCTCACAGTGTGGGCCAGCAATTCCGGCGATCTGATCGCCCGGTTCTCTCTCCTGGCGGTCCCCGCGATCCCGGGCGGATTCATCTTCGGCACCCCGTCCACCGCCATTTTCCCCGCAGCGATCGGAGCCGCCTAAAAAACATGAGCAACCCGAACGCGGCCATCTATCCGGCAGCCGCAGCAGCCGACACAGATCTTTTCGTTTGCGCGGACAACGCCGTAACAGCTCTCGCCGCCGTCGTGCTGATCGGCGCCACTTCGATTTCTCTCGCCAGCACCACGCACTTTCGGGCCCCCTGCATTCTCCGCATCGAAGCGGAAATCATTCTCTGCCCGACCGATCCCGTGGCCGGAGTGTTCAGCGGCGTGACCAGGGGCGCGCAAGGAAGCGCCGCCGATGCCCACGCTGCCGCGACGACCGTTTACGGTTTCTATTTCGCCTGGCACCACAACCAGCTCGCCGCGGAAATCAAGGCCATCGAAACGCAGCTCATCGCCTCCGGACTTTCGGCCATTCACTTCGCGGACAATGAAACCCCGGCCGGCTTGAAGAACGGCGTGAACACCGCGTTCACCCTGGCCCACTCCCCTGCCCCGACCGCCGGCCTGCAGTTGTACAGAAACGGCATTCTGCAGCAGCAGGGCGCGGGCAAAGACTACACGCTCGCGGGCGCCGCCATCACCGCCCTTTCGATTCCGGAGACAGGAGACGTGCTCATTGCTTACTACAGGTATTAGGATTTTTCTCGTCTTTATTTTGGCGGCCGCGGCGGGCGCGCAGAACGAGGTGAAGCTCGGCAGCAACCAGGTCACAGGCGTGCTGCCCGGCACCAAAGGCGGCCTTGGGCCGGTAACTCTGAGCGGCACCCCTGCAGCCGGCAAAGTGCCCACGGGGACCGATGCGACTCACGCGATCTGGCAGACGCCGGCGGCCGGATCCAGTTCCACCGGGTCGGCCGGCGCCCTGCAGTCAGCGGACGGCGCCGGCGGGTTCCAGGGGAATGCGGCAGTCATATTCCAGCGACTCACTGCCCTCGCAACGCCCTCATCCCCGACTGTGACACGGCTCGGAAGCGCGGGAGCGGAAACCTGCTCCTATAAAGTCGTGGCGCACAACCTGGTGGGTTTTGGCGTCCCCTCGGCCGCCGGATCGGTTACCGACTGTCAGCTCTCCGGCATCAGCAACAGCATCGTCACCGCCGCAGTGACGGGCTCCACCTACTGCGACGTTTTCCTGACCGCCGCGCCGGCCGGAGGACAGACGGGATTACTCACGACGCCGCTCACGGGGGTCGCGTGCGGCTCCACTTACAGCGATACAACCGGGATCGCCGCCAACACCAACCCCCCGTCCGCACTGCCGGATTCAACGGTCGGACTGGCCGTCGAAGGCACGCTCACGGCGAGCGAGACGCTGCGTTCTCTGCAAAAACTGCAGGTCGGGTCAGAGTTAATCAGCGACACGTTTTGTACCAACAGCGGTTTCATTTCTCCTCTGGCACCTTCGCAGTGCGCGCCGGTTTCATTTGCGCTGACAGCTTCGGCGGCAGCGGCCGATGGCGACTGGACGCTTGGTCAGTGGATCTGGACTACGTTTCCCGCTGAAACCCATGGCATCGAGGTTGGATTCTATACGAACGCTTACCACCCGAACCACGGAGTCAGCGAGTCTTACGACGCTCTCTTCGGTGGCCAGATAAGCGCCTCCGCGCGCAACTCGGGCACGGTGGACGATCTGCGCGGATTTCAGGCTTACGCTTTTGCCTATAACCCCGCTCTTACAATCAACACGATCTATGGCAACACGGGATTCGCCGAAATGGATGGCGGCACAGCACACTCCATTATTGGCGCGCAGGGGCAGGCGATGGCATTTAACGACGCCGTCACCACCGTTGTGGAAGGCGGCCACTTCGAGGCCTGGCAACTCACCGGCACGACCATAGCCGGCAAGGTGATCGGCGTTACCGCGCAGATCACATACGACGTGGGCAGCAGTGCCGCCTACGAGTTGTATCTGCCCTCATTCGCCAGTTCAAACGCCTACTCAGCGCAGTGGGCCATCCGGCAGGAAGGAACCGATAACCCGAACCTCCTGGCCGGTCCGGTCGAGCAGGGAGCGCAGATATTCGCCGCGGTCTCGCTCCTGACAATCCCGGACGGCACCTCAATCTATTGCTCGGACTGCACTGTCACAAGCGGGGTGGACAATACCTGCGCGGGCTCCGGATCCGGAGCCATGGTGAACAAACTGAACGGGGTTCTACGATGTCGAATCTGACCGCGCGGGAGCAAAATAAATTCATGAAAACAGCACTCGGCATCTTTTTTCTGACGTTTCTGGCCTGCGCTCAGCAGGGTGGGAGAGGCCAGCCGCCGCGGCCCGTGGCCGACGTGCAGGCGGCGCCCCAGAAGCCGGTCACCATTACCCTGGCGCTGAGCGCCGAACTGGCCACCGCGCTCGAAACAGCGAGGCTGAACACCAGAGCTGCACCGGTCGCCGATCCGGCTACGGGAGTGGTCACACAGTCGCCCGTGTATCCAACCCTGCAGGCATTCCTCGAAGGGCTGCTGAGGGCAAAGGGCGGGCTGCTGGATCAGGTCCTGACCCGGTACCCGCCCGCTTCGATGAAGGCTCAGGCGGATGCGGTGAAAAAGGCCCAGACCGATGCGGATTCTGCCGCCGCTGCGGCCCTTTCAAAGCCATAAACGATTAAAAGGGACGGACAAAAAACGACTATGTGGAAAAACTTTCTATTAGCTGCCGGCCAGGGCGCCGCGCAGGGCTTCCTGGTCTCAACTCAACAGCCTGGCGTGAGCATCAAAAACGCCGGCATCGCCGCCGGCCTGAACGCTGCAACGGCCGCGTTACAGTTTGCGGTCTCGCACCCGGCGGCCCAGCATCCGGACGTAACTGCCTCCGTCGCCGCCAACCAGAAGTTTTATATTTCGACTGATGGCGGGCAGACGTATCAACCCGTATCGCAGCCGGCGCCGCCGCCGGCCTGAACCGGATGAAGAAAAGCCACGCGGTACCGAACCCGGCCACCCCCCGTCAGCTCCGCCCGGTGGAGCTCATCACCGATCGGGCGAAGCAGTACCGCGCCAACGCGAACCCGCCGGCAGGACCCCGCCGTTGCGGCTTTTGCGCAGCCGCAAGAGCCCGGGATATTGACCACATCGACGGCGACGAAGGAAACGGCGCCAAACGAAATCTCCAGTATCTCTGCCGGAGCTGCAACACGAAAAAGGGACTCACCCAGAAGAAAGCCGGCGCCGGCCGCCGCACGGTCCAGTTCAACCCGCAAGGCCCGGTCACGTTCCGGCAATACGTGGATTCGGTGCTGATCTTAAGGGGCGACCAGCCGGGCAACGTGAAGAAAGCCGCCCAGATCCTGCAGGCGACCCCGCCGGCAGCCCGCCGGCGGTTCGGAGATCTCATACTGGCCGCCCGCAACCCCGGGCCCTCCACGCCCACGTATGCGCAGTATGCCTACGCGGTTTCCATTCACACGCGCAAGGCCCACGACGAAGGCGGCAAAGTCATTCACGCCACTCCGCCCGCGGTCCGGAGCGAGTATGCCCGCCGCATCGCCGCGGCAAAGAAGCGCCGGCGATAAAGTCTCTATCCAAAACGAGCGTTGCCTGCAAAGCTCACCCGCTCTACCCTTGCAACTATGACGATCGACAACGCGCCGGTCTGGGCAGGCCTGGCCGGATTAGTTATCAACCAGATCGCCACGCACTGGCGCGACGAACGCCGGCACCGGCATAACGTCGAAGATCGTGCCGAGGCGGAGAAAAGAGCAGTTCAGGCGCACAAACTCGCGGAAGAGAAATCCAGTCTGGAGCGCCGGCGCATGATGCGGCACATTCAGAACACCAGGCCGGACAGCAGATGCTACCAGAACGGCTGCCCGCTGATTCAGTTGCCGGCCGCCCTCCCCGAGCTTCAACGGTGAAACGCCAGCCAGTAAAGCGCGGAGGCCCCGAGACCGATCGCCGCGAAGGAAAGAGCGGAGATTCCGGAACCGGCCAGCTGTTCGCCTTCACCGCCGGCCGTGTCGGAGGCAATCCCCAGTGAACTCAGGAGATCCCGCGCGCTGAAGCCGGTTTGCTGTTCGATGCTCGCCACGTAAGCGGCCGAATCGTTTTCGTTCGGTGGGGCCCACGAATAAATCAGATCCTGAACGGTGGCCACCGTGCGACCGGCCGCGTCGTGGCCGCGCGATGCATTGAGCTCAATCTGCGAAACCGTGGCGGCCAGCCCCGCTTCATACGTCGGAAACTTCGCGAAGCCACCTTCACCCGGCACGGCGCCGGTTTGCCCGACATAGCGCAGGTTGCCCGGGTTGTTGTTCCGGTAGCTCAGAGAGTCGGGAAACCAGCCCTCCTGCACCTGGATGGCGGAAGCGATTTTCAGAGCGGCGGCGCGATCGATCATAAGCAATTGTCGCGTACAATTCAGCAGGGCCACCCGGAAATATGACGACGAAGCGAGACCCGAAATTCGGCGAGATCTGGCAAAAGACCGACCGCCGCACCGGACTGACGATAGAACGCAGGGTCGCTGGTTCCAATGGCGAGCTGGTTGGCTATCTCGGGAACGAAGGCCCAAAGGAAATCAGCCTCAAGGCCTGGCGCGAGTGGGCCAGAGGCGCCTGGCGGGCAGCGGTCCAAAGGGCATGACGACTACGGAGCTGGTGGAGTTTCTCGCGACCGGAACGTTCACGGATGAGGAGGCGTACGACCTGATAACGGGAGATCTCGACAGAAGTGGCGAACCCATCCTGGAAGCCGCGGCAATGCGGGAGGGTCAGTTCATGATTCGCTACTTCCGCTACAAGATCGAGGCTGTTCTCTTGCCGGCGATCCGCCAGGCGAAGACGCAACAGTGACCGTCGAACAAATTGCCCGCGCGTTTACGTTCCGATCGAGCGGCGGCTGCCACTGCCATGAGTGCGGGCAATGCACGCACCGCGCCGATTACCGGTTTCCAAAGCTCCATCTGATGGCGTGCGAGGCATGCATGACGTGCCCCAATTCCGACCGGCTCTGGCCGCAGCCGACGTACTGCGAGACCGGAAAGCTGACTTACTTCCGGCTTACGTGGTGGTGGCATTTCCGGTCCTGGCTCGCTTCATTCATCGGCTGGGCGGCTTACCGTCTGATCGCTCCGAAAGACCCCGAGGTAAACAATCGAAAGCGGGAAAGCCCGGGCCCGCCAAAATGAGGATCACCATCGAGAGCACCGACCAGATGCGCGGCGGGTTGCGAGTGTGGGCAGGAACAGACAATGAGACAGCCAAGCCCATCGTTTGCCTGATTCCCGACTGGGTAGACGGAACCCTCTTTCTGCCGGAACTCCGGAAACCGGGACGCGGCAAACGGCCGATGTTGCGTCAGCCATCCGCGCCCCCCGAGCACGCGGCGGACGCCACACCCCCCGACTTGCGCAACCCACAACCGGCCGACAAAGAGTAACCGCAGGCGTCCGCATTTCAGAGTACAATCGGCCACATGGCCCGCTTGCCCGTCTATGCGGAAACCCAGAAGCGAATCGGCTACGGCGGCATAACCCTGGTGAGAGAAGGCGATTACGCCGTGGTGAAAATCGAGCGCCCAGGCGATGAGGAAGGCGGCGAAGTGGAAGTAATCCGGGAGCCCCTCGACTCGAATTTTTCCCACCACATCTCCGCTATAGGCATCGAAGAAACCATCAACGGCAACCCTCCGAAAAAGTCTGAAATCCGCTAGGCACTCCGGCCCGACTTCCGGGAACGGGTGTTATGTCCACTTCGCCCGGGCAGTTTTCACTTTCGTGCTACGCGGCAAAAACGGCCGCTTCGCGTGAATTCCCGGAATTTGCGAACTGTCAGCCACTTCGCGGTTTTGCGATCGCTGTGCCGGCGCGCGATCGCCGGCGTCGGCCGACATCTCGAGATGCGCGGCCGCAGGCGGATCGTGCTACGCGGAAAAAAATGCCGCTGCACCGCGGTTCAGCGGAAAAAACGGGCGCCACAATCTGTTGTGGTGTTCCCGGACCGGATTGAGCAAAAATATTGGAGATGAGCCCCGCACCGGAACAGACGAATCAGGCCGAATTTAAGGGTTGGGCGCGCGTCGAAATTATGGGCCACCAGGTCCACATCGGCTACGTGACGACCCAGGCATTCGGCCAGGCCGTGATGTTCCGGATCGACCAGCCGGCCATCCCGGGCACCGAAGAAACCCTGGCCGCGCCAGAGTGGGTAGGCGAAGTCATCGCGCCGGTCGGTTCCGTGGTGAAGCGCGCGGATATTGAGGCGTTCACCGTGCTGGTGGGCTCCGGCTCGATCTACCGGATTATTCCGTGCGACGAAGCCGCGGCGGCCAAGGCGATCCGAACCAGCCAGCGCCGCCCGCTCATCCTGGTACGCCTGCCCGAAGGCCAGCAGCTCCCCGCTCCCGTCGTAAAAATCGACAGATGGGAGCACGGTCCAGACGACGACGAGCCCGATGAACAGCGGGAATTCAACGGGTTCTGAATACAGTAGCGGAGAAAATCCGGAAAACAGGACAATTCCCGCCACAGGAACTCTCGTGATAATTTTCGTGATGTGCCGATCCGCGCCGAGCACCGGCAGTTCTACCGCAAGGAATGGCGCGCGTTCCGCGTCGAACTCATAGAACAGGCCGGCGGCCCGATCTGCAGCATTTGCGGCGCCGAGTACCTTGCCGCATGAGGCGGTTTGCTGCTAAAGTAGTAGTTCGGCCAGGACAGAAGAAACCGGCCTGCGTGCCGGCTTGCCTGGCACCGAAAGACCGGGATCCGGTGGATTTCCGGATCGAGTGCTCGAACACCGGCCAGACGCCGATCGAGGTTTCGGCGAGCAACAGGGATGATGTTCTGCTGATCATCCTGAGCGCCGTACCGCCCCCGAAGCAATCGCGATACCTAGACCGAACTAGGGATGTGCACATCCCCAGTTCAGTCAATCCGATTCAATCAAATCAACAAGTTACAGATTTCACCTCCGCGATTTCCGCCATTCTTCTTTCCGAGTTCGAAAAACCCTTCAATCCCACCACCGTCGACGCAGACCAAAAGTTCCTGGCGAACATCCTCACCAACGCCCGGCATCAACGGCGCCCACCGAAACCACGACCCCCGCGACAAGAAACAGGTAGCTCTGATGTGCCCGAGCTGCCACGCCCGCCACGACTCCCCCCACCGCATCGCCATCCAGCGACGAAGGAAAGCCACGGCCACCGGGCAACTATGGCTCTTGCCGGAGCTGGAGTGGTCACCGTTCGCCTCGTGGGAGATCCCGGGCTGGATCTACGACCGGATTGTTCAGATGAGACTGTTCTGACGGTTCAGTGCTTCATGGTCCTGTACCTTGCGTCCTATCATTGCCGGGCTCGCATGCGCTAGGGTTGCGGAATGCAGATTCCGTTTTTGCCGCTCGAAAAGCCGCTGGACACGTTCGGTAAATCCCTGACACTCACGACACGCAGGGTGATCGGTCCGACATTCGGACGGGACCGCAGCGTCGGTTCGATCCTTCTGGAGAACGTGGTTTTCTGCAGCGTCACCAAACGGTCGCCCCCCTTTTCGGTTGCGGTCGTCGGGGCCGTTCTCATGCTGATCGGCTTGGTTGCAGCGAATCATGGAGTGGATGTGGCCATTCTCAGATTCAGCACCGAACAGACCGGCGTGCTGGGCTTTCTGACTGGCCTGGCTTTGCTGCTCTGGTATTTGGCGAACCGAAAAAGTACCCTCGTGGTCAATTCCGCCAACGGCTCCGTCTGCGAAGTGATCACGGCCGTAGGGCTCAGCGCGGAAGAATTTATTTCTCAGATACAGACTCAGCAGTGCGTCCGGATCCGGGAGACTCAGCATCAGTTCTGACCAAATGGCTGCGTGCGCCCCCGCACACAGTTCTGGCCGTACCGGTACCTTTGGGTCCTATCATTGTCGGGGTCTCATGCGCTACGTTTGCGCCTGGATGGCCATACGCATTCCGCGAACTTCACAGAGCCGCGGAGAGCGAACCTGGGCTCAGCTCATATTCCGGGTGCCCCACCGGCCAACGATCAAGGGATTCGAAGGAAAGTTTTTTCGCACGGGCTCACGAGTCGAGCTTGCCGATTTGCATCCGACGGACGAATACCCGCTGGTGCCTCTCCTGATTGAATATGCCGGCAACGACCGCACAGGGCGCGGCCACCGGCGTTCGAACGATATCCATGTTCTCTGGCGGTTCGACGCCGCTCGCAGCGACTGGGACGAGATAGCGCGTGTTCTGAGTCAGGGTCCGGAGTGGGTTTCCCATCTCGCTCCCATCGCGAGACGTGAAATGGAAACCGGGCAGCCGGTCATTGCATTCGTCGAAGTCGCCGGTGCCGTCACCGCGAGAGTTCTCGCCGTGCTCGACAGCGAGCTGGGCAACCTCGAAGCTGAGGCCGCGATGCGCGTCATGAGTTTCCTCTACGATCAGTTCACTGCGCGGCTGATGGCAGAACCCGGTTCTGCATCCGGGATGTTCTAAGGCGGCGCGTGGGTGGGTGAGCGTGTTCACTACACACACTCACTTTCCCCTGTTTTTAACTGTGAACTGTGCTCAATAAGGATGGAACGGCCCAACTGGGGATGTGCACACCCTCAATTCTGGGGACGTGCAGGTCCCCACGAAGAGACGGCGAATGCTGGGGATGTACAGATCCCCAGTTTGGATTTACTTCGAAACCCTCCAAAAAAAACTAGTTGCGGATCGGATAAAGCATCGCGTAATTTTGAGGGAGACAAACCCTTGAGCATCATATGCCCTTCAATTCACAAACCGCCCGCCAGGCCGCACTGAAGCGGTTCCGCAATATGACGGCTGAAGAGAAGGCGATCCACGCCAAGCGGCTGAATGATCGGCCTGCCGATGTGCTTTCCAAGCGCAATCGCGCAAACGTTCTGTCCCGCTGGGCGAAGCGACACCAAACTAAGATGAAACTTCAGGCTATAAATGGATGAATTATTACATAACTCCGGACATATTAACCTATTTAATGCAGATATTAATATGCATTATCGGAAGTTCGGCGGGGGTGGTGTTATGCCCCGTCTGAAGCTCCGTGAGCCCCTCCGAAACATAACCACTGCCATCCGACCGCCCCCGGCGCCGCCGTAAAATTCTCACCCGCTGCTCAAAACTTGTCGAGGGTTAAACGCAGCAAAGCAAGAAGCAAACACTAAACGCCGTGGACACACGCAGCCTCATGGCAATTTGGCTGCGCACTATCTATTCTCCGTTTCCGCGTGCTTTTAGTCAATTCCCACGTCGTGCAGTCACGTACAAGGACCAATTGATGAAAGCTCCCGCAATACCCCAATCCGCCCCGTCCCCGCCGGCAGGTCATCTTCGCAAGCCCATTGACCGCCCCGTTGGTCCCCTCAGCAAGTACAGCAAAACACCAGACGAATACCTGCTGCTCATCACGAGCAACAAGCTCTCCGGAGCCCTCCAGCGCGATATCGTTTACCTGATTCAGCGGCGCACATGGGGCACCGCGGAAAAACAGGAGTGGGCCCGCATCTCATCAGGCGAGATCTCCCAACTGTTCGGAGTCGACAGGAAGAGCGCCCGGCTCGCACTGACGGACCTTGTCACCCGGGGAATAGCAGCGATGCAGGAAAGCAAGGGCTGTATAACCGGCGTGAAGAGTTACAAGCTCACGCCGGAGAACTGGAAGGACGCACCGCCCTACGAGCCGACAACGTTGCAGCCACCCGATGAGGAAGACGACAAGGAAGAGGAAACCGAACCGAACCCCCGCATGAGGCGGTTTGCTGCTAAAGTAGTAGTTCGGCCAGGACAGAAGAAACCGGTCTGCGTGCCGGCTTGCCTGGCACCGAAAGACCGGGATCCGGTGGATTTCCGGATCGAGTGCTCGAACACCGGCCAGACGCCGATCGAGGTTTCGGCGAGCAACAGGGATGATGTTCTGCTGATCATCCTGAGCGCCGTACCGCCCCCGAAGCAATCGCGATACCTAGACCGAACTAGGGATGTGCACATCCCCAGTTCAGTCAATCCGATTCAATCAAATCAACAAGTTACAGATTTCACCTCCGCGATTTCCGCCATTCTTCTTTCCGAGTTCGAAAAACCCTTCAATCCCACCACCGTCGACGCAGACCAAAAGTTCCTGGCGAACATCCTCACCAACGCC
>Ga0137403_10005893_pt1 | contig 14106 bp, 10 predicted proteins | sample CZOMad2_1_16fung_FD_122057 | JGI IMG/M metagenome (GOLD analysis project Ga0137403, IMG submission 122057) | Vadose zone soil fungal communities from Angelo Coast Range Reserve, California, USA - CZOMad2_1_16fungal (Hybrid Assembly) | ecosystem: Environmental > Terrestrial > Soil > Vadose zone... | reverse complement strand
TGAGAAGATTCTGGGGCTTCACATGCAACAGCTTGTCGGGCGTCATGGCCAGGATCAGATAGACCGGCTGTCCTCTCATCCTGACATCAATCACGTCGGGGTCCTTGAAGTTCAGTTGATAGAGCCCGACGACGCTGGACAGGCTCTGCTCGTCGAGATCGTGACCATGCCACAAGGCGTCGCCGATCCGGGTACCGGCAGCATCCAGACCCAAATACCAGTTGAAACTGACATCGCGCATTTCGTTGAGGGGTCCGATCTCGACGTCTATTCCGAGCATATGCTTGATCCAAAGCGTCATCACCTCGCCCAGTTTCGCTAAGCCGTTGCGGCCCGCCGTCAGATCCAACGCCATATCGAATTGATCGCTGCGCTCCCAATAGGTATGCGCGTTTTCCTCGACGAGGACATCGATCCCGGCCTCCGCCGGCAGGCCCAGCATCGACACCAGTGGCGACGGCGGCGTCGAGCCGGTTCCCACGACCGTCTCGTTGTCGGCAGCAATCAGGGAGCCGTCGTGCGACGCCAGCCGCTGGGGTCGGAACAGCAGTTCGGCGGCGCGCAGAACAAAGGGGTCTTCGCACCCGTCGAGCAGGTTTCGCAGGATCAATTGAACGAGATGATTGAGGAACAGCGGCGGCGTGTTTCCGACACCGCGCCGGATCAAATCGAGATAGGCGGCCTCCAGCGTCCTTTGACCCAGAAGCCGGTCGCGAAAAGCGATCATCAGTTCCCAATTCTCTCGGGCATCCTCATCGCGTATCGCCGAAATCTCTCCGCTGGTTATGCCCCGGCGAGGGGCAGCGAGCAGGGTCGCATACAGTTTCTGCTCGGCGGCACAGGCGTCGGACGGAGGCTGCAGTTCCGGTCGCGCGAGGTAGACCTTGAGAAACTCATCGCTCACCAGCAGACCGCCGCCGGCGTCGCGATCGATGAGATGGTGACCGCAGGAAAGCCAGAAATCGCGCATCAGTGTTCTCCGCGCACGAGAGTCATGCGAGGCGGATCATCTCGCAGAGCTGTCCCCATGAGATACTTCTTCAACGTCCATTTCAAGGAACGCCAAGGCGTGCGACATCCTGGCTGCGGCGGCGCGGTGTGGAACCCGCTTCGGCGGCAAAGAACGTTGCGATCAATCGCAGTCTTTCGCAGTCAGTGCCAACGAGATGAACTTGCCCGGCCATACGCTGCGCTGCAAAAAAATCAGATCGAACAAATGACTCCGCATTCGATGGAATCTTTCTAGATTCCTCATGTCTTTGATGATATTTATTAAAGTCTAACAGCGGCGTGCGAGTCCTTGGTGAAGGCTGCTTTGACGGCTCCTGCTGCAGTTGGGTTGAGTGGGAACATCGTCGAGATGGATATCCCAAACATCCCGAAGCGAATTGCCCTCACGCGCTTTGCGTGAGAGAGAGCCATGGCAGCGCATGCCGCGAGCGACGTCGGGGATTACCGATGAGCGAGCGTGGCGCCGCAGACATCTTTCGGGACGCTGACAGGGTAACTGAGTCAACCCGCGGCGCCGTCTTTTCACGTACGCCGTCCGGAGAGGAGCTTCGACGTACGGAGCGTTCCCCTTCGCATGAATCCGCCGTCGAAAGAGATCGCTGCGTCGACGGCGTCGATACCGCGCGTATGGAGGAATACGCACTGTTGTCGGCGCTGTTGATGCGCCCACCGGATGCCCGGTTGCTCCGGGACATTTCTGCCATCCGCGCCGATTCTACGCCGCTCGGACGCGCTCATGCCGAGTTGGCACAAGCGGCGGAGACGACAAATCCCGAACGTCTTGAGCGGGAATTTTTCAACCTCTTCATCGGACTCGGCCGCGGCGAGTTGCTGCCTTATGGCTCCTATTACCTCACCGGCTTTTTGCACGAGCGGCCTCTCGCACGGCTGCGCAGCGATCTCGCTGAGATAGGCATCATTCGGACCGAGCAACACTGCGAGCCCGAGGATCACATTGCGATTCTGTGCGAGATCATGGCGGGGCTGGCGGGAGGACGCTTCGTGGCGCCGGAAGACAGCGGGCGGCGCATTTTCGAGCGGCATCTCGCTCCGTGGGCCGGGCGGTTCTTTGCTGATCTGGAGGCGGCGCCAGGCGCCCAATTCTACCGCCATGTCGCGCGGGTCGGGCGTTTGTTCATGGACATCGAGACGGAAGCTTTTGCGCTGCTGGATTGAAGCCTGGACTCCAGGGCGTCAAAGCGCTGGCGCAGAGACCGAAGGAGACGGCAATGAAACAGAAAGAGAAAACGACCGTTGCACGTCGCGATATTCTTCGTGCGCTGGCCACCGGGGCTGGTGTTGCGGTGGCGAGCGCCGGTCCGCTCGCGACCAACGCAATCGCCGACACCGAAAGCAGCGATGAAAAACGCAAGCCCCGGTATAAAGAAACCGAGCACGTGAAGGCCTACTACCGGGTCAACCGATATCCGAGCTGAGGGAGGCGACGATGCTCATCAAAAGATCAGAACGCTCATCTCGGCCGTCCCATCGCCCCGCCTTCCTGGATGACGCAAACGGCAGGCTGGATCGCCGCGCTTTTCTGCGCCGCTCCGGCCTCGTCGCCGGCGGCCTCACGGCACTGGGCACCTTGCCACTCGGCGCCGTACGCAAGGCCAGCGCTGGCCCGCCCCCCGCCATGGGCGCGGAAGTCATCCTGCGCAAGAACATCTGCACGCATTGCTCGGTCGGCTGCACCGTCACCGCCGAAGTTTCGAACGGCGTCTGGATCGGCCAGGAGCCGAGTTGGGACAGTCCGATCAACCGTGGCTCGCACTGCGCCAAGGGCGCGTCGGTACGCGAACTCGTGCATGGTGACCGTCGGCTGAAATATCCGATGAAACTGGTGAACGGAGAATGGACACGTATTTCGTGGGACACGGCCGTCAACGAAATCGGCGACAAGCTGATGGAGATCCGGCAGAAATCGGGCCCAGAATCCGTGTACTGGCTCGGCTCAGCAAAGTTCTCCAACGAAGGCGCCTATCTCAATCGCAAGCTGGCCGCGTTCTGGGGCACCAATAATTCCGATCATCAGGCGCGGATCTGCCATTCGACGACTGTCGCAGGCGTGGCGAATACCTGGGGCTACGGCGCGATGACCAACAGCTATAACGACATCCGCAATTCGAAAACCCTGATCATCATGGGCGGGAATCCGGCCGAGGCGCATCCGGTGTCGCTGCAGCACCTGCTTGAAGGCAAAGAGTTGCAGCGGGCGAACTTCATCGTCATCGATCCGCGGTTCACCCGCACTGCCGCGCATGCAACGGAATATGTCCGCGTCCGTGGCGGAACGCACATCGCGACCATCTACGGCCTGCTCTGGCACATCTTCCAGAACGGTTGGGAGGACAAGGAATTCATCCGTCAACGAGTCTACGGGATGGAAGAGGTCCGCAAGGAGATCGACAAGTGGAATCCGGAAGAAGTCGAGCGGGTGACTGGCGTGCCGGGCGCGCAGCTGAAACGCGTCGCCGAGATGTTCGCCAAAGACAAGCCCGCGACGCTGATCTGGGCCATGGGACAAACCCAGTTTTCGGTCGGCACGGCGAATGTCCGTGCGAGCTGCATCGCGCTGCTTGCTACCGGCAACGTGGGCAGCCTCGGTTCGGGGGCCAACATCTTCCGTGGCCACTGCAACGTGCAAGGCGCGACCGATCTCGGGCTCGATATCGTTACTTTGCCACTCTATTACGGGCTCGCCGAGGGAGCGTGGAAGCATTGGTGCCGGGTGTGGGAGGTCGACTACGATTGGATGCTCTCCCGTTTCGACTCCAAGCAGATGATGGAAACGCCCGGCATCCCCTCGACCCGCTGGTTCGACGCGGCCATGCTGCCCAAGGATCAGGTCAGCCAGAAGGACAACCTGAAGGCTATGATGGTGTTCGGCCACGGCGGCAACACCGTCACCCGCATGCCGCAGGCGGCCAAAGGTATTGAAGCGCTCGAGCTCCTTGTCGTCGCTGATCCGCACCCGTCCACCTGGGCGGTGCTCTCCGAACGAAAAAACGGCATCTACCTCTTGCCGGTCTGCACTCAATTCGAAACCTCTGGCTCGCGGACCGCCTCGAACCGCTCGCTGCAATGGGGCCAGCAGATCGTGAAACCGATCTTCGAGTCGAAAGACGACTATGAGGTCATGTACCTGCTGGCGAAGAAACTCGGCTTTGCTGACCGTATGTTCAAGAACATCAAGGTCGAGAATAATCACCCTTCCTCCGAGGACATCCTGCGCGAGATCAACCGCGGTGGCTGGTCGACCGGCTATTGCGGCCAGTCGCCGGAGCGGCTCCAGGCGCATATGGCCAACCAGGCGAAGTTTGACATGATCACGTTGCGCGCGCCCAAGGACGTCCCGGGAATCGGCGGCGATTATTACGGCCTGCCGTGGCCGTGCTGGGGTACGCCGGAATACCGGCATCCCGGCACCCATACGCTTTACAACACCAACCTGCACGTGAAGGACGGCGGCGGCACGTTCCGCGCCCGCTTCGGCGTCGAACGAAATGGTGCAACGTTGCTCGCGGAGGGGTCTTATTCGCAGGGCTCCGAGATCAAGGACGGCTATCCCGAGTTCACATTGGGCGTCCTCAAGAAGCTCGGCTGGGACATCGATCTCACGGAGGCAGAGCTCGACCGCATTCAGAAGGTTGGCGGCAACACGCCTGACGCGGTGTCGTGGTCGACCGATCTCTCCGGCGGTATCCAGCGGGTCGCACTCGAGCACGGCTGCATTCCATTCGGCAACGGCAAGGCCCGCGCCATTGCTTGGAATCTGCCGGACCCGATCCCGGTGCATCGCGAACCGATCTATACGCCGCGGCCGGATCTCGTCGCCAAATACCCGACACTGCCAGATGCCAAGCAATTTCGCGTGCCGAACATCGGGTTCACCGTGCAGAAGACCGCAGTAGACAAGGGCATCGCCAAAGAGTTTCCGCTCATCCTGAGTTCCGGACGGCTGGTGGAGTTCGAGGGCGGCGGCGAGGAGACACGCTCCAACAAGTGGCTGGCTGAACTGCAGCAAGATATGTTCATCGAGATCAATCCGGCGGACGCGACGGCGCGCGGGATTACCGATGGCAGTTGGGTCTGGGTCACCGGTGCGGAAGGCGGCTCCAAAGCGCGGATGAAGGCGCAGGTGACCGAGCGCATTGGCAAGGGCGTTACATGGTGTCCATTCCACTTCGCCGGCTGGTTCCAGGGTGTCGATCAGCGCGGCAAGTATCCGAAGGGAGCCGATCCGATCGTGCTCGGTGAGAGCGTCAACATTCTCACCACCTACGGCTTCGATCCAGTCACCAACATGCAAGAACCCAAAGTCACCTTGTGTCAGATCAGGGCGGCATAAGGAGGCAAGATCATGGCTCGAATGAAATTCCTCTGCGACGCCGACCGCTGCATCGAATGCAACGCCTGCGTCACCGCCTGCAAGAACGAACACGAAGTGCCCTGGGGCATGAACCGCCGACGCGTCGTCACGATCAACGACGGCAAGCCCGGTGAACGGTCGGTTTCGATGGCCTGCATGCATTGCACCGATGCGCCGTGTCAGGCGGTATGTCCGGTCGATTGCTTCTACACCACAGCCGACGGCGTCGTCCTGCATTCCAAAGATCTGTGCATCGGCTGCGGCTACTGCTTCTACGCCTGTCCGTTCGGCGCCCCACAATATCCGCGCGTGGGCAATTTCGGCTCGCGCGGCAAGATGGACAAATGCACATACTGCGCCGGAGGCCCGGAAGCGGACAACAGCAAGGAAGAATACGAAAAATACGGCACCAACCGGCTTGCCGAAGGCAAGCTGCCGCTGTGTGCCGAGATGTGCTCGACCAAATCTCTGCTTGCCGGCGACGGCGAGATCATCGCGCAGATCTACAAGGAACGCGTGATGAGGCGCGGCTATGGTGCCGGTGCCTGGGGATGGAAGACCGCCTATCGCGAGGCCATTACGTCTTGATCTGACAGGCGCGAGGGCGAGGTCGCTGCTGGCTATCCACCGGCGCGCTCAACGCGGAGGTCAAAATATGACGACGCTTATCGCCAAACTTCGCATGGTCGGTGGTGCTTTGCTGATCGTCACGCTCGCGACGTTCTCCCATCCCGCGCTTGCCCAGCAGGCGACGCCCGTCAACCCCACCGCGCAGTCGGTGAAAGAAGACCAGCTTCTGAACGAACTCGGCACGATTCGTGGACTTGGCAGCATTCCGGATACCCGCTCCTACACGATCGAGCAGCCGGCAGGACGCGACTGGCGTCATTTCCATGAAGTGACGTTGCGCTGGATCGGAGCCGCCGCCATCCTCGGCGTTCTGGCTCTCCTCATTATTTTCTATCTGTGGCGTGGCATGGTGCGGATCGAAAGCGGGCGCTCGGGCTTCAGTATCGTTCGCTTCAACGCCTTCGAACGTTCTGTGCACTGGATGTCGGCGACCTGCTTTGTCATCCTCGCGATCTCCGGACTCAACATTACCTTTGGAAAGCCGCTACTGCTGCCGCTGATCGGACCAGACGCTTTCTCGACGTGGTCTGAATTTGCGAAGTACGCTCACTATTATCTCAGCTTCCCGTTTACACTTGGCGTGATCCTGATCTTCCTGATGTGGATCGCCGGAAATATACCTACCGCCGCCGATCTCGATTGGCTCAAACGCGGCGGAGGCATGGTCGGGCACGACCACCCGCCTGCTGACCGTTTCAACGCCGGCCAAAAAGCGATCTACTGGATCGTCGTCCTGGGAGGCGGAGCTGTCGCGGTCAGCGGCTACATCCTGATGTTTCCGTTCTACGGAACAGACGTGCACAGCATGCAGATCGCGGAAATTGTCCACGCGATCGTTGCCGTACTTTTCGTCGCTGCGATGCTCGGGCATATCTACATCGGGACGATCGGCATGGAAGGCGCCTTCGAGGCGATGGGCAGCGGCACGGTCGATGTCAACTGGGCCAAGGAGCACCACAGTCTCTGGGTCGATCAGGAGATGGGGCGGACCGGATCGAACACAACGCCAGGGCAACCCGTCTCAAGGCCGGCAGAATAGTTCTGGCTTTGTTATGTTGCATTCGGCCCGTGTGCCGACGTCTGCATCGCACAGCTTCGCGCAGACCGATTGCCAAGTTTTTTGGCGTTCGCTTGCGTTGGAATGAACGGGGATGGGTTCCCCGATAACCGCAACCAGCGGCCGATAGCTCCTGCTGTGCGATGGCATCGAGGCCTGGTCGTGATGGGGGTTTTTTGCGGCCCCCCTCTCTCCCAATCCTCCCGCTAGCGACCTCGGCGGTTAGACGCTGTGGAGGTTACGATGAACAGCTTTTGGAAGAGCCTGACTTCCATCATCGGCGAGAGCAGCTTTGCCTGGACCGTGCTGTTTGTGGTGAGCTTGGCCTGCGTCCTTGCCTTCGCGTTCCAGGCCACGGTCGACATCATCGTCACAATCGTCGTGTTGGGCTGCGTCACAGCCGTCGCTGAGCATGTGATGCATTCCCGGAATCATTCCTAAACGGAGGGACATGTTTCGGGGCTATTGGCGGAGAGGGAGGGATTGCCGCTCTGATCACAGAAACCCAATATAATTAGGCATTTCTTGCAAGCCCGATGGCGTCGTGTGTACCAGTCTTGTGTCCCGAAGTCGACGGGATTTCGCTCCACCCACATGCCACCGATGCGGAACTTTACCAAAGCCAGGGCACATTGCTGCCGCAGGTGCGGCTCGAAACGAGCGCCGGCCTGTAGCGGTTCAATCAACGGGACATCATCCCCCTCCGCCCGACAACAGCCAACGGCTGCCCGCCCGAACCGACGTCGGCGTTATAGCCGTTCCGGAGGCATTCGATATATGATACAATCTTTGCGGGTACGTTTCGATCGCTGAATTTCTGCCTATCCATCGACCTTGGTTGTGCTTGGTTGTTGGTCAGAATTCTTTGTTGCCATGTTCGACTTTCACCAGGAGTATTTCCGCTGGAAGACGCAAACTATCGTTTGATTTCTAGCAAATCGGATTTGTCGAGGTGCAGCTCGGGCCCAACGGCTGAACTGACCAACAATCCAGTCGTCATAAGAAGCGTTGGCTAGAAACCACGAAAAGCCGCCGCAAAAATTATTCTACCTGGGATTGTGCTACTTATACGGCATGCTAATAAGATTCTCTCTCTAAGAGTGTTTTAATCAGGGGTGTCGGTACCGCTCCAGAGCAGGGGAAACTCCACATGACCGGACGCAACGATGGAAGCTATATTGCGCTGCGACTGGATGCGGTGTCGTCCGCCGGAACGACTGGCACCATTGGCGTACCACTCGACGGTTCGGTGCCGTTCTCCATCGACGTTTGGGCACGCTTCAACGGGTTGGCTGCCCGTACCGTTCTGCTCGGGCAAAATAGTCGCTTCTGGCTCGGCACTATCGGCGAACAGGTGACGGCGCAATTCGGCAATGGACCAGTGGTGAGGTCGGACCCCAGCCGTCAGCCGCTCCGCGACGATACGTGGCATTATATCTGCGTCACCTGGGATGGGGCGTCTCTCCGTCTCTACATCGACGGCCTCTTCAACGTCATGCAAGGCGCAACGCCACAGGGCATCGGCCCGGCGGGGGCTACGGTGATGGGGGACGGCCTGCAAGGCTTGTTGCGAACCGTGCGAGTTTACAACACCGTCCTCGACGCCGCCGCCGTCTCCGCCAACATGTTCAACCCGCCGCCGTCGGTGACGATCGTCGCCGCGTTCGACTTCAGTCAAGTTCCGCCCATCGATACCGGTCCGGCCCATCTGCCGATCACATTATCAAACAACGCCACCCAGTACGCCGTATCGCCGGCGCTGACGTTATCGGCCATCGGCTACGCCCAGCCGCTCGGCGACGACGAGGTCAATCCGGGCGGAGCCCAGGTGGACCCCTACACGGTTCAGACGTGGGTCTACCTCAATCCGATGACGGCGCCGCAGCAGGCGATCTTCGTCAACAGCGACCTTCAGAGCGACACCGGGATGGCCCTGATGATCCGCTGGGATGCCGCCGCACAGAACTACCGCCTCGTGTCGCAACGCGGCGCCGGGGCCGACACCCTGACATCGACCGGCACGGTTCCGCGCGCGGCGTGGGTCAATTTGGCGGTGACCTTCGATGGCGCCACCTCACGTCTCTATATCAACGGTGTAGCCGATACCTCGCGGGCCAGCCCACCCATCGCCCTGTACCGACCAAGAAGCGCTCTCTTCATCGGCGCCGCTCTGGCCCAGGGACTGCCGACCGGTGCCACCTCCTTGCAAGGGTATATTCGCGGCGTCGACGTGTGGCGGCGGGCGCTCACCGCCGCCGAGATCATGACCTACATGACGACCTTACCCGACCTTTCCGATCCCGATATCGCCGCCCTTTACACCTTCACCTCCTCGCCGCCTCGAAACCACGTGACGGCCCATCCGGTCGGTCTGGCCGAAGGCGCCGTACTGTCCGGTCAGCTCGGCCCGGCGACGGCGTCAGAACCGCTACCGGCGGCAGCCGTGTCCGAGGAATTCGACGACCGGGTGATCGCCGAGTTGGCGGCCAGCGTCGATTTCACCGCGCTGCTCGTCGAGCATCGGGCTAGTCTTGATCTCGCCCGCAACCACGACATCGCCGAGGCGGCCGACCCGGCGGCTCGCGCCCGCGCGGAAACCGCCTGGGACGCCGTCGTGACCGCCATGGCGGGCGGCCGGAGTCCGGGCTTCTTCATCACCACTCACGTGGTCAATCAGCGCCGTCTGCTCATCGCCCATACCCGGCACGGCCCCCGCCTGCTGTATGCCGTCGATGTCGCCGACTCGACGGAATGCGACTTGTGGAAGGTCCAGTTGATCCTGATCGTCGTTGGTGGCGTGCTCGACGCTGTGTTCGGCGTTAGCGTGAAAGCCACCGATCAGGCCATTGCCTTCATCCGCCGATCGCTCAACATTCCGCGCATCGCCGCCACCCTGGCCCTCGGCTCCATTATGACGGCCAAGGGCATTTATTCCATCATCCAGGCCCTGGCCGACTACGGGGCGCTGCGTGAACTGGTCTATATGATCGTCGAGCTCGGTTTCTGGTCGCTGCTACGACTGGTCACCAAGATCCTGCTGCTCGCCGCCGGGGTCGGTATCGCCGATGTCCTCGCCTCGCTCGTGGCCACCGCTGCGACTTTCATCCTCACCTATCAGCGCAAGCCGGCTTCCTGCGACCCGCTGCCGCAAGTCACCCTGGCGGCCATAAAGTTCAACTACGATCCCACTGGGACAGCCTACGACGCCCTGTCCATCCGCAAGAACTTCGCCACCGACGTCGCCGCCCCGGAGTGGGTCAAGGGCAAGACGGCGCCGCAAGACGCCCCGGCGGCCTATGCGTTGTCGAAGATCGCTGGTGGCACGGTCAACATCCAGGCGAAGTTCACCATCAGCGCGGTCTCCGGCCAAGCAGTCCAGATCCGCGCCATCGGCGGTGGCTTGCTCGGGGCCATCGATCCGCTCACCATCGGTTTCGGGGCCGGCAACGTTTCTGCCCCGGAATTCATCACCATCGCCCTGTCTCACCAGACCCTGGCCGCCGCGGGAGTCCGACGCGAGGACATTACCTGGACTTGGCAGTATTCCATCGGCGGCGGCTCGTGGACCACAATCGGCACCAGCACCCACCGCATCTATGTACTGCTCGACGTGCCATCCTTGCCGTGGGTGCAGACGGCGACCGTCACCGACACTCAGCGCCCGTGGACCGACGTCCTCGACTTCGCTTGCACTTGGGCGGCCGGCGCCACCTCCGCCGATGCCGCCGCCTCGGCGGTTACCCAGCACGTTTATGGCAGCCTGGGGCTGCGTTACGACACGACCGCAGGCGCCACCGCCTACGAATTCAATTCGGCGAGCGGCTGGACCTTCCACGCCACCAAGTTCATCGAGCTGCTCAACGGTGGAACGGGCCTCGGCAAGATCGTCAACTGCACCGATTGCGCCACCATCGTCACCACCTTCGCCAACGCGCTCGGCTGTAACAACTTCGCATCCATCATGACCAACAACAGCGGCGGCTTCGACTGCAACAAGATAATCGCCATCGGCCGGGGGCCGGGCTGGGCCTATCCGTTCTCCGCCACTGGGCCCGGACATTTCTCCTATCACGAGGTATCATGGACCAATGCTGGTGGTCTGTTCGACCCGCTCTACGACGCCTGTCTCGAACTCGACACCGGCACCAATCCATGGGACTGGATCTCGCCCTCGGTCACCCACACCCCGGGTCTGGCCCTAAAGATGACGTTCTGTTCGCCACCGGCCCCGCCGACGTTGCCGCTCGCCGCACCGTTCACTGCCCAGACCTACCGCGAGCGATTGGCCACCAACAACGCCAACGGCATCGGCGCCTGCCAGCCCTACGGCCAACGGCCCAATTCGCAATCGGGCCGTCCGCGCGTCTTATGAGGAGTACCGTTCGATGACCGACGACTTTCTCGTGGCCGACGCCCGCCAGCGGTACCGCTTCGACGCTATGGTGGCCAGCTTGGCGGCGGACCCGCGCCTCCTCGTGCCGCAACTAGCGTTGGCGGCCCCCGAGCGCCTGACCTTCGTGACGCGGTCGCCGCAGGACGGCAACCGCTACGTAGACGAGTACCTGAACGGTAACGACCGCGCCATCCTGGTCGCAGTACATCGGGCGGCCACGGTGGCGGCGGCCCGCGAGGCGCTGCTCGGCTTCCTCGCCAACTGCATGGCGCTGGACCTGCCAACCGCCGCCTCCCGCGGCGTGGTGGTTGGCGATCTCGCCTATACCGATCTCGGCACTCCGATCAGCCTGCTGGCGTTCGTCCGCCACAACCTGTTCGTGACCGTCCGCTACGCCGGCGGTGAAGCGGGCGACGACCTCGCCCGTGTCGCCGGCGACATCGATCGCCAGATCCAAGCCGCCGCCACTCCCCTCTAGCCATGCAGGACGCCCTCCCATGCCTCAATACAACGACATTTATGTGCGCGATAATTTCGGCGACAGCGGCATGGTGCCGTCGTCCGGCAATCCCTGCCAGTCGCCGGACATCATCCCCTACGGCACCGGCACCCTCACTCCACAGCAATTGACCAACACCGCCGGCTACGCCACGGATTACGGCAAAGCAGTGGTCTCGGCGACGCCCAACAACGTCTATGTACGGGCCAAAAACCTCAGTTCGGCGGCGAGTTCAGGGACTGCCTCGCTGTATTACAGCAAGGCATCGCTGCTGCTGCTCCCCAGCCGGTGGGTAGCCGTGCAAACGGCATCCGGGGCGGGAAACGTCGCACTGGTCGACGTCAATTTATCGCCATCAATCGCCCCGCAGGCGATGTGTTTCACCAACCCGCCCTTCGCGCTCCAGGGTCCGCCGCCTGCCTCCAACGACCATTACTGCATGATCGCGCTCGTCAACACGCCAGCCCACCCGGTGGTGGTCCCTACCACCTTCCCCAGCAACGCCGCCTTCGCCTCGTGGGTCCAGAACAACGCCGCCGTCGGCTGGCGCAACATCTCGGTCATCTCATCGTCGGTGAACAACTTCACCCGGACGCTGAATTTCGGTAGCGAGGATTCCGGCCCCGCTCAGTTCTATTTCCGGGTGGTCGGCCAGAATTTCATCCCCGGGACGGCGGTGAGCGCTCAGTGCACCGATGCCCGCTGCCCGATTTCGCAGGCTCTCAGCTTGCCCCAGCCCAACGCCCAAGGCCAGCAGATCGTCGGCTTCGAGGCCCCCATACCGGGCCTGTTTTCCGGCAACATGACCCTGAACGCGACATCCTCCAGCACCTTCTCCCCGAACGCCGATCTGCAATTGCAGTACTATAAGATTCCGCTGCCGAACGACGACTTCGAGGCGACGGTCAGCCGGACCGTCCTCATCCGCTCTCCGTCGGCCGCCCTCACCGACGTGGACGCGCTCGTCGAGGCCCAGCTCATTCCGCTTGGGACCTATACCGTCAAGGTCGTGGGCTGAAGCAATGGGACGCCAAAAAGCCAAAGACCACCAAAGAACGATCTTACCGTTGCCACACGGTCTTTGATTGTATGACTATCATGGGAGGGCGTAGTCATGAACTTTGTGGCCCTGGATTTCGAAACGGCAAACGCTGACCTGAGCAGCATTTGCCAAATCGGCTTGGTAACATTCAAAGACGGGGAGCCAACCGAAACCTATTCGATGCTCGTCGATCCGAACGACTATTTCGGCGGCATCAACATTTCCATCCACGGCATCGAAAGGCTGGCACGCTGGCATAAAGCAGGCCGGCAAAAGTGGCATCGTCAGACATGCCAATTTTCCAGAAAGCGTAACTCGCAAGGATTGCGACTCCGATTTCTGCGGAAATAAACTGTTCATTACCAAGATCAAAATCACGCCGGACTACCACTCCCTGTCAGCCTTTGGCGACGAAACGCACTATCGCTCTGGAATGTTCTCGCCATTTGCATTGAGAACAAGATTCCCATTCCCGACGAGGTGAGCGGATTTTTCCTCGATATCTCGCAGAAGCTGATCAGATATGCCCGCGATGGCGAGAAGGGGGCTAGCCCGTCGATCGCGTGTCTGGTGTTGGGGACCGTCGATGACGATGGTGGACACGGCGCGCTTCGATCATTTCGGAATATGGAAAGAGAACGAGACATCGTACGTCGGACCAATGAAATCATTTTCCAAGACATCACCCAGCGGATCGCCGGCAAGCCCCGGACGTACAAATCACTGGAAGCCATCTATTCGACCGTGGCGAATAAGTTCTGTGTAGATTCCGATCACGTAAAGAGGGTTTTTCGACTGTACGAAAGGGATGCCGGCAGCTTCGGCCTTCGGGAGTTGCTCGAGGCTGCCACCAGCCCTCCCCAAGTGTTCGCCTCCGGCCTCGATACCACCCCCGCGATACCCGACGAAGTTCAGTCACCCAAGTCGCGGGATCGTCGTACAGAAAATCAAACGATTTCGGCGCTTTTGAAGACGCGAATACGCGATCGGCGAGATCGGTATTCCACGCTGTCTGCTGGCTGGGATTATCTACGTGCTGCTGCAGCCACCGATCATGGACCGCTATCGCCAATTGATGCGCTTCTCGCTCTGTAAGAGCCTT
>Ga0137403_10005892_pt1 | contig 14108 bp, 15 predicted proteins | sample CZOMad2_1_16fung_FD_122057 | JGI IMG/M metagenome (GOLD analysis project Ga0137403, IMG submission 122057) | Vadose zone soil fungal communities from Angelo Coast Range Reserve, California, USA - CZOMad2_1_16fungal (Hybrid Assembly) | ecosystem: Environmental > Terrestrial > Soil > Vadose zone... | reverse complement strand
TTCCTGATCGACGGCGGGGTCACGGCCATTTCGGGCGTGGGCGCCTGAGCCTCGTTGCAGAGAGTCGAGGCCGTTCCGGTTCCCGCTCGGGCAAGGGACGGCTCGCACCGCCAGTTACACCTGAGTTACAGTCGGGGTCGGAGCCGCTTCCGGAGCCGAACTCCACTTCCGATTTGCCCCACGAAATTCCGCTGCTTGGAGTGGCGGGTGTGCGGGCCTCGAATTTTCGAGAGGCGCTTTAGCTAACAGGGCGACGACGCACGCCAATTCGTCGATTCGCTCGAAGGCGCAGTAGGTTGCGAGGTAGATCAATGTCCGCAGGGTTCCGCGCGAGCCCCCACAATTCCGCCGCAGTCTTGGAGACATTCTGGAGACGGCATCGGGGCAAGCGAGCAGACGCGACCAAAGGCACGACGCGGACGGATGGGGACGCTGCTGACCGTAACGGAGGTCGCTGCATACCTCCATGTATCCACCGAGACGGTGTACCGGCTCTGCGCGCTCGGTGAATTGCGACACATCCGCGTGCTCAACGCCATCACGATGGCTCCGTCGGACGTCGATGCACTCGTTGGCCCGGAGCCCACTCAACTGACGGCCGGGCTCGAGGTATCGTCGTGTGGAAACAGGCAGGGACCGTCGTTCGTGAACGGCTCAGAACCGCAGGCGGACCGCCAGCCCCGCCTTGTCCGGGCTGACCAGCGGCAACACCTGCACTCCGAGCTGCTGCTTCAGCTTCTGGTTGTAGCGATCCGAAGCTCGCGCATCTGTGACGCGTCGACCGGATGAGGGTCAGTGCCCGCGCCGGCGAGGAGAAGGGCGCCGCCGATCAGGACGACGCGGACCACGGCGGCCGTCACGATTCCTGAGCGCGCCTCGCGCTCTGCCCCGAGACGCACGCGCTGAAAGCAGCCGGGCTGCTCTGGTCGCATGGCCCGTCGGCTAAGCTGTTCGTGGCGATGACGGCGCTGGCCGCGATCCGCCCGCCGCAATCGCTCCTTCCACCAATACGTCATTACGTAACGTAGCGATCACCTTCTTTGGATGGGCTTGCCGCGCGTTTGCTCCGCCGGCTGTGGGGACCCGACCAGCACGGGCTCGACCTGGCCCGGCAAGGCCTGAGTGCCGTCGTCCGCGATGGCCTCATCGAGCCTCTGCAACGCAGCCTCGTTCGAGGGGAGGCTCACCGCGGCGACTGTCTCGGTCGGGGCCGCTGGCGAGGCGTAGGGCCATTCGACTGTCTCTGAGGCGAAACCAAGCACGCAAACTGCGGCCACAAGCACCACGATCACGGCTAGCATCTTCAGCCTCGCATCCTCCAATGCACGGGAGACTGCACCGGCGATGCCATCGCTTCTTCAGAGGAAGACAAGGGATTTCGGGGCGTGAGGCTGCTAGGGAGTCGTCAGACGCTGCCAAGAAGTTGGCACGCGCCCGGCCCTCGTCAGCGCGAGCACCAGGAGCCGTGTCACGCGGCAACGCCCTCAGCATCAGAGCCACCAAACAGCTCGGTGATCTAGCGGGCCGAGCTGGGCGAACAGATCGAGGATCTTCATAATGAGCCTCCGTTGACAGCGTGTCTCGCGCATGGAGATCTGCCGCGAGGAACTCGTTGATCGTGAACATGTTCAGGCTGCGGTTCACCACAGACGTCGTTGCGGACCAGGCGGAATCGTGGAACCGCGACTCGATCCGGCGATCGGGCACGAGGCACATCCGCGCGACCATCACGCAGATGGCGTCGGCAATCCATTCGCGGACGAAGGCGAATGGAATCGCCGCCGCGTACAGCACGGGCGAGATCTTGCCCTTGAGGTCGCACCCGTGCTGTACGGTCGCAAGCTTCGAGCCAGGCCCCTGCTAGTCCTCGAACGGAGCGTTCATCAGGTAATCCACGGAAGACTGCGGCTTGTAGCCCGGCACGAAACGCTCGCCGAAGTCGCGCGCGAAATTGTCGTAGGTGGTCTCGGGCCTGGTCTTCACGATGCGGCAGACCGAGTCCGCGAAGCGCCGCTTCATGTCGAGGCGGGGAAATGCGGTGAGGATGCTCTTCATCTCGTCTGGTGGGATCTGGTCGTACTGGGGCCCGCCGTAGTCGAGACCGATCCCAGCAGTGCAGAGCGCGACCTCCGGCTCCTTGTGCAGGCCGATCGAAGGTGTGGAATTCAGTGCGACGCTATCCCAGATCAATTGCACCCGGTGGTCGTCGAGGCCCTGCTCGCGCGCGAATGCCCGCGCTACGTCGGCTCCCTCGATCTCGAAGCGCTTGTGCCCGGTAAAGCCATTCGTAAGCCCGAGGTCGTGGAGCAGCGAGCCGACGGCGACAACTTCCTCGTCGTGAGATATGCCCAGCAGCTGTCCGAGGCGGACGGCGAAGAGCCAGGATCGGACAGCATGATTGAAGAGAAACGGTTCGGAATGCTTCCGGGCAAGGTCCATCGCCCGGGTGACAAGCGGCGTGTCGACCACCGTGACGCCACCCAAGACTCGGGCTCTCCTCCTCATGATCGTCGGCTCGGCTGTTGGCAACATGGTCAGCTGTCCCCCTTGATGAAGGCGAGCAGTTCCCGGTTGACCTGGTCCTGATGCGTGGCGGTGAGGCCGTGCGGCGCGCTCGGATAGTAGACGTCCTTCGCGCCCTTGATGAGTCGGGCTGACTTCATGGCGGAGTTCCTCACCGGAACGATCTGGTCGTCCTCGCCGTGAAGCACCAAAGTCGGTACATCGAACTTCTTGAGGTCCTCGGTGAAATCGGTCTCGGAGAAGGCCTTGATGCTTTCGTACGCGTTCTTGAGACCGCACTGCATGCTCCAGAGCCAGAACTGATCGAGCACGCCTTGCGAGACCTTGGCACCGGGCCTGTTGGCGCCATAGAACTGGGCTGCGAAATCCCTGTAGGTCTGCGAGCGGTCCTTGGCGAGGCTCGCGCGCAGGCCGTCGAACAGCTCGATCGGCAGCCCCTCGGGATTGGCCGCGGTTTTCAGCATGAGCGGTGGCACCGCGGCGATCAGGACGGCCTTGGCGACTCGGCTCGTCCCGTGGCGGCCGATATAGCGCGCGACCTCTCCGCCTCCGGTGGAGTGGCCCACCAGCGTGGCTTCCTTGAGATCGAGCGCTTCGATCACTGCCGCAAGATCGTCGGCATAGCCGTTCATGTCGTTGCCGGACGAGGCCTGACTGGACCGGCCATGGCCACGTCGGTCGTGCGCAACCACGCGAAAGCCGTTCTGCGCGAGGAAGAGCATTTGTCCGTCCCACATGTCGGAGTTCAGAGGCCAGCCGTGGGAGAACGTCACGACCGGGCCCTTACTCCAGTCCTTGTAGTAGAGCTGCGTGCCATCCTTCGTAGTGATCGTGCTCATGGACATCTCTCCTTGTGGCCTGCGAAGCGGAAGCTCGCTGGCGCGTCCCTGGGGAGTTGGTTTCAGTCATTTCTACAGTGCTTCTATTTCGGCTTGTTCCAGAGCACGTTTCGTGCCGTGACGAGTCTCTGCCTTCGTCATCGGGACGGGTCGCTGTTCGCCGAGTGGACATGCGAGTTGATCGGAGCCTGCCAGCTATTGCGCAGGGCCTGCGAAGAACTCGGCACCCCCCAACGTGAAGGCGAAGGAGACTCTCTGAAGTAGACCCTTGCGTGCTCGCGTTGGGCCTGTACTAGTTTGATCTCTGCGGAGCCCAGATCGCGCGCGCGCAGCCGCTCGCCTGGTTCCTCCGGCCGATGTACCCTCCGCGGCGGGTAGCATCCAAGACCAACGCCGGGTAGCATCCAAGACCAACGTATGATGAGCGCGCAAGGGGGCACCCATGGACGTTGCCCAGATCGAGGGCGCCTTGTGCCGGATCAACCTCCGGATGGTGGGCACTCTTGAGTTCGGAGAACGAGAAGTGCTGGCGGAGGTAACCCGCGGACTGGTGGAAGACCTGAATGCCGCACTGGCGCGCATCTGGCTCTTTGGCCCCGGAGACTTATGCGCCGCATGCGTTCAGGCACCGCACTGCCCGAATCGAGCGAGTTGTCTCCATCTGGTAGCGAGTGCGGGTCTCTCCGAACGGCTCAATGGCGATTACCGCCGCATCCCGAGAGGGGCCCTCAAGGTTGGCTGGATCGCTGAAACACGCAACCCGGTGTGCACGAACGATCTCATCGAAGACCCGCGAATTGCCGACAAGGAGTGGGTGCGGAGGGAAGGCCTACGCTCATTTGCAGGCTATCCACTCTCCTTCCGGAGCGAAGTGTTCGGAGTGCTCGCGATGTTCGCGCGTCGAGCCTTGTTACAAACAGAGTTCGACTGTCTGGGGCTATTTGCGGCCCAGGCGGCCGTCGCTATCAAGAATGCTCGTCTCCTCGAGGAAGTGTCTCAGCTTTCGAGTCGCCTCGCGGCCGAGAACAGGTACCTGAAAGACGAACTGCGCGCAGAGCAGCCGTCAGGCGTTGTGGGCGAAAGCGTGGCGATCCGACGTGTGTTGGCGGACATCGAGAGCGTAGCGCCCACGCAGTCCACCGTGCTGCTGCTCGGCGAAACCGGGACCGGGAAGGAACTGCTCGCCAGCGCGCTACACGACCTTAGCCCGCGGCGAGGACGTGCATTCGTGAAGGTCAATTGCGCTGCGATCTCGCCCTCCTTGATCGAGAGCGAGCTCTTCGGCCACGAGAAGGGAGCATTCACTGGTGCGCTGCAGCGGAGGGTGGGCCGCTTCGAGCTCGCCCACGGTGGAACCCTCTTCCTCGACGAGATTGGCGAACTGCCCCTCGACGCCCAAGCGAAGCTTCTGCGTGTTGTCCAAGAACGAGAGATCGAGCGTATCGGAGGCACGAGGACGATCCCCGTCGATGTGCGGATCATTTGCGCGACCAACCGCAATCTGGAAGCCGACGTCCTCGAGAAGCGCTTCCGCGCTGATCTCTTCTACCGGCTCAAGGTGTTCCCCATCCACGTGCCACCACTTCGGGAACGTCGCGATGACATCCCGCTGCTGGTCAATGCCTTCGTGCGGACGCTAGCAAAGCAGCTGGGACATGCTCCCAACGGAGTGGACGAAACCGCCTTGGATCTCCTGTGCAGCTACAATTGGCCGGGCAACATCCGCGAATTGCACAACGTGCTCGAGCGTGCCGCGATCCTCGCGCGCGGTCGCCTCATCCGGCCCGAGGATCTGCCCGATCTCAACGTGCCTTCGGAGGCTGGCGACAGTCCCGCCGAAGGTGCACTCAAGCCGCGTGTCGACTCGTTCGAGAGGTCGTTGATCGAGGACGCGCTGCGCAAGTCGGGCGGGAATCAGTCCGAGGCCGCACGGCAACTTCGCCTCAGCCGCGCTACGCTCTCGTACAAGATGAAGGCGTACGGCCTTGGATGTTCCGCTCCTACTGCGCGTCCTCACGGCGCCACTTTGTGAGACGCCCTTCAGTTCCCGAATGGGGTCGTCAGTTCCGTCTCGTTCGTGTCCACCACGAACACCGCGAGGAGCTTGGCCGGCTTCGTCTCGCTGGCATTGGCGCTGACGCGGTGGCGGTCGCCGGGCAACTCGGAGAAACTCTGTCCGACCTCGTAGGTCGTCACCGGTCCGTCGTTGACCTGACTGCGGATTGCTCCCTCGAGCACCGTCGCGTAGATGAAGGCGGATTTGGGATGCGTGTGGCCAGGCGAGTCGCCGCCCGGGCCGTATTCGACGAGCACACCCTTGATGCTCTTGCCGGGAACGTTCGGCAGCTCGTGCTGGTAGACGAGGGTCACCTTGGCGTTTTTCGACTTCCGCGCATCGGCGAGGCCGCTGCCGAATGGGCAGGGTGGCGACAAGCAGCGAACCGAGGATGCGTTTCATGGAGCCGTCTCCTTCGGTTTGCGGATGCAGGATCAGGCTCTTGCCTGTGAGCGGCGGAGCCATTCGTCGAAACCAGTGCGGCCGAGGCGCGCTTCGCCCAATGGCACGAGCGAGCGCTCCTCGACCCGGCCGCCGTAGTATCGGGCCTCGGGGTCACTCACGACCTTACGCGGGTCGCCGACCGCCTTCAGATAGCGGGCGACGAATTCGTTGAACGGTGCTCGTTCCGGGCCGGCGATCTCGACGATGCCGTTGCGCGGCGCCGCCAGCGCCACGTCGGCGACGATGGCAGCAACGTCGTCCGCCGCGATGGGCTGGAACAGGCCGGGCGAAACCCTGACCATGTTTCCATCCGCACTTGAATCGGCGATGGCGCGCAGGAATTCCAGGAACTGAGTCGAGCGGATGATGGTGTAGGGGATCCCGGAGGTCTCGATCAGTTTCTCTTGGGCGACCTTAGCGCGGAAATAGCCAATGTCGGGCGCCCGGTCGTCTCCGACGATGGAGAGCGCGACGTGATGCCGGACGCCGGCTGCGGCTTCCGCCGCAAGAAGGTTGCGGCCGGAGGTCTCGAAGAATTTCAGCACCGCCCTGTCTTCAAATGAGGGCGAATTGGCCAGGTCGATCACCACCTGCGTGCCGGCCATGGCCTCTTTGAGGCCCTGGCCGGTTATGGTGTCGACCCCGGTATTCGGCGAGGCGGCGACGACTTCGTGGCTGCGCTGGCGCAGAATGGCGACAGTCTTCGAGCCGATCAAGCCGGTGCCGCCTATGACAACGATCTTCATTGCGAACCTCCTGGTTCGTAGCCCGCAGGCCGGGGTTTGTGACGGTTTTGCCTAGCTCGGCTCGTTTCCGGAGCACGTTTCGTGCCGTGACGAATCTCTACCCTCGTCACCCAGACGGGTCCGCTGTTCGCCGAGTGGCGATGCGAGTTGATCGCAACCTGCCAGCTATTGCGCAGGGCCTGCTAAGAACTCGGCACTCCCCAACGGACCTGGTCGTTGGCCTGGCTAGTGGATGAAGCGGAGGCGCTCGTCCTCTCCGTGGCCCGGCCCTTGCGTAACCGTCTCTCGACGCGGCGAGATGGCGCGCCATCCATCCGGCACCTATGCCAAGAGGAGACGGGCGATGTGCACCTTCAAGATCTCGATCACTGCCTTGCTTACCGGCCTTCTGTGCCTGACCAGCGCCCCACTGAGCGCTCAGGAACCCACGGTCACGACGTTGATGACGAAAGAACTGACGGACATACCCGGCAAAGAAGTTGTGTTGCTCATGGTCGAGTATGCGCCTGGTGGAGCAGACGCCATCCATCGCCACAATGCCCATGGCTTCGTCTATGTGCTGGCGGGCTCGGTCGTGGAGCAGGTGAAGGGAGGAAAGCCGGTAACGCTGAAGGCTGGACAGACGTTCTACGAAGGTCCCGACGACGTCCACGTTGTCGGCCGGAACGCGAGCCGCACCCGGCCGGCCAAGATCCTGGCGGTCCTGGTGAAGGACAAAGGCACTCCGGCACTGGTGCTGGTCAAATGAATACGCAGCCGCGGCGAAACGCTGCGAAGAGTACGAAGAGGACCTCTAACGCTCTTCGCGTCCTTCGAGCGCGACCGTGCCGGCCGAGCCGTCGACCATGATCCGTTCGCCCGTCGCGATCCGCGTCGTCGCGTCCGGAACGCCCACAACGGCCGGGATCCCGTACTCGCGCACAACGACCGCGCCGTGCGACATGATCCCGCCCATCTCCATCACGAGCGCGCTCGCCCTGAGGAAGAGCGGCGTCCATCCGGGGTCGGTCGCTGGCGCGACGAGGACCTCGCCAGGTTCGAGCCGCGCCCCCGCCGGCGAGAACATCACGTGCGCGACGCCGCGCGCGGTGCCTGGCGACGCCGGTGTGCCGCGGATCGCGCCGTCCGCGGCGGGCGACGTGTACGCAGCCTCGGCATCGGTCCCATCGGACAGAAGCACGCGTGGGACGTGACGCCGCCGCTCCTCGCGGCGGTACTCCGCCCGGCGCTCGGCGACGCGCTGGCGCATGTCTTCGCCAGCCAGAGCGCGGCGCGCCTCGGGGAGCGTGAGGAACCAGATGTCGTCCGTATCACGGCTCCCCACTCGGCTGACGTCGCGACCATGAACGCGACCTGAGCTGCGTGGTCGCGCGTCTGACACGCAAGGAGCCTGCAGAGCTCTTCTCGCGTGAGGAACCGCTTGCGAGGAACGTATTCAGGTGAGAAACCGTGTGGTTGAGGCCGAAGCGCTGTGCTCGCCAGATGTTACCCATCGTGCGAATCCTTCTCGCCAAAGAGGCCGCACCACCGGCGCACCATTCGCGTCCGAAATGCCTGACATCGCTGAAACCATCTCACTCGATCACAAGATCGAGGCCGTACTGACTGCTGCCGTGGCGGATTGCGACTCCACGCCGGGCGTAGACGTTGCAGCGGACCCACGCCGCGCAAGGAACGTGTGTAGCTGCGCGACGACGGCCGCACCTTCCCCGATCGCCGCTCCGACGCGCTTCACCGAACCGGATCGAACGTCGCCGATCGCGAAGATCCCCACTACTCCAGTCTCCAGCGGAAGCAGGACCCGCTCCGGGGAGGGCACGTCCGCGCCGGTTTGGATGAAGCCTTTGTCGTCCAGGGGGATGCCGCATCCGGCGAGCCACGTCGCGGCCGGGTCGGCGCCGGCGAAGACGAACAGATGCGCGATGGCCTGCTGCTCCTCGGCTCCCGTGCGGCGGTTGCGCCAGCGCACGCGCTGCAGCCCCTGGTCGGCCGTCCCGGAGAGTTCCACGACTTCGGTGTCGCAGATCACGTCGACGTTGGAGCAAGCCGCAATGCGGTCGATCAGGTAGCGCGACATGGTCTGTGAGAGGCCCGGTCCGCGCACCAGCATTCGTACGTGGCGCGCGTGGCTTGCGAGGAACACTGCTGCCTGACCCGCCGAGTTCCCTCCGCCCAGCAACGCCACCTCATCGCCGCGGCAGAGCCGGGCCTCGACTGGCGAGGCCCAGTACGATACTCCGCGGCCCTCGAACTGCGTGAGGTTCGGACTTTCGGGACGGCGATAGTGCGCACCTGTCGCGACCACCACCGTGCGCGCCCGGACGCGGCGACCGTCGTTCAGTTCGAGGATCAGCGTCGGATCGGTCCCCGACCATTCCGTAATGCAGTCGAGCCGGTTCACTTCGGTGGAGAGGCTGAACTGCGCCCCGAACTTTTGCGCCTGCGTGAATGCGCGCGCCATCAGCGCCTGCCCGGAAATCCCTGCGGGAAAGCCGAAACAGTTTTCGATCCGCGCGCTCGCGCCAGCCTGTCCGCCGAAGGTGCGCGCTTCGAGCACGATGACCGAGAGGCCCTCAGACGCTGCGTAGACTGCGGTCGCGAGTCCCGCCGGACCTGCGCCGACGATGGCCACGTCGTATGGCTCCGACCGAAGATTCGTCGCTACCAGGCCGAGCGCTCGCGCCAGCTCCTGATCCGTTGGATTCCTCAGGACAGTGCCGTCCGGCATGATGACGATCGGGAGCTCGGCCGGTTTCGGCGCATAGCGCGCGAGCAGCGACGACGCGTCTGCGTCCTCGTCGGGATCGAATACGCGAAATGGAATGCTGTTTCGTCCGAGAAACCCGGACAGCCGCGTCACGTCAGGTGACCTGGGCGGTCCGATGAGGACTGGACCCCCGAAGCCCATCTCGATCAGCGCCACGCGACGCAGCATCAGCGCACGCAGGATGCGCTCGCCGAGCTCGGCGTCGGCGACGAACAGCACCCGAATCCGCTCAGGCGGAACGACGATCGCCTCAACGTCGTCGACCGCCTGCACGTCCGCTACGCTCAGTCCTCCGGAGAGTTGTCCGACGTCGTCCAGAATCCTTCCCGGGGCGACCTCGAGATCGGCGACTGTCGCTCCGATCAGCTGAGCTAACTCGGCCAAGGGAGGTGCCCGGCCGAGCGCATCGCGGCCGATGACGGCTGTCCGGCCGGACAGGATCAGTACCATCCCGAGGCTCGGCTTTCCCACGCGGGACAGCATTTCCCCGGGGCGGAAGCGACGCAGTTCGCCGAACTGCCGGATCCGGTCGATCTCGGTCGGGGAGAGGATCGGGAACATCTGCCGGAACCGCGATGCCAGCGCGCTGCGCTCGGAGTCATTCTCGCTGGGCATCTCGAGCCTCCCGCTCGCGCTCCGGGTGAGGCACGCCACATCGCGCGTCTCTCGTCAGCCACTCGATGCGGGCCCGGTCTAGCACACCGCCAAGGCGGAGTACTATTCGGTCGCTCGCACTCTCACGCGTTTGGAGGACGTCAGGAAGAGCGAGAACAAGGTTTGGCTGATCACCGGCGCGTCGTCGGGGTTCGGGCGCGCGCTCGCAGAAGAGGTCCTAGCGCGGGGTGAGCGAGTGATTGGGGCAGGGCGGCACGTGGTAGCGCTCGCGGATCTCGTCGCACGCGCGCCGGATCGCGTAGCGGGCAACTTCCTGCGCGAATGCGTTCGTAGGCATGGAGATCTGCGTCAACCCGCCTCCGCAGGCTGCGCGGTCGATCAGCTCGACGTGCTCGCCGGGCCGTGAGCGGCTCGAGGCGGGACGAATCCCGGCAAGCGGCCGAGCGCGTCGTCGATGAAGTCGACCAGCGCCGTCACGCGCCGGGTCTTGAGCGTGGCCGAGGGATACACAGCGTGCAGCACAGTCGGCGGGGCCGAGTGCGTGGGCAGCACCTCGACCAACCTCCCAGCCCGCAGTGCTTGAGCCCAAGGGCACCGGAGTGGGACGGATGCTGGTGCGCTATGGGCACCGCGCGATCGCCGAAATCGATCTCGGGTTGCCGCGCTGGTCGGAAGATCCATCACATCTTCTTGGCGCGATCGCGAATTACCAGCGCCTGGACGCGGCTGCCTTGACGCCTGACGCGCAGTTCGCGAGTGGTGCGCGCGAGGCGCAGGCGACGATCGCCACGCTGCTGTCCCGCGTTCACGGTCCGCGCCGCCTACTCGCCCGCATGCTCCTGCGCCGGGTCCGGGCCCTCGCCGGCGCGCGCGAGGCACCGAAGTTCCACGCGGTCCGCGTGTTCGCGCAAGGCCGAGCGATTCTCGCGGGGGTCGGCGTGGCGCTTGCCGCCGAAGGCCGCGTCGCCACGGCGGACGCGGACGAGGCGAGAGGACGTCTCGGAGGACCTCGCCTTCGTGCGCATTCGTGGCACAAAGCGCAAGACGCGCGACCGCGTCGTTCCGATCGTGACGAAGGACCAGCGAACCCTGCTCAAGTACGCACTCGAGCACGCTCAAGGGGAGAAGGGGCAGCTGTTCCTGGACTGGCAGAACGTCCGCCGCGATCTCCGCGCCGCGTGCGCGAAGCTGGAGATTCCGCGCTGCTCCCCGAACGACCTCCGCCGCACGTGCGCCACCTGGCTGCGCGCTGCCGGAACACCTCCGCACCTCATCGCCCCTCTCATGGGCCACGCCGACAGCAGGATGGTGGAGCGGGTCTACGGGCGGCTGGAGCCAGTCACGCTCGCGAAACTCATCGCGAAAGCGACGGGGAGCACTTCAGCAAATGCTCAGCAGACAGAGCGAGATTCGGTGGACTTGGTGGACAGATTGGACGCTCGCCGCAGCGCGTCTTCGAGTGAAATGGCTCCCCAGAGGACACCGATTTAGAACGGATTTCTCCCGCTGGTCCGAGAATCAAGCAGTTACGCGATCTGTTCGTGATCGGGAGTGGTGCCCAGACGCGATCACGAACTCTCTCTGTGTTAACCGCGTGCGAGTATCGCGGCTGCTTAACACAAGCAGAGAATCCACGAGCTCTGCCGAACCGCACTCCGGAGGTTCCTGCGCGCCTCCTCTTGGAGCGAGGAACGCGTTCTCATCGACGAGGATTCCGCGGCGACCTAGGCTACCTCGTGGGCGCGCGCTCACCGATCACATGCTCGATTCCGGTTTCTTGAGCTCACCTGTTGTCTTTCCCGGGCCCCGCCGATTTAGGCGGAGCCGCCGACAATTGTGGCTCATCGTCAACGCGCGCCACCGCCTAGGTCGAGGTTCCAGCGGTTGCCGCGCCAGACGACGTCCACGTCGAGGGCGAGCCCGACCCAGGCGGCCGTGCTGACGAGCGCTGCCGGCGCGATGCCCGTCGCCACCGTGGCTCCGCTCCCGAGGAACAGATGCCATGCCGGTGCCGGACGAACCCCTGGGCGTCAGCTTGACCGTCCAGCCGACGGCCTTGAGCACCTCCCGGAACGGGTTGTCGAGCGCCGTGCGCGGGCATGCCGCCCTCAATCTGGTCGGCAGGTTGTAACGAACGTCCGTCTTCTTACAGCCTCCGGGCCTGGTGAGGAACTTGGCTCGCGAAACGGCTACCATTTCCTAGTCGCCTCTGGCGACAGTCAGCAGGCTGGTGCCGATGAAATCGAGAACGGTATCAAGGGGCCGAAAGTGCCCGACGAGGAGGGATCCCGTGATGTACCAGCATGCGCGTTTCGGAGCGACGCTCTCCGTGACCGTGGGATTGCTCGTGACCGGTTGCGAGGGCGGCGGCGCGACGCACGCCAACCCTCCCGTACCGACCGCTGCGGTACAACGCACGACGCAGGCCGTCACTCCGGACGCGATCGTCGCACTTCCGAGCTACAAGATCGATCCGAGCAAGGTGTTCGTCGCGGGGATCTCGTCGGGCGGCTTCTTCGCCGTGCAGATGCACGTCGCGCATTCGGCGACGTTCAAAGGCGCAGCCATCTATGCAGGCGGAGTCTACCATTGCGCGCAGGACAGCGTGGCGATCGCACTCGCCGCGTGCGGCGGCGTGGGTCTCTACCAGAGCACACTCGCGCTGTCGGAGAGTTACCTCGATCAACAGTCGGCGGCCGGAACGATCGACCCGGAGAGCACCTTGCGCGGCCAACCCGTCTATCTCTGGGCCGGGACGAAGGATACGATCGTCGACCCGAGAGAGATGAACGACCTCAACACCGAGTATCAGCACTACGGCGCGAGCGTGTTCCGGTACGACAACACCTTCCCCGCGGGCCACGGCTGGGAATCGCCTGACGGCGAGCTCTCGTGCGGCACGCAAGCGAGTCCGTACGTCCTCCGGTGCAACCAAGGTGCACAACCCTACGATTCGGAGCAGACGTGGCTGCGGGGGTTCTTCGGGTCCCTCCACGGACGCAACAACGGAACGCTGGACGGCACGCTGATCCACTTCGATCAGACCGCGTTCGGAGCGAGCGCAAGCAACTCGATGGACACGAACGGCTACGTCTTCGTTCCCAAGGGCTGCGCGAACGGCCATTCGTGCGGCTTGGTCGTCGCGTTCCACGGTTGTCTGCAAACACAGGCCGACATCGGAACGAAGTTCATCACCGAGGCCGGAATCAATGCCTGGGCCGATAGCAACGACATCGTCGTCCTGTATCCGTTCGCGGTCCAATCGACGTCAGCCACCGCGTACAATCCGAACGGATGCTGGGACTGGTGGGGCTACGACGATCCCAACTACGCGCTCAAGAGCGGGACGCAGATCTCGATCGTGTACAAGATGGTGCAGCGCGTGATGGGGCAGTAACGCGGCAATGCACCCCATCTGGCGTGCGTGCAAGCGCGCGGGCCTGCGGCCGATCAGCTGGCACGTCCTGCGGCACTCCGTTCCCTGAGTCACATCTTCGCGGCGGGGCCGTCCCTCGCGTCCACCTGCCGGATGAAGAGCATGAGGCCCTGCAGCAACTCGGCGAACCGGTGGTATTGAAGGCTGTTCGTCCACTCGTTCGGAGGCTGTCCGTTCTCGGCTGCCGGCAATAGCCAGGTGGAGTTGATCTCACACTGCACTGCGGGCACTCCGGCTGCGACAACGAACTTCGTGACGGTCGCATTGACGGCGGCGCTGAAGAAGTCTTGGGACACGTTTTGCAGGCCCTGCTCGCGGAGAGAGGCAGCAAGACGATCCAGCAGGTCCGGTCGACCGAGCAGCGAACGCGCCTGCATGGTGCCGAAGTCGACGTCGTAGGGGTGACTCGGGTGTGAGGCGTGGAGATCGAGAACGAGGACCGGCCTCTGCTCTATGAGTAGCTTTTTCAGCGCAGCCTTGAACTCGTTGTCATCGTAGAAATTCGGATCGGATGGGCTTGCCAGGATCGTGTAGATCGCGGTGACTTGGGCGAGGTTGCGCAGCGCGACGGCCAGGGCGCCGGTTGTCCTTGGCCAAAACTCGACCTGAAGGCAGTCGACCAAACAGTTGCTCGATCGGCGCTATCGGCCATGGCCCTCAAGAACGGCAGCGGACCAAGAAT
>Ga0137403_10005891_pt1 | contig 14108 bp, 10 predicted proteins | sample CZOMad2_1_16fung_FD_122057 | JGI IMG/M metagenome (GOLD analysis project Ga0137403, IMG submission 122057) | Vadose zone soil fungal communities from Angelo Coast Range Reserve, California, USA - CZOMad2_1_16fungal (Hybrid Assembly) | ecosystem: Environmental > Terrestrial > Soil > Vadose zone... | reverse complement strand
GACGCGCTCGCCGAGGCGGCCAAGGATGCCGTCGGCCTCAAGACCATCATCGCCTATCGCGGCGGCTTCGCCTTCGACCCGCGGCCGCCGAGCCGCGCCGAGGTGATCGCGGCGGCAGGCGGCTGGCTGCCGGAGATGCAGGCCGGCCGCACGCGCATGGAGGAGCCGGTGCTGCTCCGCCACGGCCTCTGGGTCGGCGCCGAACTGGCGAAGCAGCGCAAGTTTCCCATCCAGTTCCACTGCGGCTATGGCGACCGCGACGCCATCATCCATCTCAACAACCCCTCGCTGCTGATGGGATTCTTCGAGAAGATGAACGGCATGGGCGTCAACGTGACGCTCCTGCACTGCTACCCCTATCACCGCGTCGCCGGCTATCTCGCGGAGATCTTTCCCAACGTCTTCTTCGACGTCGGCGCGATCCTCCACTACACCGGCGCCATGTCCTCGCACGTCCTCGGCGAGGCGCTGGAGCTGTCGCCCTTCACCAAGCAGCTCTTCAGCTCCGACGCCTTCGGCATCGCCGAGTCCTACTATCTCGGCGCGCTGTTCTTCCGCCGCGCCTTGCGCCAGCATCTCGACCGCTGGATCGCCGACGGCGCCTGCAGCGCCAAGGAGGCCGAGCGGATCGTGCGCCTGATCGCCATCGACAACACCCGCCGGATCTATCCGCTGGCGTAGGTCGAAGAGTGGGATGGTCATGCCCGCTAGCGCGGATCAGTGCGCGTTGAACCGCAGGTCCCTTCTTAGTGTCATACCGGCGAAAGCCGGTATCCATATTCACAGGCCGGTGTCTATGGATGCCGGCTTCCGCCGGCATGACAACGAGCGGGGGCGTCTGGATGCATCAAGGTAACGCACTGAGGATCACTCGCACCTGATGATCGCAGAGTCCCCTGAACCGTTGTTGGCCGGGGACGAACCGCCGCCCTACGAACTCTTCAATCCGGAGGGCGCGGCCCCCATCCTGCTGATCTGCGACCACGCCAGCCGCCGCGTGCCGCGTCGGCTGCATGATCTCGGCCTCAGCGCGAGCGAGCTGTCCCGCCATATCGGCTGGGACATCGGCGCCGCCGAAGTCACCCGTCATATGGCGCTGCAACTGAACGCGCCGGCGCTGCTGGCCGGTTATTCCCGCCTCGTCGTCGACTGCAACCGCCACCTGCACGACGCCACGCTCATGCCGGCGGTCAGCGACGGTACGGCGGTCGCCGCCAACGCGAACCTCGCCCCCGCCGACCGCCAGGCGCGCATCGACGCCCTGTACCAGCCCTATCATCGCGCGATCGCGCAGCGGCTCGACGGCTTCACCGCCCGCGGCGTCGCACCGGCACTGCTGTCGATCCACAGCTGTACGCCGGAGATGAACGGGCAGTTCCGGCCCTGGCACATCGGCATCTGCTGGGAAACCGATCGCCGCCTCGCCGGCCCGGTGCTGGAGGCCCTCGGGCGCCGGCCCGGCATCGTCGCCGGCGACAACCAGCCCTACAACCTCGACCTCCGCGAGGACCATTCCGTGCCGGTCCACGCCATCCGCCGCGGGCTCCCGCACCTGCAGGTCGAGTTCCGCCAGGATCTCATCGCCACCCCCGCCGGCGCCATCCAGTGGGCCGACGCGCTCCTGGCGGCCCTGACGCCCGCGCTCGCTCAGCTCTCATAGCCGGTCTCTGAGCCCTCCATTCGCGTCTCTCCCCGGTCTCTGAGGTGCCAAAAGTGCGCACAGTCATGTCTTTGATTCTACTGGATGATTTTTTAATGCATGGGGTTGTTTTGCAGATTCGATAGTTGCCGCCTAAGGTGCACCCATCAGCGAAGGGGCAGGGCGCATGGACATCGAGATCGTCATCCGCAACGCACGGGTCATCGACGGCACCGGCGGCCCCGCGCTCGCGGCCGATGTCGGCCTCCGCGGCGACCGCATCGTGGCCCTCGGCAGCATCGCGGCCGAGCCCGGCCAGACCGTGATCGATGCCGCCGGCAAGGTCGTCGCCCCCGGCTTCATCGATGTCCACACCCACGATGATCGCGCGCTCCTGAACACGCCGGCCATGGCGATGAAGGTGAGCCAGGGCGTCACCACGGTCGTGGTCGGCAACTGCGGCATCAGCCTGGCGCCCCTGAGCCTGAACGGCCCGCCGCCGGCCCCGCTCGACCTGATCGGCGACCAGCCCAGCTATCGCTACCCGACCTTCGCCGCCTACCTCGACGACCTCGATCGCAATCCCCCGGCCCTCAATGCCGCCTGCCTCGCCGGCCACACCACCCTGCGGGTCGGCGCCATGGATGCCTTGAACCGGCCGGCCAGCGCCGACGAGATCGCGGCCATGCGGACACGCCTCGGCGAGGCGCTCGATGCCGGCGCCATCGGCCTCTCGACCGGCCTCGGCTACCCGCCGGCCGAGCCGGCGCCGACCTCGGAGATCAAGGCCCTCGCCGAGCTGCTGAAGCCGGCCGGCGCCATCCACACCACACACATGCGCGACGAGTCCGAGCGGGTGATGGAAGCCCTCGACGAGGCCTTCGACATCGGCCGCAGTGCCGGCGTGCCCGTCGTCATCTCCCACCACAAGACCGCCGGCCGCGCCAACTTCGGCCGCTCGCGCGACACCCTGAAGAAGATCGATCGCGCCATGGCGACCCAGCCGATCGGGCTCGACGCCTATCCCTACATCGCCGCCTCCACCGTGCTCGATCCGAAGTTCATGACGATGGCCGACCGCATCTTCGTGACCTGGTCCAAGGGCGCGCCGGAACAGACGGGCCGCGACCTCGCAGACATCGCGAAGGACTGGGACGTGCCGCTGCTGACCGCGGTCGAGCGCCTGCAACCCGCCGGTGCCGTCTACTTCACGATGGATGAAGGCGACGTCCGCCGCATCCTCTCCTATCCGCACACCATGATCGGCTCCGACGGCCTGCCGCACGACACCCATCCCCACCCGCGGCTGTGGGGCACCTTCCCGCGCGTGCTCGGCCACTACTGCCGGGAGGAGAGGCTGTTCCCGCTCGAAGAGGCGGTGCGACGCATGACCGGCCTCCCCGCCCAGCAGTTCCGCTTGACCAACCGCGGCAGCCTGGCGGTCGGCGCCTATGCCGACATCGTCGTCTTCGACCCGGCGACGGTGATCGACCGCGCCACCTTCGAGGCGCCGATGACGCCGGCTGCCGGCATCGACACCGTGATCGTCAACGGCCAGCTCGTCTGGCGCGATGGCAGCGAGACCGGCGCCCGCCCCGGCCGCGCGCTCCGCCGTCAGGCGTTGCAGGCCGAGGCCGCGCGCGCCATCTAGAGCGGGCAGGGGCCCCGCCACCGACAGGAGATCGCGATGAAGAAAAGCGCTCCGCAGCCAGCCGCGTCCGATGCCGTCAATCCCATGGCCACGGACGGGTTCGAGTTCGTCGAGTACACGGCTCCGGACGTCGGCCAGCTCAAGACCCTGTTCGAGACGCTGGGCTTCTCGGCCGTCGCCCGCCATCGCTCGAAGGACGTGACGCTCTACCGCCAGGGCGAGGTCAACTTCATCGTCAACGCCGAGCCCGACAGCTTCGCCCAGGCCTTCGCCCGCGTGCACGGACCGTCGGTCTGCGCCATGGCGTTTCGCGTCAAGGATGCCGGCGCCGCCCTGAAGCGGGCGCAGGCGCTCGGCGCCAAGCCGGTGCAGGGCAAGATCGGCCCGATGGAACTGAACATCCCCGCGATCGAGGGCATCGGCCACAGCCTGATTTTCCTGGTCGATCGCTACGGCGACCGCAGCATCTACGACGTCGACTTCGTGTCCGTGCCGGGCGTGGAGGCCAACCCGCGCGGCGCCGGCCTGACCTATGTCGATCACCTCACCCACAACGTCCATCGCGGCCGCATGGACCTATGGGCGGATTTCTATGAGCGGCTCTTCAATTTCCGCGAGATCCGCTACTTCGACATCGAAGGCAAGCTGACAGGCCTGAAGAGCAAGGCGATGACGAGTCCCTGCGGCAAGATCCGCATCCCCATCAACGAGTCGTCCGACGACAAGTCGCAGATCGAGGAATATCTGCGCGCCTATCGCGGCGAAGGCATCCAGCACATCGCGCTGGGGACCGCGGACATCTACGCCACGGTCGAGGCGCTGCGGGCGCGCAACGTCGAGTTCATGGACGTGCCGGATACCTACTATCAGATGATCGATGCGCGGCTGCCCGGCCATGGCGAGGCGCTCGATCGGCTGCAGCGGAATCGCCTGTTGATCGACGGTAGCCCCGGCGGCGGCCTCCTGCTGCAGATCTTCACCAAGACCGTGATCGGCCCCGTCTTCTTCGAGATCATCCAGCGCAAGGGCGACGAGGGGTTCGGCGAAGGCAACTTCCGCGCGCTCTTCGAATCGATCGAGCGCGATCAGATCGAACGCGGCGTGCTGAAGGCCGACGACGCCCGGGCTTGACTCGCGCGCGGTGAGGCGTCCTAAGCATCGCGCATGATGGCCCATCGGATTCTCCAGCACGCCGGCCGCCGGTATTCCCTGAAGCTCGACGAGATCGTCTGGGAGACCCTCGAGGAACTGGCTGAAGAGGGCGGGCTGCGGCTCAACGAGCTCGTCGCCCGCGTGGCCCAGGGGACCGGCGACGATGCCGGCCTCACGAATGCGCTGCGGAATTATTGCCTGCGCGAACTGCGCCGGCGCCTGTCGGAGCGCGACGCCGAAGTCAAGACACTGACTCTGACGAGTCGCGGGGTGCCGGCGGCGTTGCTCGCCCAGGCCTGTCCCACACCCTGCTTCCTCATCGGCAAGGACCAGCTCATCCTGGAGGTCAACGAGCCGGCGCAGAAGTGGATGTCGACGCCGGCGGCGGCGCTCGTCGGCAAGATCGTCGATCACTACCTCCAGATCAAATCGGTGCCAGTGGTCGACGAGATCGTCAGGCAGTTCCGCGGCGGCGTCCGCAAGCTGTTTGCCGCCCGCGTCCTGCATCTGCGGCCGGGCCGCCTGGTGATGGCGCGCGCCAACCTCTGTCCGGCCATGATCGATGCCGATCGCCCCGATGAATTCGGCTATTTCCTGATCATCCAGGAATGAATGCGCACGCCCTCACAGCCCATTGCGCTGCGTCGAAATCAGGCCTAGTCTTTTCAATGCGTTCCTAACAATAAACGTTAACCATGTCGTGGGCGGTTGCGGTCGGGCGGGATCCGTTGCGGGCGAGAACTGACAGAGGATCCCTGGCGCCATGCTGACCGTCCCGAGCATTCCCATCACCTTGTCCTTCGAGGATCTGCTGCCGGACACCAACGGCGAGATCGTCATCATGAGCCACGGAGACCACCCCCAGCTCAGCATCGTGACCGATCGTCCGGTCTGCGACTCCGGCGTCGCCGACAGCCACGTGACGGCCGAGGGGATCGACGTCGCGGGGTGGGCGTACTACACGTTCGAAGGCGGCACCCGGCTCTACTACTCCCAGGACATCGACCTCACGATCGCCCCGGCGCAGCCGTAGCCCGGGGGCTCCGCCCGGCAGCAGCCGCGCCCGTTACCGGGCGTCGGATCGAATAACGCTGGCGCTAATCCGCGCAACCATCTATCAATGCGCGCCGCAGGTGCAGCGGCGGCGCCCGCGTCCTTGGGTCGCGCTGCCCTGCGTTTTTGTGTTTGAAAACAATGACAAAGACGGTCGAACGTGATAACCGTCACACCTGTTCTGCTTCCATTTTTGTCCGAAACCGGCGAACATTAATAAATTTATAAGAATTGTTAAGCATGATCGCCGCGACCCCCTGACCGAGCATCGAGTTCTATGGAAGCTGCTTTAGAGAAGATTACGGTGGTCCCTCAGCCGCCGGCCGTCTACGACCGAGCGGTCGAGCGGGATGACCCGTTGCTGCTTTGCCTCGTCATCATGTCGAGGATCTACGGCGTTCCGAAGTCGCCGACGGCCCTGTCGTCCGGCCTGCCGATACCCCCGAGTGGAATCACGCCCGAACTCTTCGTGCACGCGGCCGACCGCATCGGCCTGTCCGCCAGCATGGCGCGGCGCAAATTCGATGCCATCTCGGCCTTGTCGCTGCCCTGCGTTCTCATGCTGAAGGGCGGCCAGGCCTGCATCTTCCTGCGGCGCGTCGACGGCAAGCTCGCGGAGATCGCCAGCCCGGAGAACCTGGACGGCACCAATCACGTCTCCTTGCGCGATCTCGCCGAACGTTTCACCGGCACGATGATCGCCGTGCGGCCCAAGATCCGCATGGATGCGCGCTCGTCCGATCTGGCGGCCCCGCCGCCCCGGTCCTGGTTCTGGGGCAGCGTCTTCTCGTTCGCGCCGATCTATGTCGAAGTCATCGTGGCGGCGCTCCTTCTCAATACCTTCGCGATCGCCAGCCCGATCTTCACGATGATCGTCTATGACCGCGTGGTTCCGAACCAGGCCTTCGACACGCTGAAGGTGCTGGCGATCGGCGTCGGCATGGCGTTCGCTTTCGACTTCCTGTTGCGCACGCTGCGCGGGTACTTCCTGGATCGCGCCGGCAAGGAACTCGACAAGAAGATCTCGGCCCGCATCTTCGAACAGATCCTGTCGGTCAAGATGGCGTCGGGACCGACCTCCGCAGGCGCCTTCGCCAGCAACATCCGCGAATTCGAGACGCTGCGCGACTTCTTTACGTCGGCGTCCATGGCGGCGGTCGTGGACATGCCGTTCCTGTTGTTCTTCCTGGCGGTCATCTATTTCATCGGCGGACCGGTCGTGCTCGTGCCGGCGATCATCATCCCGGTCGTGCTCCTGGTCAGCGCCTTCGTGCAGGTGCCGATGCGGCGAGCGGTGGAACGCAGCTATCGGGAGGGCGCCCAGAAGCACGCCACCCTGGTCGAAACGATCACCGGCCTCGATTCGATCAAGGCGGCCTCCGCCGAGGGCCGTCGGCAGCGCGACTGGAACGGCTACGTCGCAGCGTCGGCCGTCTCCTCGATGGCATCGCGCTTCTGGTCGTCGATTTCCGTGAACTTCACGCTGCTCGCCTCCAATATGGCGACCGTCGGCGCCGTCTGCTGGGGCGTCTATCGGACCGCGGACGGCGACATGACGACCGGTGCGATGGTGGCGGTCTCCATGCTGAGCAGCCGCGCCATGGCGCCCTTGGCCCAGATCTCCGGCTTGATCGTCCGCTTCCATCAGTCCTGGACCTCGCTCAAAGGGCTCAATCGCCTGATGAACTTGCCGACCGAGCGCCCGCACGGAAAGGTGTTCCTGCGGCGGCCGAATATCGAAGGCGCGATCGAGTTCCGGAACGTCAAGTTCAAGTATCCGGGCCAGCAGGGCCTGGCGCTCGACGGCGTGTCATTCAAGATCAACCCGGGCGAGCGAGTCGGCATTGTCGGCCGCATCGGCTCCGGCAAGACGACGATGGAACGTCTGGTGATGAACCTCTACGAGCCGGACGATGGCGCGGTCCTGATCGACGGCACCGACATCCGTCAGGTCGATCCCGCGGACCTGCGCCGCAATATCGGCTGCGTCCTGCAGGACGGCGGACTCTTCTACGGCACCGTCAAGGACAACATAACGCTGGGGGCTCCCTACGTAGACGAGGCATCCATCCACCGGGCGGCAACCGTCGCTGGCGTGGACAGCTTCATCAAAGGGCATCCGCTCGGCTTCGATCTGCAGGTCGGCGAGGGCGGCCGCATGCTGTCGGGCGGGCAGCGGCAAGCCATCGTGATCGCGCGCGCTCTGATCATGGACCCGCCGATTATCGTCATGGACGAGCCGACCAGTTCGATGGACAACAGTACGGAGGCTGGCTTCAAGAGCCGCCTGGGCGAGATTCTGGCCGGCAAGACCCTGCTGCTCGTCACCCATCGCAACTCCATGCTGTCGCTGGTCGACCGCCTGATCGTGGTCGACGGCGGCAAGGTGGTGGCGGATGGCCCGAAGGCCACGGTGCTCGATGCCCTCATGAAGGGCCGCATCACCGCAGCGAAGGTATAGGAACGGAAACCGGAAATGGCGACGGCGGCGGATCACGAGCATTGGGTCGATCCCGCGGACGCGGACCGCAAGGGATTCTGGATCTTCGGCCACCTGCTGCTGATCTCGGTCGCGGCCATTCTGGTGACGTTCGTCGTGTGGGCCGACAACGCGGTCCTCGACATCGTTACGCGCGGGCAGGGCAAGGTCATCCCATCGAGCCAGGTCCAGGTGATTCAGAACCTGGAAGGCGGCATCATGGCAGGCATCCTCGTGCACGAGGGCGACCTCGTCGACAAGGAGCAGGTCCTGATGCGCATCGAGAATACGTCGGCGCAGTCGAACTACGACGACCTGCACAGCCGCTATCTGAGCGCCCTGGCGACGATCACACGACTCGAAGCGGAGATCGCCGGCACATCGGCCGACGCTATCGTCTTCCCGGAAGAGCTGATGGCAGACGCTCCGGAACTCGCCGCCGACGAGCGCAAGAACGCCAGCATTCGACACGAGCAGCTCGACGCCCAGGTTGCCGTCTTGCGCGACCAGGCGACCCAGAAGCAGCAGGAGGTCGACCAGCTCTCCAACAAGATCGACAATCTCAAGCAGTCGCTCGCGCTGGCGCAAAAGCAGCTGAACATCATGAACTCCATGGAGGAGGGCGTGGTGTCGCAGGTGGACAAGCTGAAGGCGCAGCGTGATGCTCACGATCTGAAGTCGGAACTCGAAATCACGCAATTGCAGTTGCCGCAGGCAAAGTCTGCCCAACAGGAAGCCGAGAACCGGGTCCGGGAACAGGAACTGACGTTTCGTTCGGAAGCTGCGACCGAACTGAGCAAGCAGCGTCTCGAACAATCCAGCGTGGTGCAGCAGCTCAAGTCCAACAAGGACAAGGTGACCCGCACCGAAGTCCGCTCGCCCGTGCGCGGCACCGTCAAGGAAATCAAGATCCGCACCATCGGCGGCGTGATCAAGCCGGGCGAAGATCTCATGGAGATCGTGCCCATCGAGGACACCCTGTTGGTGGAGGCGCAGGTCCGCACCTCCGACATCGCCTTCATCCATGTCGGCCAATCCGCGACCGTGAAGTTCGATACCTACGACTACAGCATCTACGGTGGCTTGAAGGCGACCGTGGAATACATCAGCATCGATGCCATCGAAGATCAGAGCTCGGGCAAGAAGGAACGCTATTTCCGTGTTCGTTTGCGGACGGACAAGAACTTCCTGGGGACGGAGAAGAAGCCGCTGGCCATCGGGCCTGGCTACACGGCGACGGCGGAAATCCTGACCGACAAGAAGACCGTCTTGGCCTACCTCCTGAAGCCCATCCTCAAGGCCCGTGACACCGCGTTTTCAGAGCGCTGAACCGCCCTGCGGGACCATCAGGCCAATCTGACATAGGCGACGAATATCAAGCGGTTGCCACAATTTGATCCGATGATGTATCAAAAGCATGACAAGTTGCAGGTGGTCTGTTAAAATGATTCAACGCAGTCGGTATCTAGGGCTAACGCTGCGCAGCGTGAATGGGGGCAACATGAAACGGAAGTTTCGAGGGATCCTGCTGGCAACAGCCGCAGCTGGTCTCACCTTGATTGTTGATGCAGTTGTGGCGCCGACATGGGCCATGTCGCTGCAGGAAGCTGTTTCTATGGCTATCTCGACCAACCCAAGCGTGGGCGAGGTGTCCAATGATCGGCGGGCTATCGACCAGGAGCTCCGTCAGGGTCGTGCGCTATACTATCCGCAGGTCGACCTGCGGGCGGCGAGCGGCGTGGAGTGGTCGAACAACGACACAACGCATAGTGATGGCAATACAAGCTGTTGCAGGACTCTTTGGCGCAAAGAAGGGTCCGTTACGCTCAGCCAGCTGATTTTCGACGGCTTCTTCGCCGAGAGCGAGGTCGAGCGTCAGACTTCGCGCGTCAAATCGGCGGCCTATCGGGTTCAGGAGAGCGCAGAATTCACCGGCCTCGACGCCGTCGAGGCCTATCTCGACATCCAGCGTCACCGCGAGCGCGTCCAACTCGCGGAAAACAATGTCAGCGTACACCGTGCGCGGCTTGGGCAAGTGCAGCAGAAGGCACAGGCCGGCGGCGGAAACATCGCGGATGTCCGCCAGGCCGAGGCGCGCTTGGCGAATGCCGAATCCTCGCTGGTCGAGACGCAAGGCAACCTGAAGGACGCCGAATCGCAATTTATCAAGGTCGTCGGCCAAGCGGCGGATACGCTGGATGAGGTCACAATGCCGGCCGATGCATTGCCGACGGATGTGGATACGGCGGTCAATGCTTCCGTCGCGAACAGTCCGACGGTCGCCTTCGCTCGCCAGGACATAAAGACGGCCGAGGCCGACGTGAAGCAGCAGGAAGCCAGCCTCTATCCTGATATCCGACTCGAGGTCAGCGGCAGTGCCGACGACAATGTTGACGGCCGGACGACCGCCGACTACGGCGCCTCCGCCCTGGTCGTTCTGCGCTACAACCTCTATCGCGGCGGCGCCGACACGGCGCGCATCCGCGAATTCAAGTGGCGGCTGGCTGAGGCAATCGACGCCGAGCACACGAAGGAGCGCAAGGTCTCGGACGATGCGCGCGTATCCTGGAATGCGATCGACGTTTCGCACAGCAATGTGGAGATTCTGGGTCGCCAGGTTCAGGCCGACATCAAGACGCGCGACGTCTACAAGCAGCAGTTCGAGATCGGCCAGCGCGGCCTGCTGGACCTGTTGGATGCCGACAACGAGCTGTACTTGGCGAACGATAACCTGATCACCGCCAGGTACGCCGAAGTCTTCGCCAATTTCCGATTGCTGGCGACCATGGGCGCGCTGCAGAAGACGCTCGGGATTACCCCGCTCGATTCGGCGACGCAGCTCAAGGGAGAGAATTAGCCGATCTCTGATCGGCTGAGCCGAGCCCCCGCAGCCCTGCTGCGGGGGCTCTTTGTTTTTTCGTGCGGGAAAACGCCCACAGGCGACTGTCTGCGCTCGGCCTGTCCAAATGGAGGCCCGGGCCGGAATCGAACCGACGTACGGGGATTTGCAGTCCCCTGCATGGCCACTCTGCCACCGGGCCGATCGGCGGCGGGCCGCCGGTTGAGGCGTGGAGGCCGTGTTATAGGCGTCCCTGCGAACGGGGGTCAAGCTGGCCGCCGCCAATCGATTGTCACAGGCGGCACCTGACAGTATAACGCCGCCCGAAGATCGCGAATGAGGATGGGATGGATTACGCTGCGGCGCGCCGCAACATGGTGGAGAGCCAGCTCCGCCCGAACAAGGTGACGAACCCGGCCTTGCTCGATGCCTTGGCGGCGGTGCCGCGCGAACTGTTCGTGCCGGCGGCCCTGCGCGGCGTGGCCTATGTCGACGAGGACATCCCGCTCGGGCGGGGACGGTTCCTCATGGAACCGATGATCCTGGGCCGCCTCCTGGAACTGGCGGCAGTGCGGCCTTCCGACGTCGCGCTGGTGGTCGGCGCCGGCATCGGCTACAGCGCCGCCGTGCTCGCCCGCATCGCCGGCCGTGTGGTGGCGCTGGAAAGCGACCAAGAATTGGCGCAGCGGGCCGCGCAGACGCTCCAGGGCCTGGGCGTGGCCAATGTGGCGCTCGTCGAAAGCCCCCTGGCCGATGGCGCCGCGCGGCTGGCGCCGTTCGATGTCATCCTGCTCGACGGCGCCGCCGACCGCGTCCCGCCCGCGATCATCGACCAGCTCGCCGAGAGCGGTCGCCTGGTGGCGGTGATACGGGCCGCCGGCATCGGCCAGGCCACCCTCATGACCCGCCAGGCCGGGATCCTGGCCAGCAGAGTCGCGTTCGACGCCGCGGTTCCCCGCCTGCCCGGGCTCGAGCCCGCCGCGGCCTTTGTCTTTTAAGCCGCCTACCACGGCACTACCCGGCGGGCTTGAGTTGACGTATTCACCGGCCGGCTCTAGTGGTAGCATGACTTCCCGCGCGGGCTAGGCGATTGGTGCAGGTGGGACGAAGATCGATGAGCCAGTCCCGAACTGAAGCCGGACAGTCGATGGAGGAAATCCTGGCCTCCATTCGGCGCATCATTGCCGAAGGGGAGCGGGATGCGCAGGAGGGCGGCGGGCAGCGCGACCTTGCCGAGCCGACCGCTCCGCCCTCCTCGAAGCCGGCGACCGCCCAGAATTCCGAAGAGGCCGTTCACGCCGAGGTGCTCGTGCTCACCGAAATGGTGCAGGACGACGGCAGCGTCGTCAGCCTGCAATCCCCGGTAGCCTCGGCACCGGCGCAGCCAGACGAAGCGTCCGTCGATAGCCTGCTCCGCCAGAGTCTGCTCGCGGAGGCGGCGCCGAGCCCGCCCGCTCCGGCTTCGATCGCGACGGCGATCGAAGCCGTCGAAGTCGTTTTCGAACAGAAGGCGCCGCCGCCGGAGACGCCAGCCGCTCAACCGACGGCGGCCGCCGAGCTCGCTGCCAAGCCGAAACCGGCGGACGCGCTGCCCGATAAACTGCCCGCCTGGTTGTCGCCGACACCACCACCGACAGATGAAGAGAGGATCCCCGTGTCATCCGAAGGTTTCAAGAAACCCGAACTGGTTTCCGAGGAGGCACTGGCCGCCTCCACCGCCGCGCTCGCCCAGCTCGCGCAAAGCGTGACCCGCACCCGCGAACCCCCGCCCGGCGCCGCCAAGACCCTCGAGGAGCTCGTGCGCGAATCCGTCGAGCCCCTGCTGAAGCAATGGCTCGACCAGCACCTGCCGCGGATCGTCGAGCGCATGGTGCGCGAAGCGATCGACCGTGTAGTTCGACGGGTCGAATAGACACGCCTGCGGCAGCGTGGCGCCACGTGGCTGCGGCGACCAGCGGACGTTGACGCACAGCGGACCCGACGCCAGGATTCAGACATGATGGAGAAGACGTTTCGACCGGCCGAGGTCGAAGCCAAGCATTATGCGCGCTGGGAGCAGTCGGGCGCGTTTGCCGCACGCGTGGATTCGAGCGCGCGGCCCTATACCATCATGATGCCGCCGCCCAACGTGACGGGCAGCCTGCATATGGGCCACGCCCTGACCTTCACGCTGCAAGACATCCTCGTCCGCTACCACCGCATGCGCGGCTTCGACACGCTCTGGCAGCCGGGCACCGACCATGCGGGCATCGCGACCCAGGCGGTCGTGGAGCGCCAGCTGGCCGAGAAAGGCGTGGTGCTCGACCGTCCGGGCGCCGGCAAACGCGGCGCCAACATGACCACAATCGGCCGCGAGGCCTTTGTCGAGAAGGTCTGGGAGTGGAAGGCGCAATCCGGCGGCACCATCACGCGTCAGCTGCGCCGGCTCGGCGCCTCGCCCGACTGGCCGCGCGAGCGCTTCACCATGGACGACGGCCTCTCCCACGCCGTCCGCAAGGTGTTCGTCGACCTCCACAAGCAGGGCCTGATCTATCGCGACCAGCGGCTGGTGAACTGGGACCCCAAGCTGCAGACGGCGATCTCCGATCTCGAGGTGCAGAACCCGGAGGTGAAGGGCCATCTCTGGCACATCCGCTACCCCATCAAGGGCCAGCCCGATCGCCACATCGTCATCGCCACCACGCGGCCGGAGACGCTGCTGGGCGATACCGCCGTCGCCGTCCATCCGGACGACGCGCGCTACAAGGACCTGGTCGGCAAGACCGTGGTGCTGCCGCTGGTCGGGCGCGAGATCCCCATCATCGCCGACGAGTACGCCGATCCCGAGACCGGCACGGGCGCGCTGAAGATCACGCCCGCCCACGACTTCAACGATTTCGAGGTCGGCCGCCGCCACGACCTGCCGCGCCTCAACATTTTCGACCGCTTCGCGAGCGTCAACGAAAATGCGCCGGCAGCCTATCGCGGCCTCGACCGCTTCGAGGCCCGCAAGCGCGTGGTGGCGGACCTGGAGGCGCAAGGCCTCCTCGAGAAGGTCGAGGATCACACGCACAAGGTGCCGCACGGCGACCGCGGCAACGTCCCGCTCGAGCCCTGGCTCACCGACCAGTGGTACGTCGACGCCAAGACCCTGGCGGCGCCGGCCATCAAGGCGGTGGAGGAGGGGCGCACCCGCTTCGTGCCGGAGCAGTGGACCAAGACCTACTTCGAGTGGATGCGCAACATCCAGCCCTGGTGCATCTCGCGCCAGCTCTGGTGGGGCCACCAGGTGCCGGCCTGGTACGGCCCCGACGGC
>Ga0137403_10005890_pt1 | contig 14109 bp, 15 predicted proteins | sample CZOMad2_1_16fung_FD_122057 | JGI IMG/M metagenome (GOLD analysis project Ga0137403, IMG submission 122057) | Vadose zone soil fungal communities from Angelo Coast Range Reserve, California, USA - CZOMad2_1_16fungal (Hybrid Assembly) | ecosystem: Environmental > Terrestrial > Soil > Vadose zone... | reverse complement strand
TCGACCGTTTTTTCTTGGCGGTGGTTTGCCCAGTGTTCTACGTCGAGACGCTGGCCGATCTGGCAAAAGAACCGTCAAAGCGCGGACCGGCAGAGGTCATCGTCAAGGATATCGCCAATAAATTCCCCGAGATGGGGGGCTCCCCGTGCAGTTCTCACATCGACATGGCAATCGCGAACCTATTGGGCCATCCCGTGCCCATGGATGGGCGTGTCCCGCGCAACGGCGGCCGGCCGGTCAAAAAAGGAACAGTTTTCGAACAAACCGCAGAGGAAGAAGCGTTTCATCGTTGGCGACAAAACAGGTTCGACGACGTTGAAAAGATCGCTGCGCATCATTCAGACGTGGCAGCAGAACGGTCGCCGGCCTTTGAGTGATTTCGCGCCTTATGCTGCGTATGTTCTGAGTATCGAGATTTTCTTTCAAGTCGGTCTGGCGGCGAACAAGATCGCCACGGAACGGCGATCGAACCGGACTGACATCGCATATCTCTTCTATTTGCCGTTCTCTTCGATATTCGTGTCATCGGATAATTTGCACAGGAAAGCGGCTCCCTTGTTCATGCGGCCCGATCAACAGTTCATTTGGGGACATGACCTCAAACCAGCATTGAAGACCATCAATGATCACTTCCTGACACTGTCCGAAGCCGAAAAGGAAAAAGGTGTCATGAGCTTCGCCGACGCGCCACCCCCCGGGAATCTTGTCGCGGAGATATGGGATGCCCGTATGCGTAGGGGCTATCGCGATGAGCCAGCCGTGAAGATGGACCCGGAGAAAGAGAAAAAACTGGTCGAGAAACTAAAAGCCTTTCGAAAGCAGGCGACGATCGAGCTACATGAGGGTGACGTTGTCGAAGATGAGATGATGTCGGTCGCTCGCTCGGTCCGGCGAAAGCGCGGGAGCTGGTATCAGGTGCCAAATGCCGGATACCAGCGACGATGAATGGTTGTGTCTCATCCTGGAGCGGTTAGATGGCTGATACGTCCGAACCCGATGACCTTGTGGACGAGTTTTATCGGCCATACGTGCGCGCGCTTGGCAACATGGTCGTGCTGTTCGCCCAATGCGAGGCGGATCTACTCGCGCTTGTCGCGGAGCTATGCGGCGGTGGTGATGACGCCGAACTCGATGCCGTTCGGCTGCTGAAAGACGAGAAGGCGGCAAAGGATCGGATTATCGAGCTTGTCCGTGGTTTGGGCCTGTCTGGCTTTGACCTCGATGAGCTTGTCGGTGGCATCGACAATTTTTGGTCCGACAAGGAAGCCCGCAATCGCCTTATTCACGACGACTGGTTTCCGAGCCTTCAGGAAGGTGAGTTGGGCAGGGTTGGGACCAGAGGGTTAACGCGCAAGAAAGTCCCCGAGGAGGTCATCGGCTGGCCAGGCGTCGATGAGGTTTGGGGTTTAGCGCATCGGTCCAGGGAATACAGCGGTCTCTTCTCGCACCGCGCGTGGGAGTTGTCGCGAAACCGGAGCCCTGATTCGTCACAATGATCGGCCGATCGGGTCAGCGCCATAGCTCAAGCTGGCGCGCCGCGGGAGCTTTTGTTGGACGTTTTGTAATTTTACAACTCTTGCGATTCGCGCCAGGCTGTTGGTGGGGTTTGTTGTTCCAGCCCCGTGCATCTGTTTCAGGTGAAAGGCGGCCTTTAGTCGAGAAGCTTGCGGAACTTTTTAAGGATTTCTCGCAGGTCCATGATGTGTTCCTCGACGACCCGTCATCTCTCCGCTTCGCGGGGTTGTTTGTTCGGGCCAAGCTTGCTGTCGGTTGGTTCGCGAGCGTCCTTTTTCGGGTCCGTCATCACGTATCTCGCTTTAGCTTGTGTCGGCCCCAATGCGTGTCCTTGCGCGAAGAATTAAACTCCCGAACGTGGCCGCGGTTCAATGCCCTCATGATGCCAATGCGCGCGAACATCGGCGGTCCGTCTTGTTCTGCGACCAGCAATAACGCCTGCATCGCGGCTTGCCATTGATCGGCATCGTGTTCCGCGTTCGGCAGTTTCGTGATGTATTGGGCGGCATCGCGCAACGTGCGCAGCGGCTGCTTTCGGCCCGGCACACACACACACACAAAACTCGTGGCCCCATGACACCTAGTTGAGTCGCAACGACAGTTGGCGCGATGGGCCGGCATGCACCTCAATGAATGCTTCGATCGAAGACGACAGCTCGTCGCCGGCAAGATCAACGCGCCGCTGAATCTCGCGTGCGATATCTTCCGAAACATCTTCCGCCCAATGCTCTGCGGTGTTGAATGCGACCACGCGAACCGGGTTGCTGTACTGGCCAGACATCAAATCGGTGATAACGGTTTCGAGGTCGGCCTGCTCGACATCGGTTTCGGTAAACGCGGTGCCAAAGTGTTTGAAATTGTTGACCACAAGATAAATGGTTTGATCGTGATCGGTCGGCACGATCGACGGGGTCCAATTTCGGCTCATGAAAAAACGCCCAACGCCGCAACGTCGGGAATTTAAGCATCAAAAGCGACGCGCTGAAACCGCAGTTGATTACCGCCGATAACCCGCGCCGCGCCCGCCGCCTCATGCCGTCGGCAACGTTAATCTATCGTGGGACTTAGCCGGATGACGAAGCGATCGCCGCTCCAAAGCTCAATGTCGTGCCCATTGGCAAGACGTTTGGCCTTTTCGATTGCCTCGACATCATCATCGCAGACCATCGCCTCGTAACCTACAAAGTGACCGTCAGTCCCAACGGTATACGCCCGGTACTGTGCCATCCCCGCCTCTTAACCACCGATGTTTGGAAGACATCGTGCCCCGTGGCGAGTCGTATCCCGCTCATAAAATAGTTCCGGTGTCTGTCCGATACCGCACTTAAATCGATTGGGACGAAAAAAGCCTTTCGCAATCAGGCAAACAGATCCGCGCCAGCTTGCAGACCCACTGGCTAGGGCGGCAACGCTCGGCTTTGTCTCTAAGCTGCGCAGGTTGGTATCAAAATCATCATCGAACGCCACCGCAACATGGTCTAATTCATCGAGCCTTTCAGCCAGGAACAGCCAAGCTTCCGCAGCCGACAGAAGCTTTCTGCGATGGTTTTTGTCCTGCTCTGCTTGCAAGATTTTTTCCAGCGCCTTCGCACGGCATTCGGCAGCGGTATTCATTTGCGTTTCCTCTTGCGTTTCCACTCGTCCCCCGAGCATAGCGAAAGAATCGAAAACGATCTGCTCAAAATAGCTCAGGGAGACTTACTTTGTTTGGCCTCTAGCATGTGGGTTGCCTCTGCGGATCGCGATCGTACCGACGCGCACGTCACCTAGTAGACGTGCCAGCATTCCTCGCGGGCATCGGTCGATCGGCGACGGGTCTGCCCGGTTCCGGACTAAGAAATGATTATAAACCGAGGGGCGTTCTGCCTGTGGACACCGCCCGAAATATTCTCGTTTGAAAAAATAGCCCAGAGGAACGTTTCGGGATTGCGGCGCATATTATGGATGGCCCGCGATCGCTGGGTTGAGAAGCTTAGATGCCCTAATTGCCGAAAGGCCGGCATAGCTCGGCTTTCGGCAACAGATGAATTTTCGTGGGAAATACAGGTGGATGGTGTCCCGGAAGGCTTTAAGGTTGTTGGATCAGAATCCAGCAGCAACTTTTACTGTTCCTCGTGCGATAGCCCAGTGGAACCCTAATGTAAGGCGCACGAGACCAAGGATATCATTTGGGGCAGTCAGTCATCCGGCATTCTTAGCTGGACGGGCAATGAATCGATATCGAGGAACCCAAGCGGAGTTCCAATTCTCGATGGTTTCACCGCATACGGCGCATTCAAAGCTGTTGATCTCGCGCGCCTCTGCAATGTGCTCGCTGCGGTCATAAACCGCGCCGCATTTACACGACCGATGATGACCCAGGGGGGATTCTGACATGCCCCCAATATGCGCTTAGGACTGTCCGTTTTCCAGCTAACAATGAAGTAGGCCGCCTCAGTTGGCGGCCTCTTTCAGTTGCCGCGCGCCACCTTGCTCTCTACTTTCAATTTCGTCTGCTTCGGCGAGATATCGGGCGGCCAATTTTCGCAGCGCTACTTCCGTTTCGTCATCACGAATTGGCGTGCCACTCACAATTGGCGGCCTGATCTCGCAAATAGATGGAGCGCTTGGACATTGGCAACCTTCCGGTTAAGGCAACCACACTACCGTAATTTCCAGGTTGGATTCCGCTCAAAACAGCTCATCGGGCCTACTTACTTCGTCGTGGCCTTCAGTCGGATGACAAAGCGCTCCCCGCTCCAGAGTTCTACATCATGAACGTCGACAAGGCGCTTGGCCTTTTCGATTGCCTCGGCATCGTCGGCGCAAACCAGCGCCTCAAATCGCAAGAAGTGCCCGTCGTGCCCGACGACGTAAGCCCGATACTCTGCCACCCCGTAGCCCCACAAGCCGATGCATCCCAGACCACCATGGATTGATCCGCGGCGTCTGTCCGATTCGGGCGCTGGGCATTGATAATTTGGCAGTGTTGCAGATGCGAAACACGATGGAACCGCCGCGAGGCGGCCGATCCCTCACGCGTCGCGTTTGGTCTGGTCATCTTGGAACCAAACCCACAATGGCAGCGCTTGATAGGTGCATAAATCAAGAAATTTGCATCAGAATTTCGGAAGTCACTGCACGCGTCGCGGAGCCGGATTTTCGGCCGCGCGTAATCTGCAGAAATCCCGAGGAGGTCATGGCCAAAGCCATGGAGGGGCGCGGCTTTGGCGGGCCGCTCGGCGTGTGGCCGTGGCAGCACGGATTTCTGCGCAATCCGGATGAAAGCTTGGATGAGTTCGCGGATAGATGCGCACAGGAAGCACGTGCGCATGGCGAGCCGTTGTTGGTCGTCGGAGGGCTGCCCGGATAGGCAGGAACATCAGAGCGCGGTGATTGCCGAATATGACCGCGCGCAACGGTTCGAGAATCGAACCGGCGTTGTCTCCTCCAGCGCAATACGCGTCGTCGGATGAGCCGTGCTTTTTGGGCAAGCACGCTCTGGGGGAGTCAAAAGTCCGTCGGCACCTTTGCTCGGTACCACCGTTGTCTGTCAGCCGAAATTGGCTTAGTTACAAGGACGCCTCGTGAAATAAGAAGATCACCGCGTGTCGAATAACGCTAAACCTGCTGCAACGCGCACGCCGCGAGCGGACGCCCAACGCAACCGTATTCGGCTAATGGAGGCCGCGAAAACCTTGTTTGCCAAAAAGGGGCCACGTGCCAGTCTTGATGAAATTGCGCGAACCGCTGGCGTCGGGACCGGAACGTTTTATCGCCACTTCCCGACACGGGATGCGCTGATCGCGGCCGTCTACCAAAACGAAACCGAGCGGCTTGTCGCGGCCGCCGAACGTTTGGGGAGGTCGCAATCTCCCTTGGCCGCACTTCGCGAATGGCTGCTGCTTTTCGTAGATTTTATCGCGACCAAGCACGGCATGCATGAGGTGCTCAATACTATCGTCGGCGGCGCTTCCAATCTGTACTCGACATCTTCAACCCGTGTAAGGCTGGCGATCGAAACATTGGTTGACCGAGGCGTTTCCGAAGGCTCGATATCCCTGAACCTCGATCCTGTGAGCCTGCTACATGCCCTTGCCGGCGTTGCAAAAGTCGGCTCGGGCGCAGAAGGCGAGCGTGCGGCGAAACGCTTGGTGGACATCGTGATCACCGGGATTACAGCCGCGCACCACAAATCCCTGCCAGCCCAGCGTAGGAGTGGCGTGCGCAAATTGCCGGGCCGACGGCGGCGATCCCCGGTCCGGTCAAAATAGCAACGCTTTCATCATCTTAGTCATTTGCTTACAGGATGTAATTTTTTTCAGGTAGGTTGCCAACAACCCCTGTATCGTGGCCTTGAAGCTGGCGATTCCGTCACTTCTCGGATCCTCCATGAATATCGCCTACGTTCTTCTAAAGTTGCAAGATATTTCCGATGCTCTTTTTGAGCGTGACCGCTTCGCGCTGCAACTCATCGAAGCCTATTCGCCGCCCAAAGCAACGCTCGCCAAACTGCGCCAAGGCAGCCTCAACAAGGCGGAAAAAGCTGGCGATCTCGTGTGGCCGAAGAAGGTCCACGTGCGAAGTGCCGATCCTGGCGCTGCGTCTCTCGATCTCGATGCCCTGCAGGCCCACTGGGAAGGCAAAAAGAACAAGCCGCGTCTTCTTGTGGCGAGTGACGGCCTCGAAATCTTTGCCTTCGACACCAAGCTGACTGAACCCCTGACCATTCCATTTGCCAAACTGGTCGACCGCTATGACTTCTTTTTGCCGCTCGCTGGCGCCGAGCGCTACGAGGCCGCCGCGGACAGTCCAGCCGACATCAAAGCCGCGGGACGACTCGCTAAGTTCTACGACGCGATCCTCGAAGCCAATCCGGACTGGACTGCTCACCGAAAGGTCCACGAGCTTAATATGTTTATGACGCGCGTCCTCTTTTGTATGTTTGCGCAGAGCACTGGCATTTTCCGCAAAGATTTGTTTTCTGAAACGCTTAACGAGTGCACATCAATCGATGGCTCCGATACGCAGCCAATCACGCAGTCCATCTTCGAGACGCTCGATTTGGACGAATCCCGCCGGCAACACAGTCCCGCCTACGCAAAACGCTTTCCGTATGTAAACGGCGGGCTTTTCAGGGATCGCACGGACGTGCCGCGTTTTTCCCGCATCGCAAGGCGTATTCTGCTGGATTCAGCAAAACTGGATTGGTCCGAAATCAATCCTGACATTTTTGGATCGATGATCCAGGCGGTGGTAAAGCCGGAACTGCGCGGCGAAATCGGCATGCATTACACATCAGTGCCGAACATCATGAAGGTATTACGACCACTCTTTCTCGATGAAATCGAGGAAGAGATACACGCCGCCGGAAACAATCCCCGGAAGCTATCAAATGTTCTGAACCGGGTAAGACGCATACGCGTATTCGACCCCGCCTGCGGCTCTGGCAACTTTCTGATCATCGCCTACAAAGAACTTCGCAAGCTTGAAATGCGGATTTTTCAGCTACTGAAAGACCACGATAACCAGTTCAAGCTTCCGCTTTCGGAGGTGAGTCTCGAAAATTTTCTCGGCATCGAGATCGAGGACTTCGCCGTCGAAACAGCGAAATTATCCTTGTACATCGCCCAGCATCAAATGAACGTTCTGTTCAAGGAAACCTTTGGCTTTGGCCCGCCAGACCTGCCACTGCGTGATTCCGGCAAGGTAATGGCCGGCAATGCCACGGAACTCGACTGGTTCGCGCTATGTCCGCGCGATCCAGCCTTCGAGACCTATGTCGCCGGAAATCCGCCCTACCTCGGCATGACGTTTCAATCGCCTGAACAGAAAGCCGATGTTGCGCGTCTGTTTGGCAAGCTCGTCAAAGGCTATAAGGAACTTGATTACGTTGCCTGCTGGTTCTTGAAAGCCGCCGAATACTGCCAGGCCGGTGATGCGCAAAGCGCCTTTGTTTCGACCAACTCCATTTGCCAAGGCGAACTCGTTGCGTTGCTGTGGCCGCTGATTTTTGAACGAGGCCAGGAAATTTCCTTTGCTCACCAATCATTCAAGTGGAAGAACAACGCCACTCGCAATGCTGGGGTCATCTGTGTCGTCATCTCGATGCGGTCAATATCGAACAAGCTCAAGCGATTGTTCGACGGTGAGCATGTCCGAACAGTAAAAAACATTAGCCCATACCTTATCGAAGGCGATAACACGATCGTTCGAAAGCGCGCTCGCTCCATTTGCGGATTGCCTTACATGAAATACGGCAATAAGCCCAGCGATGGTGGCCATCTCATTCTGTCCGCGGCTGACCGGGACAACATGATCAGCGAAAATCCTGACGCAGCCGGCTACGTGAAACGATTTTATGGATCCCAGGAGTTTATCAAAGGAATCGAGCGGTGGTGCCTCTGGATTGAAAAAGCGCAAGCGCCTCGCGCCATGGCAATCCCTTTGATACGGCGCAGGGTCGACGAGGTTCGCAATTTTCGCGAGGCAAGTCCCGCACCGTCCACCGTTGCTCAAGCCGTCAATGCATTTCGCTTTATTCAAATCCAGGATTACGGGAAGGATGCTATCATTATTCCCAAGGTTTCGTCGGAGCGAAGAGACTATCTTCCAGTTGGCCTCGTAACTGCCGATGACATCATCAGCGACCTCGCTTTCGGCATTTACGATATGCCGATGCATTACTTTGCGCTACTTTCCTCGCGACTCCAGTTGGTTTGGACTGCAGCCGTCGGCGGTCGAATGAAAACTGACTATCGCTATTCAAACACGCTGGTCTGGCATACTTTTCCTGCGCCTGACTTTTCGGACGACCAAAAGCAGATGCTGGAAGAAGCAGCATGGACCATTCTGGCCGAACGCGAACGCCATGCCGGCAAAACGATTGCGCAGCTTTACGATCCGGACACGATGCCGCCACCGCTTTTGTCTGCGCACCGTGAGTTGGATGCGGCGCTGGAGAGCATCTACATCGGCCGCACGTTTGTGAATGATGCTGAGCGACTTGAGCATCTGTTCAAACTGTACAAGTTGCTGATCGCCCGGAGCGAAGTGCCTCTGTTAAAAAATAAGAATGCGCGCCGGAGGGTAAATGCCTGATATCGTAACCGTCACGTATGGCCAGACGGGCGCCAGCCAAGCTACTAATAGCTTCGGCATGCGCGCGATGCAGGCGCGGGCGTACGACGCCCGCAACGCACAATACCTTCTGGTGAAAGCGCCGCCGGCTTCGGGCAAATCCCGTGCGCTCATGTTTATCGGCCTCGATAAGCTCGACCACCAGGGGATTAGCAAGGTTATCGTCGCGGTACCGGAGAGGTCGATCGGCTCGTCATTCCGTTCGACCGAACTTGCCAAGGATGGATTTTTCCGGGACTGGATTGTCGAAGAAAGATGGAACCTCTGCATGGCGGGCGGCAATGCAGGAAAGGTCAAAGCTTTTGAAGATTTCCTTGCCTCGCCTTCGCAGGTCCTGGTGTGCACTCACGCAACCCTGCGTTTCGCTTTCGATAGGGTCGGACCAGCCGCGTTCGATCAATGCCTAGTCGCTATTGACGAATTTCACCATGTATCCGCCGACGTCGAAAACCGCCTCGGCGAGGTTGTCCGCGCGCTGGTCGAAGGACGGAAAGCACACATCGTTGCGATGACCGGCTCCTATTTCCGCGGCGATACCACCCCGGTCCTGCGTCCGGAAGACGAGGAGAAATTTACGCGGATAAGGTACACCTATTACGAGCAGCTCAATGGCTATCGTGATCTAAAGACGCTCGGCATCGGCTATCACTTCTACCGCGGCCATTACGGCGACGCGATCGGGGACATTCTCGACCCGAGCAAGAGAACGATCATCCATATCCCGGCCGTGCAATCGGCCGCCTCAAGCGGCGATAAATACACGGAAGTCGACCGCATTCTCGATCATCTCGGTGATTTTGTTTCGCGCAATCCTGAAACCGGCATTCAGGTCATTCGCGGCAAAGACGGTCGACTGATCAAGGTCGCTGACCTTGTCACCGAGGACGGAAGAGATTCCGTCGTCAACTCCCTGCGGACCATAAAGTCGCGTGATGACATGGACGTCATCATTGCGCTCGGCATGGCCAAGGAGGGGTTTGACTGGATTTGGTGTGAACACGCGTTGACCGTTGGCTATCGCGGCTCGCTCACCGAAATTATCCAGATCATCGGCCGGGCAACGCGCGATGCGCCCGGCAAAACACACGCGCAATTTACAAACCTCATTGCGGAGCCGGATGCCAGCTCCGATGCCGTCTCCGCTGCCGTAAACAACATGCTGAAAGCTATAGCCTGCTGTCTGCTTATGGAGCAGGTCCTGGCTCCGAATTTCAATTTCAGGACTCGGGCCGACGACGAAATCTCAGGGGCCGCAAAGACTGTTTCGATCATTCCGACCGGCGGAACTCCGGAAATCGCCATCAACGGCTTCGTTCAACCTTCAACGCCCCGCACCAAGCAAATTATTGAAAGCGACCTCGTCGATCTTACGGCGGCAATTTTCCAGGACGAAACCGTTTTACGCGCAGCGATGAATCCGGAAGAGTACGCGCCTGAGGTCGTCAATCAGGTGTTCATCCCAAAGGTCATCGAGCGCGAATATCCCGACCTCACGCCGGAGGAAGTGGAAGAGGTCCGGCAGCATGTTGTGGCGAACGCCGTCTTTCGAAGCGGAGCCGCGGTAATCGCGCCGCCAGGCGAAGGGCCCCCGGCTCAGGAAGCTGACGCACGTCCCGATACCCGCTTTATTCGATTGGCGGAAAAGTTTATCAACATCGACGAACTGGATGTCGATCTCATCGACAGCATCAACCCGTTCCAGATGGCCTATGAGATACTGTCGAAATCGGTAACTGCCGACGTGCTCAAACGCATCCACGAAACGGTAACGGCCACGAAGATTGCTATGACCGAGGAAGAGGCGGTTATGCTATGGCCGCGCATTCAATTGTTCAAACGCGAGAAGGGAACGGAACCCAACCTATCAAGCCCAAATCCAATGGAGAAACGGCTGGCTGAAGCGCTTGCGTTTGTTCGAGAGGCTGCACGGCGGCAAAAACAGGTTAGTACCTCGGGATAGATGATGCCTCGGAAAACGCTGAACGACATTCTCGCAGAAGAAGACGAATTGGGCCTCTTGTCCAACCTAAAGCCGGTCTCGACCCCGATCGCCACCGAACGTCAACGCGCCCGCCAAAAACTTGAAGATATTAATCTCTTCATTGACAGGCACAAACGACTGCCGGGTGAAGCACCCCAGGGCCAAAGGATCTCGCCGTCAGAGAAAATGCTTCAATTTGCTCTAAGCGGCTTGAAGTCCGCCCCGAACGTTCTCGACGCGCTTCGACCGTTCGACCGTCATGCGCTCCTCGGCGCGGGCGACGATACGCGGCCCGCTCCGGCATCGATCGACGACATTATTGCCTCGGACGACGAACTGCTTTCTACTCCGGCAGACGCGATTTTTGTCTTCGAACACACTCCGGCTTCCAAGGCCAAGCCCGATCGAAAGGCCGAGCGAAAACCCTGTGTGGACTTCGCCTCCTTCAAATTGGTTTTCAATGTGTGCATCGCAGACCTAGAGAGCGGGCGACGACGGACGCGCGAATTCCGAAACGAGCAAGAAATAGAGGCAGGTGAATTCTTTATCCTCAACGGCGCGCTAGTCTACGTCGCGGAGGTGAACGAGCCCCATATTCGTGGCGGCAAGGCGAATGCACGGCTCCGCCTGATCTTCGACAACGGAACCGAGAGTGACAATTTGCTGCGCTCCCTCGCGGCAGAGCTTTACAAGGACGGACCCGCCGGGCGAGGCCGCCGCGTGACCTCAGCCGAGGCCGGACCTCTTTTCGACGAACGCGCGGATAAACGCACTCTTGGTACGGTAAGCCCCGACGCCGATGTCAGGCAGGTGCAACCCGACGACAAATTGGCCGGGCACATCTACATAGTTCGCAGCCTGTCTTCCGACCCGGAAATCAGAAAGCTCGATGGGCATCTGTACAAGATCGGCTTTACCACCGGCGACGTGCAAACAAGGATTTCTGCGGCGAAAGACGATCCAACGTTTCTGTTGGCGCCCGTCCATCCCGTCAAAACGTTCACGGTTTACAATCTGAACACGGCGAAGATGGAGAACTTGCTTCACCGATTTTTCGGCGGCGCCCGGCTGGACATCAACATTAGGGATCGCTTCGGCAAGCCGTGCAAACCGCGAGAATGGTTTCTCGTTCCTCTCGAGATTGTCGAGGAAGCCGTTCAGCGCCTGATCGATGGATCAATCGTCCGGTACGAGTTCGACATGGAGACAGGCCGCATTCTGGAGCGGAAAGCCTAGCCGCTGGGGCGCTTTTCTCTTCAACGCCAAAACAGCCTTACGCCAAGCCGCGGCTTGGCCCCCTCGGGGCCGACCGTCCGTCGGTTACGACCCGCTTGCGCAAGAGCGTGCAAAAAGCGATCAGTTACATTCGGGTCTCCACCGGGAAACAGGGCAAAAGCGGCCTGGGGATCGAAGCCCAGAGACAGGCTATTGCGCGCTTCGCCTCAACCGGAGGCATGGAGGTCCTCGACGAATTTGTGGAGGTGGAGACGGGTAAGGGTGCTGACGCGCTCAACCGTCGCCCCAAGCTCGCTGAGGCGCTTTCCAAGGCCCGGAAGGCAAAAGCACCGGTGATCGTGGCCAAGCTCTGCCGCCTTTCCAGGGACGTGGCGTTTGTCTCGGGCCTCATGTCCCATAAGGTCCCCTTCATTGTTGCCGAGCTGGGCGTTGATGCCGACCCGTTCATGCTGCACCTTTACGCGGCGTTGGCCGAAAAAGAGCGCGCACTGATCGCAGAACGGACACGGGCCGCTCTCGCTCAAAAAAAGGCCCAGGGCGCCCTCCTCGGTAACCGCACCAACCTCCGGGAAGCACAGGCGAAGGGCATGGCCTCGAACCGGAAGGCGGCCGACGCCTTTGCCGCGAACGTGTTGCCTATCGTCCGGCAGATACAGGCCACTGGCGCTGCGACTCACCGAGCCATCGCGCAGGCTTTGAATGATCGTGGTGTTCGAACGGCCCGCGGAGGCGAGTGGCACGACAGCACGGTGCGTAATCTGCTGGCTCGATCGCAATGAAGAATTTCATGCTTCCGGTGTGAGCACGGCGCGCAGGACAAAATCTGAGGACAGCGGCCCGCTGTAATCGCGACCCATCGAAATGAGGGCTGCTCTCAGCGTCTCCACGGGGTTTCCGTGGATGCGCGGCCGGTAGTCGGCCTCCGCAATTGGTGGCCCGACGTCGCCAAACATGTGCAGCGGTCTCAGGCGGCGATCGTCGTCGCCCTCGGCTTTCTCGCGCTTGGCTTTTTTCATTTGCGCCTTTCAATCGATTAAGCGGCCAAGGCGTGAGCGGGCCGGCGCCCGGGTCTCCAGCGGCGGCACGCCGTCGTCGGTCTGCAGCCAGGCGTCGTATGCAGCCATCGCCACGTCGTGCTGTGGCTGCGTCCGCGGAAGGCAGCCAAATACAAGCAACGGCTCCCCAAGCTCTCGCGCAGCCGCGGCGGCCCGGTCGGCGAACGCGTCCAGCTCTTCCCCGGCCTCGCGCAACCATTCGTGAGCGCCGGCCATGGCAAAGAGCGGTTCGCCCGGGGCAGACAGCCGAAAAACCTCCAAATGAAAAACCCGCCGGGTAAGGCGGGCGTTCCGTTGTGGGTGACGAAGTGTTGAAGGCTACCGGCGCCGGGGCGGCCCGCAATTTCCCCCGCTGGTGAACGGGCGCTGTCGGAATTTAGGGCGGTTACCTGCCTCGAACGTGTGCGACGGCAGGGAAGGTCTGACCCCGGGGACCGGCTCGGGGACCCGACCTCAACAACCAACGCGACGCCGTAGCGCGCTCGATCATCTGACAGTTAGTGCGTCAGATGATCTGGCCGTTAACGCGCTGGACGCCTTGCTCCGGCGCACACACAGGGGTCTAAGATGCTGCAGGATGAAGCCAAGCGCGGGGATCGGATCAGGTGGGCTGGCCATCGTCGCAACTGGCGACAGGAGGACGTCGATGAACCAGCCGAGAAAGCCGTTCAACTTCGACGACTGGGAGCGCGGGGGTCCTCCCACCAACTACGAGCACGTCGCATTGCTCAAGCAGGGCGTAGCCGCCTGGAATGCGTGGCGTGACGAGAACCCCGAGGTCAATCCGGAACTTTTCGAGGCGAACCTTGCCGGGGCGAACCTCAGCGGGGCGGGCTTACGCTGGGACCTGCGCGGGGCGAACGGGGCGGACTTACGCTGGGCGTTCCTGCGCGGGGCGAACCTCGGCGGGGCGAACCTCCGCGCGGCCAACCTCAACAGGGCAAACCTCATAGAGGCGAACCTCCGCGGGGCAAACCTCAGCGGCGCATACCTCGGCGAGGCGGGTCTCCGCCTGGCGGACCTTGGTGGGGCAAACCTCAGCGGCGCAAACCTCGGCGAGGCGCAGCTCGAGTCGGCAGACCTCCGCAGGGCGAACCTTCGAGCGGCGATGCTCGGCAAGGCGAATCTTCACATGGCGGACCTCGGCGGGGCGGACCTCCGCAAAGCGCATATCGGCCAGGCGAACCTCGCCACGGCAAACCT
>Ga0137403_10005889_pt1 | contig 14109 bp, 10 predicted proteins | sample CZOMad2_1_16fung_FD_122057 | JGI IMG/M metagenome (GOLD analysis project Ga0137403, IMG submission 122057) | Vadose zone soil fungal communities from Angelo Coast Range Reserve, California, USA - CZOMad2_1_16fungal (Hybrid Assembly) | ecosystem: Environmental > Terrestrial > Soil > Vadose zone... | reverse complement strand
TTCCGGCGGGGGAGCGGTCCGCTGTCCTGCGGCTGCCGACGCTCCAGCAACCAGAAGAGCGCAGCAGGCGGCTCGCAGAATTAGCGAGAAATGGTGAGGGGCGAAGGTGCCATTTTTAGTACGCGAGTGAGGCATAAGTGTCCCGCTTCTAATAAGATGCCAGCAAACCTGGGGTAGACCGCAGGACTTGTGGCTGAGGATTGCCCTGAGGGTTACGCCCGTCATAGCCCACCCCCGTATTTCTGTATGTGTGGCAGGGAAAGGGGTTAGCAGCGCGGTGTCTGTATGTGCGGCAGGGAAAGGAGTTATTTGCACAAAAATGGTGCAAAATCCGGGGATATTCGGATGTGTGGCAGCGACAGGACTTAGCGTGGGATGACCGGCGACTCGAAAACGTAGAGCCGCCACCCACTGCTGTGGGCTTCGCACCGTGCGACTGGAGATCGACGTTAATGAGCTAACTCCTCGGAGCGTTACTCGCCTACGGCAGGCAGGCTCGCGGTAAACAATATCCGAGGGGTACGCGGGGACAACTGGTCAGAGGGACGATTGAGGTGCAGGTGTCCGGCTCCTTTCGGTGCAGAGGAATTCAGAACCCGCATGCTTCTGGAAGCAGAGCTTGTAGCGCCGAACTATCTTGGCGCTTTGGGCGATCAGCACGGCTATTCCCTGGTGTGATAGCGGATTGGCTGTGGGCCTTCCACGATCTTGAAGTCCGGAGGGACGGTGAACAAGGAAGGGTCGGGCTCGGCGCGCACTATGTTGGTGAGGCGGAAGGTCTGTTCACCCATGCGCGGGTCGGTGCGTTTGCTGAAGACGACGGTTTTCAGGTCGGGCGAGGTCCAAATCTCGCTAACAATCGCGATTGGGCGCTCGTTCCCGATTTGGCCGGCGGGGATCGTGTGGGTCGTGCGCACGCCGTTCACTAGCACACCTTCCATGGTTTGAGAACCGAGGTCCTCGGTGCTGGCCTGGGCCTGCTCGTCCATGTGCTTTTGAGCAAACATACTCACGGCTGGTTGAGACTCTACTTGGTCTACGCGGCCATCCGTGACCTGCACATGCTTTTGGATGAACATCCCCGGTGGCGGCGCGGCCGTCGTAAATGTCGAGGTCTCCAGCATTGGCGGGGCTACGCTTACCTCACCGAATTTCATATTGACCGGGCCCATGCCGGTGGTGCCGCCGGCCATAGCGGAAAATACCGGCATTTTCTGGGCGGTCTTATCGGTCAAGTTCAGGGTGTATGAAGTTTGCGCGACGGGGTCTTGCACGAAAATCAGGCGGGGGGCATTCGCGGCGGAAAGATTGCCGATGGCCGGCAACGCAGTATCGTGGCGCGTACGCCCTTGGGAATCGCGGGCGGTGGTTCCGGTGCTGGTTTGCACGATGCGATTGCCGTCCGCCAGAGTCTGGATGGACTCGTTCGTGATGGTGGCGGAATAGGGTGCGCCCTGTATGGGCGCGCGATCGAATCCGCCAAAGGCCATGCCGCCTACGGAGGCGCTGTGATAAATTACGTTTCCCTTTTCTTGCGCGAATGCGCAGGACGCGGCCATCAGAATAACGATCAATGTACGTTTCATGGTTTTATCCGTCTCCCTTTCACTGCAAATTTATTTCACGGGCGCAGACGAAGGCGCTCGACCGAGCCGTCCGGGCCAATACTGAGTTCAGCGACGAAATTCATACCTTCCGGGATAGCACCGGGAGCAAACATGGTTTCGGCCGGGATGGTGATTTGTACCGCGGTTTCCGGCGGCTGCCATTTTGCGGTTGGTTGCTGAACTTGTTCTTGAACTGGAAGAATCGCTTGCCGCCTGTGGATCTTCTTAGGCGCAACGGGTTCCGCTGAAAGAACAGGTTCCGCAGCAAGAGCCTGGATGGGAGCGGCCGCAGCTCTCGGAGTGACTGCTGGGCGTGGGTCGATGCGAGGACGCTGCCAGGTAAAGAGCAGCACGGTGGCGGCAAGAGCAAGCAGCGCGCCGGACACCGCAGGAACCCAACGCAACACGTTGGGGTGCGTCTTGGCAGACATCAGTGCATCGCAATAGGCATCGAAGGTTTTGCTTACCTGCTCATACCGGTCGCGTTCGGCCCGGCATTGCTGGCACGCTTGGACGTGTCTCTCGACTTCGGCAGCCTGGTTCTCTGGAAGTTCGTTATCGAGCCAGGCGACTAGTTTGGGTTGAAAGTCACACATTGCATTTCTCCGCTAATTTCTTGATGGCACGCTCGACGGTGTCCGCCACTGTGGATGTTGCCAGTCCCAAGACATCACCAATTTCGCGGTAACGCAGGCCCCCGGCGCGGAGCAGGAGGCACTCGCGTTCGGACTCTGGGAGTAACCCGACGGCCGCCCGCAGGCGCCGGAACTTTTCTTTTTCAAGGATGGCCTTCTCAGGTGTCGCGTCCGCGGCCACGACGTCCATCTCCGAATCAAGGGGGTGAAGGAACCGCCGATGGTAGCTGCTCTGGCGATTCCTGGCCTGATTGTGCGCAACGCGAAAGAGCCAGCCGCGAATGTTGTCCTGGGTGCCACCGGCGGCCAAATGGTGTTGCAGGCTGACGAAGGAATCCTGAACGACATCTTGCGCTTCATCACTGGAAAGTCCGAGGCAGACCAGGTATCGCAGCAAAGGTTTGCGCAGTTCGCGATACAGGGCGGTAACCTCAGAGGAGCTGTCCGCGAAGCGCAGGAAGGGCAGCGCCAGGGGTACGGAATCGTCACTCACAAGGTCTCCGCATAGCTCTCTATCCAAAGAACAAGTGAGGGTACCTATTTTCCGGGTCGGAGCGGTAAGAAATGGGGCGGAACTCGTCAACCGCTGGACGTAACATGAGTATCGGGGGAAGCCCGACGCGGGGGAGGGGAAATACACTGGCCTTTAGCTATCGGAAATGTTGATACTTGGAAGCGGAAAGATGATTTGAAGCGTCTAAGGGGATCGGGGTATCATTTCAGCTCGTGAACGGCTTTACTCCAATGACCGCTGCCTGTTGTTGTCGTCAGCAAATGACGGCGAGGGCCGCTGTGTCTTGTAGGAGTGAAAAGCTAGCTTTGTAAGAAGCCTTTTACTGCAAGATCGTAGCTGACCCACCGCCGGGAATACGGCAGGTGGGTTTTTTGTTTTTGGTCTCGTATTTTTTGGACCGGAGTCCATGGCGCAGACATCGCAAATTTCGTTCCCTGAACTGGCCGCAACGCCTTCCGACGGCGGAGGGCAGGCGACAGTTGTGCCTCGGCGATTGAATCATCTTAGGGCGCTGGAGGCAGAGAGCATCCACATTCTGCGAGAGGCGGCAGCGGAATTTGCGCGTCCAGTGATGCTGTATTCGATCGGCAAAGACTCCTCGGTGATGCTGCGACTGGCGCAGAAGGCGTTTTTCCCGGGCAAGATTCCCTTTCCGCTGCTGCATATCGACACCAGCTACAAATTTCCGGAGATGATCGAGTTTCGTGACACGTATGCGCGGGAGGTTGGGGCGGAGCTGATCGTCCATAAGAATCAAGCAGCTCTGGACGCGGGAGCTAATCCTTTTTCGTTGGGAACGCAGAAATGCTGCGGATTGCTGAAGACGAAGTCGCTTCTGGACGCGCTTACGGAAGGGGGCTTTGACGCTGCGTTTGGAGGAGCGCGACGGGACGAGGAGAAGTCTCGGGCTAAAGAGAGAATTTACTCGTTCCGCGACCCTTTGGGGCAATGGGACCCGAAAAATCAGCGGCCAGAGCTGTGGAATATTTTTAATTCGCGAATTAATAAAAACGAAAGCATCCGGGTTTTCCCGCTATCGAATTGGACGGAGCTGGACATCTGGCTCTATATCGAAGCGGAGAGTATTCCGATTGTGCCTCTGTATTTTGCGAAAGAACGCGAAGCGGTGTTGCGAAATGGATCGATTGTCTTGATCCATAGCGCGACGGAACTTTTGGCTGGCGAAAAGACGCAAATGGTGAGGTGCCGGATGCGTTCGCTGGGGTGCGTTCCGTGCACGGGAGCTATCCGCTCGGAAGCGGACTCGGTGGCGAAAATTGTGGAGGAGATGGTTTCGTTCCGGCGCTCGGAGCGGGAGAACCGCGCGATCGACCATGATGAGGAAGGGTCGATGGAACTTAAGAAACGAGAAGGATATTTCTAGTGATTTCCCCGACCCAGGAAAGAGTGCGCGAAAGCTCTGGCGAGTTCCTCGAACAGAGCCTGGAGATGGAGCTTCTTCGCTTTACGACGGCTGGGAGTGTGGATGACGGCAAATCGACGCTGATCGGGCGACTGCTGCATGACTCGAAGGCGGTCTATGAGGACCAACTGGCTTCGGTGAAGAAAAGCCGAATCAACCGGTCTTCGGGGCCAATCGATTTTTCGCTACTTACGGATGGGCTGCGCGCGGAACGAGAGCAAGGTATCACGATCGACGTCGCCTATCGTTACTTCGCCACCGCGCGGCGGAAATTTATCATCGCAGATACTCCTGGCCACGAGGAGTACACGCGCAATATGGCCACTGGTGCGTCCACAGCGGACCTGGCGGTGATTCTTGTGGATGCCAGCAAGGGAATTCTGTCGCAGACACGGCGTCACGCGTTCATCGCTTCGCTGCTGGGAATACGCAATGTGCTGGCGGCGGTGAACAAGATGGACCTCGTCGATTACAGGGAAGATGTGTTTTTGAATGTGGAGCGGGATTTTCTGCGGTTGGCGGGGCAGCTCGGCATTCCGCACGTACAGTGCGTACCAATTAGCGCGCTTGAGGGGGACAACGTCGTTGAGAGAAGCGCGCGGATGTTTTGGTATGAAGGGCCAACGCTGCTCGAGCACCTGGAGACGGTGCCAGTCGCCACGAGCGAGGCCCTCAACAGTTTGCGATTCCCCGTACAAATTGTGATTCGCCCGGACGCGAATTTCCGGGGATTTGCCGGCCGTGTAGCGAGCGGAGTGATTCGTCCTGGTGATGATGTTTTGGCGCTGCCCTCGGGACAGAGAACGCGAGTGCGGTCAATTGTAAGTTACGACGGCGATCTGCCGGAAGCGTTCGCTCCAATGTCGGTTAACTTGCAGTTGGAAGATGAGATCGATCTCAGCCGCGGGGACATGCTGGTGTCGCCGGAAAATGGCCCGCGAGTGTCGAGACGATTTCGCGCCATGGTGGTTTGGCTGCACGGGCGGCCGTTGGAGTTGGGCCGGAGTTATGTGGTGAAGCATACGGCGCGCCAGACAAAAATTCGTGCGCTACAGATTCGCCATCGAGTGAACGTCAATACTCTTGAGCAGGAAGAGGCAACGCAGTTAAACATGAACGACATTGCCTCAGTTGAATTTGAGGCTCACGTTCCGCTGTTCTTTGATTCGTATGCCAGCAATCGCGCAACGGGTAGTTTCATTTTGATTGATGAGCTAACGAATGCCACTGTAGGCGCGGGCATGATCGAAGAAACAGCGCCCGAAGAACAACGGTTAGAGGTTAGAGGGATCGAGATCGCCGAGCGGCTAAGTGCAGAAGAGCGCCACAAGCGCCATGGTCACTACGCGGCCACCTTCGTGTTGGAGAATCAGAGCGCTTTTGCCACGCGGCTGGAGCGTGCCCTGTTTGAACAAGGTTTCGAGGTGCTGCACTTCGATGGCCGGGACGCGCCTTCTTCCTTACTTCTGGGCGCGGTGCACGCAGCGCACATGCTCGGAGCCATTCTTATCTACTCTGGGGACGCTCTCGCGACCGAGACCAGACAGAAGCTGGCCGCGGGAGTAACGGCGCCCTTGTTCGATCTCTCTCAGGAAAGAGAAAAGTTCGACGACGAAGAGCTCCTCCGGCGCGCCCTGGCGCTGGCGTATTCCTTGCGGATTGCAGAGCAAGAGAATCAAGAAAAGGTTAGCTAAATGGACGTGGATCGGGTCGCTGCGGAATTGGAAGGGCTCGGCCCGGAGCAAGCACTTGAAAAAGTGCTGGCGGCAAATCAGAGCACACAGTTGTGCCTGACAAGCAGCTTTCAAGCGGAAGACATGGTCGTGGCCGATGTCCTGAGGAAACGAGCCCCGGATGTGCCGGTGCTGTTTCTCGATACGGGATATCACTTTGCCCAGACCTACGAATATCGCGACCGAATGACGCAGCAGTGGTCGCTGAATCTGGTGAACGTGCTTCCTGTGGCGACGGTCGAGGAACAGGAATCGGCATTCGGCACTTTGTACCGGAGCGAGCCCACGCGCTGCTGCCAATTGCGCAAAGTCGAGCCGCTGATGCGGGCGCTTGAACCGTTTGATATCTGGTTCACGGGACTGCGGCGGGAACAATCGCCGACTCGAAAAAGCCTGAAGAAGGTCGAGCTACATCGCCTGCCAAGCGGAAAGACTTTGTGGAAAGTAAGCCTGCTTGCCGATTGGAACTGGGAGCAGGTATGGCAGTACGTGAACGCGAACGAAATTCCGTCTCTTCCGCAATACGAGGAAGGATATTTGAGCATCGGCTGCCAGCCGTGCACGGCGTTGCCTTCCGACCCGAATAATCCGCGGTCCGGCCGATGGGGCGGAACGAAGCTGGAGTGCGGCATTCACACTTTCTCGACGCAGGCGGAAAAATGAATTTCGTCATAGGATTTTTCATTGCCGCGGCTGTCGGGTTGACCGGGATCGGTGGAGGCAGCTTTACGGTTCCCGCTTTGGTGCTTATCGTCGGACTGACCGCGGGGGAAGCGGTTGGTACGGCTTTTTTGTTTGCGGGCGTGTTGCGATTGATCGCTGCTCCTTTTTATCTGGTCGGGAAACAGATTCACTCGCGCTACTTGTGGTTACTGCTACAAGGAGCAGTTCCGGGGTTGTTGGTGGGCATTTGGGGGCTTCGTTTGTTGAATCGCGACGCGGGGAACCCGCTCGTAATTGTGGTGCTGGGTGTCCTGTTGGCAGCGTCATCCAGCATTACTTTCATACGGCGTGTGCAGAATCCCAGCTTCGCGGGGAAAAATCATCGATGGCTACCCTGGTTGGCCTTGCCGATTGGAGTGGAGTCGGGATTTTCGTCGGCAGGGGCCGGCGCACTGGGGACGGTTCTGCTGCTTAACTATTCCGAAATGACGCCGGCACAAGTGGTGGGAACGGACTTGCTGTTTGGATTGGTACTAGCGATTATTGGCAGCGCGTTTCACTGGACCTTTGGTTCCATCAACAGTCCGGTGCTGCTCGAATTGCTCGCGGGAGGCGTTCCTGGAGTCGTGGCGGGATGTCTACTGGCGCGGAAAGTTCCGGCTAACAAGCTGAAGACCGTTGTGGCGATGGTGGCGATCTTTGCGGGATTGCAATTGGTGTGGAGTGGAGGCCGGGCGTTTGCAGCCGCCCGGCGCGCGACGAATGCCGCGAAGATCACTGCGCAGGCAGGTGTGGGACATGCGCGCTAGCCAGTCCGATTTCTTCAGAGAATTTCTTCGCATCGCATTATCAGGACAAGCCGCGATTCCCGTCGCTGCTTGGCGATCCTTCATTCCTCTTTGTTGTTGTTGACCTATCCGAGCTGTCCGCACAGTGATCGGTGCGATTGCCCGATCGGCTCCTCGAACAAATCAAGAGCGGACTCGCTGCGCAGGCCCTAGCAAGACAAATCTATCTCGGAGAAAAAAGATGCGTTCTCGAAGAGTTGGCGATTTTTATTCGAAAAGTATTTTATGGGTTGGATTCTTAGTGCTTGGTTTGTATGCGAGCCTCGCGACCGGCAGCTTCGCGCAGGGAGAGGCTTCGATTCAGGGCGTGGTCAGCGACTCGTCTGGAGGCGCGATACCGGGCGTGGCGATCCGGGTGAAGAATGTGGAGACCGGAGCGGAGCGGAATCAGGTGACGGACGAATCGGGGCGCTTCGAAGCGGCGGCACTGGCTGTGGGGCGTTATGTGGTGCGAGCGGAAAAGGCCGGCTTTCGCAGCGAAGAGAAGACGGGGATTTCGCTCGTGCTCGGCCAGCGAGAATCCGTGGATTTGGTGCTGCAAGTGGGCGATGTGCAACAGACCGTGAAAGTGGAAGCGGCGCCTACCGTGGTTGCTATTACGACGGAGGATATTTCGGGTCTGGTCGGCGAGCGGCAGGTGAAGGAACTTCCACTGAATGGCCGCAGTTACGATCAGCTGATGACCCTCAATCCGGGGATGGTGAATTACACTTCACAGCGCGCGGGGGGAATCGGGACGTCGAACTCTGTGGTGGGGAATATGTTTGCGGCGTCGGGACACCGGCCGCAGGAAAATCTTTATTTGCTTAATGGAGTCGAGTTTACGAGCGCGTCCGAGATTAACAACACGCCGGGAGGAGTGAGCGGACAACTTCTGGGCGTGGATGCGGTGCGCGAGTTTTCCGTAGTGAAGGACAATTATGGCGCGGAGTACGGCAAGCGGCCGGGGGCACAGGTGAACATTGTAACCGCCTCGGGGAGCAATGAATTCCACGGCAACGTTTATGAATTCCTGCGCAATAACGCATTGGATGCGCGGAATTTTTTCGATCATGGCGGGATTCCGGCGTTTCGGCGAAATGTGTTTGGGGGATCGCTCGGCGGGCCGATTCGGAGGGACAAGACGTTTTTGTTCGGAAACTACGAAGGATTTCGACAGACTTTGGGACTTAGCGATCTAACGCTCGTGCCAGACGCGGCTTCGCGGGCCAGTGCGGTGCCGAGCATCCAGCCGCTGTTAGCTTTGTGGCCGGTGGCTAACGGGCCGGAGCTTTTGACTTCGACGGGGGCGCCGAGTGGAATTGCTGAAGCCTTCAGCAACCCGGTGCAAAGGATTCGTGAGGATTTTGGAACCGCGAGGCTCGATCAGATCTTCACGGACAAGGATTCGTTTGCTGGGGTTTATACGGTGGACGACAGCGAGGCTCATTCGCCGACCAATAATCCTTTCAGTCTAGTGGATATTTTCTTGCGGGAGCAGGTCGTCAGCCTGAGTGAGACTCACGTCTTTTCTTCCAATCTGCTCAACAAGGCGACGTTCGGCTTCTCCCGTGGACGATTTTATTTCAACGGCGGTAACACCTTGGGTCTGCCCGGCTGGATCCACGCCGGCCAGCCTGTTGGTGCGGTCGTGGTCGGCGGGGGGACGACGCTTAATGGCGCGTCGCAGATCACAAATGGCGGCACGAACGCTGGAAGCAATCTCAGTGCTACACGCAATCTGTTCACTGCGTCTGATCAGGTGAAGTTTTCTCATGGCAAACACTTGTTCACGTTCGGTGGATGGCTGCAGAGGCTGCAGGCCAACGACATTCTTGTCCAAGACCAATACGGGCAAATTTCGTTCACCAACCTGCAGAGTTTTTTGCAAGGCAAAGTGAGCACATACACGTACGCTCCGAGCTACACGCCGTTGGGATGGCGTTCGCTTGAGGGCGCTTTTTATGTGGAAGACGCGATAAAAGTTAAACCTTCGTTGGAATTGCGCATCGGCTTTCGGGGCGAGTCCACGAATGGATGGAATGAGGCTCACGGACGCGCATCGAACTATGCGTTTGATTCGAATGGAGTGGTGGGAACTCAGCCGATTGTCGGCGGATCCGCATTTAGCGTCAACAACGCGAAGTTTCTGCCGGCACCACGGATTGCGGCTGCGTGGTCTCCGTTTGCATCGAAGAAGACCGTTATCAGGGCGGGATTCGGTTTGTACTATGGGCTGCTGGATAACCTGAGTTACCGACTGGATCAGAACGGCCCGTTCAATTCAGTTTTTGCCGTCAAGAACATTGCGTTCTCGAGCATCGCGCCGAACGCGGCGTACCCGGGCGCGAAAGTAATCCCGAGCGGGGTGCAGCCGAACCTGAAAACTCCTACCGTGGAGTCCTGGAGTCTTAAGGTGGAGCAACAGCTTTCTGCAAATGCTTCGTTGGGCGTTAGCTACATCGGTTCGCACGCGTATCACGAGTTACTCTCGGTTGATGCGAACCTGCCGACGGCGACGATTTGCCCGGCGTCACCCTGCCCTGCAGGCTATCCGGCCGGTGCGTATTATTATCCGGCGGGCGCGGCGCTGGCCAACAACGCGGTGTGGAACACAACGCATTGGTTCTCGCAGGGCATCAGTTCGTATCACGGGCTTGAAGTGGATGTGAACCGCCGGTTGGGACGCGGATTGCAATTTCGCGGAGCGTATACGTTTGCTAAGACCCTCGATGATGGCGACAACATGAATACCAGCGTGGCAACAAATTCGCCGGCATTCGTTGCGAATCCGCTGCAACCAAAGGCCGACTATGGGCGGGCTTCCTTCGATGTGCGGCATGCCGCGGTCATCAATGCCACTTATGATCTTCCGTTCGGCCGGAGCGATGCGGCCCATGGCAGGCGATGGGTAGAGTGGCTGATCGGAAACTGGCAACTCAGCGGAATCCAGACGCTGCAGTCTGGCCTGCCGTTTACACCGCAGTTGTCTTACAACCCATCGAATGATGGCGACACTCGCAACCCGGTCCGGCCGTCTGTGAATCCCAACTTTACGGGCGAAATAATCCAAGGCGGACCCAACAGGTATTTCAATCCCGACGCGTTTGTCCAGCCGCTGCCGGGGACCTATGGCAACGTGGGGCGCAACACTTTGCAGGGGCCACGGCTCGTGGAAACAGATCTGTCCCTGACCAAGAAGTTCTCGTTTTCGGAGCGGTGGAACATGCAGTTTCGCTCCGAATTCTTTAACGTGTTCAATCACACGAACTTCAACGTCCCGAATCCAGTCGTATTCGCATCGGCAACCGGGGGACCGTCGCCTACGGCCGGAGTGATCACAGCCACTTCCACTACTTCCCGGCAAATTCAGTTTGGATTAAAGCTGATGTGGTGATGGGAGTTGCGGGTCGGGTAATACGGGAATCTAGCGGTCGACGATTCCTTCTTCCGCTAGATTCCTTTGGAGAGTAACGCGATCTAGTTCATTTTCCCATCGAGCTACAACGAGAGTGGCGACAGCATTACCAATCATATTGACCACAGCGCGGCACATGCTGAGGAAACGGTCGATGCCGAGAATCAGCGCCATTCCAGCTACCGGTATTGTGGGAATAACCATCATGGTGGCGACGAGCGCTATAAAGGCAGCTCCCTGAACACCGCTTGCGCCCTTTGAGGTGAGCAGCGCCACGCCCAAGATAGTGAATTGCTGGAGAAGAGTTAAATGGGTGTTGGTCGCCTGGGCGACGAATAGTGCGGCTAGAGTCATGTAGAGGCTCGTGCCGTCGGCATTGAAGGTGTAACCCGTTGGCACAACCAATCCGACGAGCGCTTTCGAGCAACCCAGCCTTTCGAGTTTGGCCATGAGAGCGGGTAATGCAGGTTCTGAGGAGCTAGTGGCCAAGACTAGAAGAATTTCTTCGCGAAGAAACCAAAGGAAGCGCAGGATTCCGAAACCGGCGAGGCGAGCGATTGCCCCCAGCAGGACAATTACGAACAGTAAGGACGTGAAGTAAAGCGTAGCAATCAACTTTACAAGAGGGCCCAAGGAAGCCAGGCCGTACTTGCCGATGGTGAACGCCATGGCGCCAAACGCCCCGATGGGAGCGAAGCGCATCAAGATGGCGACTATGCGGAAGACGACGCGCGTTAATGCGTCCAAGAAGTCGACGAGAGGTTTGCCGCGCGGCCCAGCGAGCGACAAAGCAAAACCGAAGAGAAGTGAAACAAACAATACCTGCAGGATATCGCCTCGAGTGAAGGCATCAACGATCGTGTTGGGAATGATATGGGACAGGAATTGAACAACAGTTTGTGCTTGGGCTTGACCGGCGTATTCGGAAACAGCCTTGGCATCCAGCGTGGTGGGATCAATATTGAAACCGCTGCCGGGACGCACCAAATTACCCACGATCAGTCCCATGAGCAATGCGATGGTGGAGACTACTTCGAAGTATAGAAGAGCTTTGCCACCGACGCGGCCAACCTTTTTCATGTCCTCCATGCCGGCAATCCCGGTGACCAGGGTGCAGAAGATAACCAAGGTGATGATCATGGTTATCAAGCGGATGAAGGCGTCGCCGAGCGGCTTCATTGCAATCGCAGTGGAAGGGCTGATGTAGCCAAGGATGATTGCAATGCCGACGCCGACCAAAACTTGAAAGGATAGGCCGGTGTAGAAAGGCTTCTTTCGCGAAGGCGAGGTTGTTTCAGGTGCAGTGGCGGCTGGAACCAACATCGATTGGATTAGCTCCTTTGTAGAGCGGGCCTGAGTTCGCGAATATCCTTCAGAGTTTCTAGAGAAAGCATTTTATCAATGAGAGTGGAGCAAGTGGCAGGGCCGAGGACCGGCGCTATCAAGTCTCGAGCCTTCTCGACAACCTCGTCGCGGGTCATGGGGTTGTCCGCGGTGCCGCGAACATCACGAACCCAATCGGACAGTTGCGTGCCGTCCGTAAACGTCAGCTCGACAATCGCTTCGCGCCGCGGACGCCGAGCATCGATGCGAGGATCCGCAAGCACATCCACTTTGGCGCGTTGGCGGAGGACGGCTGGATCTTTCATACGCGCCCGGTCATGCACGGAAGCGAAGGTGACCGTTTTATCGAGAAGCATGATCGCGACCATATGCTGCATGCAGATATCGGGCATGTCGCGGTTGCTGACGGTATTGGCCTCATCGGTGGCAATGCGGACTACGACTTTGCTGACATCATCGGCAGAGAACTTGCGCTGCTTGAAAAAGCCTGCGAGGGCATCCAGCGGAGCTTGAATAGGCGAACCGACCGTCCATTTTTTGATGTTGGTGCGGGCAACCTCGTAGCGTTCGCCGAGTTTATCGGTGAGTGCGCTAGGGTCGGCTTTGATGACGCCATTTTCGCGGGGGGCGAACGCCTCGAAGAAATTGTCCGGACCAGAAAATATGTCGGGAACTCCGCTCCAGCCAGCGTGAATCAGCGTAGCGGCCATGACTGCGCCCGCAGCCGGTTTGCCGCCAAACAGGAAGGCCTTCTCCATGTGCTCGGCGTCGCGAGACCAAGCGCCGATTCCTGACGTTTGCTGCGCAGTGTAGTCAAGCAATAAGCGCATTTGCTCGGCATTGAGGGCCGCGGCACAACCCGCGGCTGCTCCGGCACCGAAGGTTGCAGCGGTGCCGTGCGTGCTGCGATGCGTGAGGGCTTGATAGGCGGGGCCGCCCATACTCATGTTAATGCGCGTCCCGACGTCGTAGCCGAGAGTTACGGCGCGAATAAAATGCGCTCCGCTGATTGCAAACTGTTCGCCAGCCGCAAATGCAGCCGGAACGACGGACACCCCAGGATGCGAGCGGGAAGGGCCGTGGGAGTCATCGGTTTCGTCGGAATGTGCGAGAACGCCATTAGCGAAGGCGGCCTCGATCGGGCCACATACGATTTTGGAGGCTACTACCGTGGCGATCTCCTTTCCGCCGTAGGTACGTGCAAACTCGAGCGCCCCGCGACCGGGAGGCAAAGTGGAACCGGAGATCATGGCAGCAAAGGTGTCCAGAATATGTTGTTTGGCTTTTTCGACGACGTCGTCGGGCAGAGCACGGGTGTTGGCGCCGCCCATGTAAGCGCTGAGCTGTTGCATTAGCGGGCTAACGTTTTGAACGGCGTCTTCGGAAGAGAAAATCGTGGCCGCTCTTCCGACGCGGAATGGCAGGGCCGCCAAGATTGCAGAGAGGCTACTAAATTTGATGAAGCGGCGGCGCGTCACGCTTGACCGCCGTTTTCTTGCCGGTACCAGTTCTTCTGGATGACTCATGCATCTCCTAGTCGCGAGCAGGTGAATTCCCACAGCTCGACGGGCACGGTACGAAACGTGAGGAAACTGAAGGTATGCCACGAATCACTTAGATACCTGAAATCAGGATTAATTTCCTGTAAGCGAAAGCAAGTTGAGTTGGCCAAGAGCTAATCCGTGACCAATGCTTTCATGACGCTGAATAGCTCGCGTTTCGCCTCAAAGCCAATACCGGGCATTTGCGGCATGTGGACGTAACTGTCTTCGACAGGAATGCTATCCGCGAATCCACCGAAAGGCTGGAAGATTCCGGGGTAGGATTCGTTGCCGCCCAGCCCCAAGCCTGCAGCGATGTTCAGCGACATCTGATGGCCACCGTGAGGAATACAACGATTCGGTGACCAACCTTGCCCTTTTAACATTTCAAGGATGCGCAGATA
>Ga0137403_10005888_pt1 | contig 14114 bp, 12 predicted proteins | sample CZOMad2_1_16fung_FD_122057 | JGI IMG/M metagenome (GOLD analysis project Ga0137403, IMG submission 122057) | Vadose zone soil fungal communities from Angelo Coast Range Reserve, California, USA - CZOMad2_1_16fungal (Hybrid Assembly) | ecosystem: Environmental > Terrestrial > Soil > Vadose zone... | reverse complement strand
CATCCGTATGCGTGACCGCCAACCCGCTGATAATGGCATAGAACAGCAGATCGTGCCTGCGGGAAATAAGCTGACCGATCAGGTACAAAGTAAGCGTGCTGCAGGAAAGAATGAGCAGCCTTACCCCGAATTCATTATGGAAGAAAAAATACCCGACGCGGATCAGCAGGGAGATCATGGGAGGATGATCGAAATATCCCCAGGCAGGCCAGCGGGAATAGACCCAGTAATAAGCCTCATCGTCGGAGAGCTCGGTCATGGCGGCCTGGATAAGGTTGAGGAGGAGCCAGACACCGAAGAAAAGGACCCTATGGTATTTACGAAACACCAATCAGATCAGCTTGTTTACCGCCTCGATCGCTGTTTGTAGCCGCTGCTCGGATCCCCCGCCGATCTCGGTCCAGGGAGTATGCTGGTTGATCATACAATCTTTATAGATATGAAATAGTTTTTCCCGGTTGACCAGGTCGGGATATTCGCGCAGCTCGTCTTTTACCCAGGGTAGGTCGGTACGGCAGAGCAGGTAGCCATCGTATTTTCGGATCAGGATCTGATCAAGGATCCAGGTATCGCAGTTGCCAAATACAAATTCGCTCCATACTTTCAGCACATACATATCCGTGTCAATGAACAGGATGGGAGCGGCGCCGTTGCCCAGTTTTCTTTCCAGCTCCGCGGCCCTGGCATCTTCCAGCTCCAGCTGACCCTTGGCAATGGTCAGCAGGTCCTCGTACTTGTATTGCATTCCATAGTGGAGCAGGTATTCCCTGGCATATTCCGGGACCCAGCCGGAGTTGTAATGCGCGGCGAGCTGCTCGCACAGGGTGCTTTTCCCGGTGGATTCGGGACCCGTAACAACGATCTTTTTAAGCGCGGCCATGCGTCAGTTTCTTTCTCCAGCTTATATACCCCAGGATGGCGAGGATTAAAAATACCAGGTATTGAAAGCTGGTAAGCACCAGATGTTTATAAAAGTTAAGGGGCACTGAAGCCAGGTCGGTAATGATCCACCAGGTCCAGTTCTCCAGCTTCTTTTTATTCATGAGCCACATGCCGGTGAAGGCTGCGGCGGAGGCAAAGGCATCTGCCTGGGGAACGGTGCTGTCCGTGAATGTTTTCAATACGGTAAAAAGAACTACCCAGCAGCAGCCGAAGAATATGAGGGCATTCCTCCAGTCTTTCGCGTCCGATCTGGTAATGATGAGCGCGGCATGTCCATCCTTTTTCCGGCTCCAGATGATCCATCCCCAGATGCTCATGACCGTATAATAGCAATTTACGCTGGCATCTGCATAGAGCCCATGAAGAAGATAGAGATAAATATAAATGGCCGTATTGATCATGCCCGAAGGATAGACCAGGATATTTTCCATCCGGGAAAAGGCCACACTGGCGATGCCGCAGATGACCGCTGTGAATTCGAGCGGGGAAGTTTGATGTAGGTCCGAGATGAATTGCCGGAAGAGTTCGTGTAGGTTCACGGTAGATTTATTCCGCCTCTGCCACGACCTCCTTTACTTCGGGGATCATGCGTTTCATCATTCCCTCGATGCCCGCTTTGAGCGTGATCATGGAGGATGGGCAGCCCGAGCACGAACCCTGTAACATCAGATTCACCACCCCTTCATTATAGCTTTTGAACTGGATAGCGCCACCGTCCATTTCAACGGCCGGCTTCACGTAATTCTCCAGCAGTTCCTTGATCCGTTTGACCACATCATCGTCGTCCGCGTCGATCGTATTGCCTTCCGACTTCACGATCACGACTTCTTCTTCATTGATCACCGGCTTTCCCTCTTCCAGGTATTCTTTCAGGAATTGGCGGATCGCGGGGATCACGTCATTCCAGTCGGTATCGGGAGTCTTGGTCAGGGTCACAAAATTGCTGGCGATGAAGACGCTCTTTATAAAGGGGAAAGCGAATATTTCAGTGGCTAAGGGAGATGGCCGGGCTGTTTCTACGTCCGGGAAATCGATGCTCTTGCCAGGATACAATAATTTATTCGCGACGAATTTCATTGTCTCCGGATTCGGGGTCATTTCGGTATAGATGCTGATTACCGGGTTGCCTGTTTTAATCATAACGCTCAATTTATTGCACAAAAATAACAATTCTCGGGGACTGGCTGTTTTTATAATCGGGAATTATCGGGCCCGCTGCCGGCTGGCCGGGGTACCCGGCAAAGGCGGTAGTTCAGCACATGAGCGATAATGATCAACACCACCGCGAAGGGAAGGAGCCGGAACTGGTATTCGTGCCATAATTGCTTGGCCAGCAAGAGGATCATGCCGCCTATAAAGAAGATCACTGGCGCCAGCCGATGGTGGTGACGGCGGAAACCATGCCAGAGGGCCCATGCACCAATTGCAAAAGCCAGCCCGATCATCCCGAGCTCAAAGCGAGCATTATCGATAATATTCACGCCAAGGATGGGCAGGCTCGCGATCACTAGCGGTAGAACGGCGCAATGGATGGCGCAAAGCAGGGAAGTCGTTACGCCCAGCGCATCCCAGTTTATTTTAGACGACATGGGGGCAAAGCTAGGATAAACGCAACAATGTTGCAAATAAATTTACACTATCTTTGCGTTCCAGGGGAAGTTCCCGCTAAGGGATCGATCCGCTATCCGCGGCCCTGGATAAATTTGGTTGTAATGAATAAAAAACGCTGGTTCCTGGTTGGGTTTTTCATAGTCCTTTTCCTCGGATTCTATTTTGTCCTGACGCGGGTCATCCCGGGATATGGGGAAGTTCAGCTGCCCGTGCTCGGCTATGTCCATCCTTTTTCCTTTATCAACCAGGACGGGAAGAAAGTCACTGAAAAAGATGTGAATGGCAAGGTATTCGTCGCGGAATATTTTTTTACCACCTGCAAGGGGATCTGTCCGAAAATGAATGTCAATGTCAGGACGATATTCCGGAAATATTCGGATGAGCCCGATTTTCGCATACTCTCGCATACAGTGGACCCGGAGACCGATACGGTTGCCCGCATGAAAAGATATGCGGACTCCCTGGGCGCCGATCCGGCTAAATGGTGGTTCCTCACCGGCCGCAAGGACAGCCTTTATAATATGGCGAGAGGAAGCTACCTCCTGGATGATCCGAAGAATAATGCAACGAATATAGACGAGCAGTTCATTCATACCCAGTTCCTCGCCCTGGTGGATAAGGAAGGACGTGTAAGGAAGATCTATGACAGCCTGAAGAAAGAGGAGCTGGAGGAGCTGGAAAAGGATATCGGAACGCTGCTGAAGGAAAAGCCCTCCAACCATCGTTTTGCAAATTCATTGTTTGGCAATAATCCCGGATGATCAATACTCCGCAATGAGAAGACAGTTAAACGATATTCTTAAGCATAATCAGCTAAGCGTTACTACAGGACGTCTTAAGATCCTGGAATTATTTCTCGGCCATGACGGAGCGCTGTCGCATAGCGATATCGAAAAAAAAGCGGGTGAGAAGTTCGACAGGGTAACGGTATACCGTACCCTACAAGCCTTTTTAGAGAAGGGCCTTATCCATACTATACCCACGGCGGATAATTCCATACGGTACGCGTTGTGTAAAGACAATTGCTCCGCGGGGCATCACCAGGACGATCATATTCATTTCGTATGTCATTCCTGCGGCAGCACGATGTGCCTGGAAGGCGTGGCGATCCCGGCGATAAAACTCCCCAAGGGCTTTATCTCAGAACAGGTGGAAATGGTTGTGAGCGGGGTATGCAAAGGATGTAGTGCCTGAAAAGAAGAAAGCCCCGATGTAGAAACACCGGGACTTTTGGTTAAGGCTCTGATTAGTAGCTCTTTTATAAATACGGACGGCTTTCCGTCCGATCTTTTTTCTTTAAGTGCGTTACAAATATAGCCGTTTAAAAGCATACGAACAAGAGCTATTCATACTACTTTGTGGGTATTTTTTAAAATTTTTCAGGAACAACTCTTCTCCAATTCGGTACTAACGAATTCCATTAATTGTTTAATATAAGCCTTTGAAAAGTTAAAAGGCAATTGCGCGGCCTCGTATAATTCCGGCAAAGTCCTGGTCCCGCCAAGGCTTAAAGCCGCCGTATAATTCTCTAACGCTTTCTCTTTGTTCTCTTTATATTGTTTCCACAGTCCGATGGCCCCCAGCTGGGCGATGCCGTATTCGATATAATAAAAAGGCACTTCGAACAAGTGCAGCTGTCGCTGCCAGGCATATTGGCGGTATCCTTCCAGTCCACTCCAGTCGGTTACGGGTGAAGAAAAATCCGACAGGGTCTGCATCCACATTGATTTTCTCTCCTCGATGCTGTGCATGGGATTCTCATAGATCCAATGCTGGAACTTATCGATGATCGCGATCCACGGAAAAATGGTGATCACTCTTTCGAGCTGATGGGTACGCGCTCTTGCTAAATCGTTTTTATCAGAAAAGAACAGATCCCAGTGATCCATGCTGAATAATTCCATGGACATGCTTGCCACTTCGGCGATCTCCATGGGATAGTCCTTGAAGGAGCTGAGCTCCAGGGGATGCGCCAGGAAGGAATGAATGGCATGGCCACCTTCATGAACCATCGTGGTCAGGTCTCCCATTTGTCCGGCTGCATTCATGAAAATAAAGGGAGCTCCCGTCTCAGCTAACGGGCAGTTATAACCGCCCGGCGCTTTTCCTTTCCTGCTTTCCAGGTCAAAACGGCCCATATCCTTCATAGTCCGCAGGCAATCGCCGAAGAAAGGGTCCAGCCGGTCGAAGCAGGCCGTCGTTTTCGCGACCAGCTCGTCTGCGTCCTTAAAAGGCCGCAAAGGCTCCGTTCCCGCCGGTTCGGCCTCACTGTCCCAGGGCCGCAGGGTATCCAGTCCCAGCTTCTTCCGCTTGCTCTCATTGATCCGGCTGACCAGCGGTAATACATATTCCTTGACGGCTTCGTGAAATCGGTAGCAATCCTCCTTGGTATAATCGAAACGGCCCAGCTCCTGAAACTTATAGTCCCGGTAATTGGCGAAGCCTGCGTTCAATGCGACCTGGTGTCGTTTGGCGATCAGCTGGGAATAAAGATCGTCCAACGCCTCCTTATCCTGTAGTCGCCTCTCCTGCATTTTCCGGTACACCTCTTCCCGGAGTGCCCTGTCCGGATTCTCCAGGAACTTCGAGGCTTGCTGCAGCGTATATTCCTGCTCGTTCACCTTCACCGTCATCTTGGCCGAAACGACCCCGAATTGCTGTGCAAGTACGCTCAGCCCGGCCTGCAGAGGAATATTTTCCTCGCGGAAAAGTTCGATCTTTTTCTTTACGCTCCGCAGGTAACTGAAATATTTTTTATGGTCGAGTTCCTGCGTAAACGGATTTTCCACCAGCATCCGGTTCAGCCGGTCCGCATATGGCTGGATCTTCGGCTGGATCTCCATGCAGAAGTAGGTGAAAGCTTCTTCCAGGGCTTTATTTTCCGTATCGCAGGTCATTCGGATCTGACGCCAGCATGCATCTTCGCTCACCACGGCCTCCAGTTCACTCATATCCGAAAGCCATCTTTCCAGGGCTGGCTGGCTGTCGAGCTTACGTTGCTCCAGGTTCAGGAAATAAGGTTCGAGTCCCGCCCAATCCGTTATTATGAAGTCACCCGGCAGAAACTTCCGCTCGGGCTTTTGCAATTTCGCTGTGTAATTCATTAACTTTTCTTTTTGGCTGCCTTCTTAGGCTTTTCGGCCGCTGGGGCCGCTTTCTTTTCTGTTGCCGCCTTCTTCACCGGTTTTTTTGCCTTTGGCTCTTCATCCTTCGCTTTTGCCTTCGCCTTCGGCTTCTCTGCCGATTCGGTCTTCTTCGGCTTTTCGGCTACCGGGGCGGGCGCTTCCTTTTTCTCTGCGATAGCTTTCTTCTTATCCGGTTTTTCCGCTGCCGGCTCGGCCTTTTCTTCGGGCTGCTCGTCTGCCTCCTCTGCCGGCTCGGACAATTTGATCTCTACGTTATTGTTCTTCAGCACGCTGTACCATTTCACCATTTTCTTCAGATCGCTGCTGTAGACCCTTTCGAAGTCCAGATCCGGGAACACCTTGGTGAAATAACTCTTCAGACCGCCGCCGTCCTTTTCATCGGGCAGCTTTTCTTTACTGTCCTCCATCGCTTTCAGGATATCCACCAGATTCACATTGTCCCGTACCGTATAAATTTCGATACTTTCCAGGTGTGAAAAATTATGGATCCTGCTGGACACGAATTTTGTGCTTTTATCATCCAGCGAGCGAACGATCGCTCCATCCGATTTGCTGCTGAGCAGCTCGTACAATCCCGGCAGACCGGTAACAGCAATGATTTTGTTATATTCCATATTAGTAGTATTCAATACTTTTAAGGGACGTGCAAGTTAAGACGAAACGATCATTTTGACTAGAAATTCTTATTTTTCAACAAACTCAATTTCCGATCCATATTTTAATGGGGACCACCGTCGGGGCCTGGAGCTAGAAGGGCTTGGTTGAGAACCTGGTCGATCCCTTTCTTCAGGGTTTCATATTCCGCATATCCCCTGGCGAGCAAATAGAATTTTGATTCGCTTACCTGAAGGAATGTCGTTGGAAAGCCCGTTACGCTCAGCTTTTTCACCAGGTCGAATTCCTGCCAAGCCTTTTCCTTATAGTCTTTACTATGCAGCTTCGTATAGAATTCCTCCTCGGGGATCATATATTTCTCCAGCAGATGGCGGTAGGCCTCATCATCGCCAAGGTCCCGGCCTTCATAATGAAGGGCGTGCTGGAGGTCCGTCGCAAAGGAAATGGCCAGATCGTGATGATAATCTTTAAATACACAGAGCGCGATGGCGGGCTTTTCCGAGCTGGGATACCAATCGCTCTCTTCTGGACTGCGAATATGCCAGAGCCAGTCCTCCCCGAATTTAATTCCCGTGCGTTCTTCCACTGTCTTGTATTCCTCCTGAAGATAAGGGGCCATGACGCGGATATGCCGGGGTTCCGAGGGAAGGATCATTCCTCCCGACAATACTTCGAAAGCCAGCTGCCGGCCGTATTCCCGGAAGATCCTTTTGATCACGGGACTAAAGCCATAGCACCAGCCGCACCAGGCGTCGTAGCAATAATAGATGGTAGGGCTCATGAGGCGGGTAGTTCGACGATCAATTCACAACCCTGGCCGGGCGCGGTGATCAGCCGCATGGTTCCTTTATAATATTCGACACGGTTCTGAATATTATTCAGTCCGAGACCTTTTTTGACGGCATTCTCATCGAAGCCCTGGCCATTGTCGGTCAGCTTCAGGTAGACCAGGTCGCCGTAAAGGTCGATGGAGATTTTCAGTTCGCTGGCCTGGGAATGTTTCAGTACGTTGCTGATCTTTTCCTGGATGATTCGGAAGAGGGCCAGCTTGATATCCGGGCTTATTTTTTCCTCTTCGAGGTTCTGAAAGGAGACGAGCCGGATCAGCAGCTTTCCGGACTGGTTGATCTTTTCGACGATGTCCCGGATGGCCGCCGCCAACCCCAGGTCCTTCAGCGTATAGGGCGTGAGATTATGGGAGATATTCCTGATCTCCTGGATCACGTTCTGGATATTGATATAGCATCCGTCGATGAAACGTGCGTCAGCCGGATTATTGCGTGCTATTTCCAAAAAAAGCTTGCAGGTGGTCAGGATCTGGTTTACATTATCGTGCAATTCGGAAGAGATCTCCCGGCGTTCTTTTTCCTGTGCATCCATGATGACCTTAATGATCTCTTTTTTCTTTTCTACCTCTTCTTCCTCCAGCTTTTTTTCCTGGTTCTTCCTGGCGGTGATGTCGATAATGATCCCATTATAGATCCGGCCTTTTTCTGTCTTCATGGACATGACCGAGCTGCCCCGCCACCATTTTATACTTCCATCGGGATATAAGAGCCGCCCTTCGAATTCCCAGGGCTTTTCCGTCCGGTTGGCCTCGTCGATGGAGTCTCGGAATCTTTTTTTATCATCCGGGTGCAGCAGGTCGGGATGGTTATAGACCTGCTCCTGCGAAAGACCGAAATACTCTTCCATCTTCGGGCTTACATAGGTGAAGCCAAATGAGCCATCATAATTTTCCTCCCATTGATAGACCACTCCGGGCACGTTCTGGATCAGATCCCGGAGCCGCAATTGCTCGGCCAGCAGCTCTTCTTTCACCCGCCGGATATCGGTGATGTCCCGGCAGATAGATACGAAGCCAATGATCTGGCCTTTTGGGTCCTTCACGCAGGACGAACTGACCTCCATGAACAGCTTCTTGCCATCCCGGCTCAGTTGGAGTACTTCTCCTTTCCATTTCCCGGTTTCTTTTAACGTCTTCCACGCCACTTCCCTGGGGTCGTCGAGAAATTCATGGAACAGTACGTCGACGACGGGCCTGCCAATGACTTCCTGCTCTGTCGATCCATACAACTCTTCCGCCTTCTTATTCCAGCTTCTGATATTGAAATCAAGGTCACAGGAAAATACCGCATCGGCAAGATTATCCAGGAGGAAGGCCGCGGGATGAAGCCATTCATTATGAATCTCACGGATGGAATCAATAAGACCGAGGCCGGGATCTCCGGAATTCCGGGGAACTTCAGACGTGGGAGGGCTGATCAAAGACATGTGACGGGTTTTCAACTTCTAATAAGCCTTGAACTATAAATGCAAAACAAGTAACATATAAATTAGCATTATTAGTCCGCGGACTAGGTAAATAAGAAACGGAAGTAAAGATAAACACTTACTTCCGTTAACAAATTTATTCAGATATTATCAATGCCTTCCCGGGCGACTACTGCCGCCTCCACCTCCACCTCCGGAAGGCCTGGAGCCGCCTCCACCTCCACTCGATCTGGGAGCCGCCCCGCCACCGCCACTTGGCCTGCTGGGTGCGCTGAATCCTCCTCCGCCGCTCCTGGCCCTCTCAAAATTCTGCGTTCTGGTCTGTCCGCGGTCACGCATCTGCTGGTCACGATTCAGATTGGGTACAGACTGATTATTATTGGGCACCGGCCTCCACTGATTGTTGGACTGCCGCTGCTGCCATTGATTATTGGACGGATTCCGCTGGAAGACATTCCCGCTCCTGTCCGAATAGACATTATTTGTCCGGTTGCTGGGCCTGCCCTGTACCGATGGACGATTATTAAAATTTGATCCCTGACCAGGACGTGCGCCATCAGCGCCGCCGTTGACCCCGGGACGACCGGATGAGCCTCCCCTGGTGAATGTCCGGTTATTATTGAAGGTCCTGTTATCCCGGGTGACCACCCCACCCCTGTTCCTGTAGATGTTCGTGCGGTAATTATTCACGAATACATTACCCCGGCCCCTGCCAAAATTACTCCCGTAAAAACCGTTGGTCCTGTAGCGGTTGTAAACATAAGCAGGACGATATGCGTGCGGGCCCCACCAACCTCCGCGACCCCATCCCCAGCCATGGCCAAAGCCGATGCCGAGATGGAACCATCCGAAGCCATAGCCATAGCCCATGCTCCAGCCGGCCCAGGGATTGTAGCACATATTGAAGCCCCAGGTCCAGGGACGCGGATAATAGAATCCGTCGTACCAGGGATCATAATAGAAGCCGGTGCCGTAGACGACCGTAGGGCCGTAGATAAAGGTATTCAGGTAGCCCGGTGTATAGCCCATGTATACATACTGGGGTGTTACATCGTAGACATAGACATATTTGATATTGTACAGCGGCGAATTGGGCGGGATCCTGTCCACTTCGTCAGGCCTTTCCGTAGACACGGTCCAGGGGCCGGTTGGGCTTGGGCCCTGGAACCATACCCCGTTATCCACCGTGTAATAGATGCCGTTATAAAGAACCACCGAAGAGGAGGTGTTTGTACCGTATTGCATATCCGTTCCCTGAAGGGGGGCGAATTTAGGATCTCCGTTATAGTCCACGCTGGTGGTGGCCGTGTTACGGTCGACCTTTGCCGTTTGCGGGATCTGCGCGTCCATCACTGCTTCCCTGGCTGCCTGCGTACCGGCTACGCTGGCCAGCACATTATCCTTGGGCGAACCTTCCGGTATGCTCGCAAAATTTGCCGGGAGCGCATTGGAAGCGATATAATGCCAGCCTCCTGAAAGGGAGGACGACGTGTACCAGCGACCGGAGATCAGCACGAAATATTTACCCGTGCTCTGATCCTGGAAAATATCATTGGATGAATTACTGACGTAGGATAGATCCGTTCCGGAGATAGGGCTGAAATTAGGTTGCCCATCGGACTGGATCAGCTCAGCCGGAGAGGTGCTGACGATGATATCGGAGACAATCTTTTCCTGTGCGGCAGCCGCGGAATCGGTATAGCCGGCGTTCGCGCTGTTAGCCGCGTCTACGGAACTCTGGACCTGCTGCAGGTTGGAAGGAACGTTCCCCGCCGGAGCGAAGGGCCCCGTAGCGGACTGTGCGCTGTACCAGTGTTTTCCGCCATAAAGATAAAAAAGGCCGTCATTATTCTTAACGATCGTGAAGGGCGTGTTGACCACCACATCCAGGTTCCACTCTTTGTTGGTCTGCAGCTTGGGCTGGCCGTCGATCATCACCAGCAGCGAGGGGCGGTTGGCATAAATGATCCTCGGGGCCGTGGTATTCAGGTCCTTCGACAGTTTCTTCTGTTCCTGGTTCTGATCGAGGGAAGCAAGCAGCTCGTCCAGGGAAAGGTCCCCGGCCGCCTGCGGGAGGTTCGCCTCCAGGGTCGTCTTCAGGCTGCTGGTGAAATTTTCGTCGGTCTGCCCGGGGAATTTGACATTGGGTACCTTGACGGATTGGATCACCACCCTGCGGTTATCCCGGTCGGTCTCCACATTCGCTACCGACCAGAACGTACCGAAAACCGGATCGGCCTTTCCATTCTGAAGCACGGAAATAGCCCAGCGGGATTTCAGGACATTATCGGTAAAAGATTCTGGCTGGGGCTGGTAGATCTTGATGGTCGTGCCATCGTCCGTGGTAAAACTTTTAGGCCATTCTTGCTGAGCATCCTGTGCCACCGCAGTCCCTGCCAGAAAAACAGCGCAGCCGAGTGAAAATAATATAGTACGAAAGGCTTTCATATTCAGTCATTTATAGTTTAAATATAACAAAGCAAGACGGATACTCCCGCGTTCTGCGGCAACATCCTGTTTAGTATGACTTTCTAAGGGGTCTAAAGTTTATCAGCAATTACAAAGAATATGTTAAAATCAAGAGTTTAATGGGCTTCCAGCCAGTTCACGCCGGCGCCGACCTCGGCGTCGGCAGGGACTTCATTGGGTAATAATAAGGCTGTTTGCATACAACGTTTTATTATAGGTTTAATTATATCCAGCTCGGCTTTATGGGCGTCGAAAACCAGTTCATCATGCACCTGTAATAACATTTTCGACCTGAAGCCCTGCTGTCTGAACTCTTCATGAATTTTGATCATGGCCAGCTTGATCATATCGGCCGCCGTTCCCTGTATGGGTGAATTGATGGCATTCCTTTCCGCGAAGCCCCGGACGGTGAAATTGGCGGAATTGATGTCCTTTAGCCATCTCCGGCGTCCCATCAGGGTCTGCACGTAACCATGTTCCCTGGCGAAATTGATCGTATCGTCCATATACTTCTGGATCCCCGAAAACTGCTTTTTGTAATTATCGATGATCTCTTTCGCCTCGGCCCGGCTGATGCCCAGGTTGTCCGCCAGGCCGAAAGCGCCCTGCCCATAAATGATCCCGAAATTGACGCTTTTAGCTTTGTACCGCATTTCTTTTGTCACTTCATTCTCGGCGACGCCGAATACCTTGGCGGCGGTTGCCGTATGGATATCTTTGCCTGTCTTAAAGGCTTCGCACATATTGGGGTCGGCGCTGATGGAGGCGACGATGCGTAATTCGATCTGGGAATAATCCGCCGACACCAGCACAAATTCTTCATTACGGGGAATGAAGGCCTTTCGGATCTCTCTTCCACGTTCGGTGCGGATCGGGATATTCTGCAGGTTGGGATTGTTCGAGCTCAGCCTGCCCGTCACCGCAACGGCCTGGGCATAGCTGGTATGCACGCGTCCTGTTTTTCGGTTGACCATCAGTGGGAGGGCGTCCACATAGGTCGATTTTAATTTCGTCAGCTCCCGGAAGGTCAGGATGTCGTCCACGATCTGGTGCTTGTTGGCCAGCTTTAACAGGACGTCCTCCCCCGTTGCATATTGGCCCGTCTTCGTCTTCTTGGCCTTCGGGTCGAGCTGCATTTTTTCAAAGAGGACCTCTCCCAATTGCTTGGGGGAGGCGAGGTTGAACCGCAGCCCCGCCTGGGCATATACTTTTTCTTCAGCCGCCTTTGCATCCTTGTCCAGTTCCTTTGAGTATTCCTGCAGGAAATTCATGTCCACTTTCACGCCCTCGAATTCCATATCGGTCAGCACTTTCACGAGGGGATTCTCTACCTCATAAAACACTTTTTCAACGTCCCGGCTCTTCAGCAAGGGCATAAAAGCATGCTTCAGCTGCAAAGTTATATCGGCATCTTCCGCCGCATATTCGGTGATCTTGTCAAGGGCCACATCACGCATATTGCCCTGGCCTTTTCCCTTCTTGCCGATCAGCTCCTCGATGTGGACGGGCTCATAAGCCAGGTATTGCTCGCTGAGCAGGTCCATGCCGCGCTTGCCATCAGGCTCGATGACATAATGGGCCAGCATGGTATCGAAGAGAATTCCCTTCGGCGCGACATCATACCATTTCAGGACCAGCAGGTCATATTTGATATTCTGACCGATCCAGACGATGGAAGGCTGGTCGAAGAGGGGCGCGAGTCCCTGGAGGATCTTTTTTGTTGCCGCCTGATCGGCAGGACAGGGTACAAACCAGGCTTCCCCGGGCTGATAAGAGAAGCTCAGGCCCACCAACTCTACATCATTGGCATCGATGCCCGTCGTTTCCGTATCGAAACAGATCTCTTTCTGCTGGGATAGTTTTTCCACCAGCTCCCGGATGGCTGCCTCTCCCACCACGGAAAAATAAGTATGCGGCACGTTCCGGATATTTTTACTGACCTGCAGGCCGGGCGTGGCGCCGGCTTCTGCGCCTTCCCCGTTCTCCGCTGCTTCAAGGGTTGCGGCGTCCTCCCCTCTTTCCACGGCCGCCTCCAGCCTGGTGCTTGCTTCTTCCAGTTTCTCCAGTGTATCTCCGGCGGCCTGGGCAGGCTTGCCGGGGCGGCCCGGCGCCTTGCTTTCCACCACATTCCCGAACAGGTCCTTTTGCTGGTTTTCGGGTGCGACGGCACCGGATGCGCCGAGTTCCTCTCCCAATATCCTCTTTCCGATCGTCTTAAATTCCAGCTCATTGAATACCTTGGCCAGCGCTTCTTTGTTCCAATCCTTAAGCCTGAAATTCTCTTCATGAAAATCTACAGGTACATTGGTAATAATGGTCGCCAGCTTCTTGCTCATGATGGCGAGCTCTTTACCCGCTCTTATTTTTTCTCCAAGCGCACCTTTTATGCTTTCGGCATTGGCCAGCACATTTTCCAGGGTGCTGTACTCAGCCAGCAATTTGGCTGCTGTTTTTTCCCCTACTCCCGGAATGCCCGGTATATTATCCACGGCATCTCCCATCAATCCAAGTATGTCGATCACCTGGGAGATCTCTTTGATATTCCATTTCTCACAGACCTCTTTTGGCCCCATGATCTCGATAATGCCTCCCTGGTAAGGGGGTTTGTAGATCTTTATCTGTTCCGATACCAACTGGCCATAATCCTTATCGGGGGTCACCATGAAGACCTCGTAGCCTACCGCGGCAGCCTGCTTGCTGAGGGTGCCGATCACATCGTCCGCCTCATATCCGTCCAACTCCACGCAGGGGATATTAAATCCGGTGATAATTGCTTTTATGTCATCGACGGCGCTTAATATGTCTTCGGGAGTTTCCTGGCGGTTGGCCTTATAATCCGCAAAATCGGTATGGCGTTCCGTAGGCGCATGCGTATCGAAGCAAACGGCCATATGCGTCGGCCGCTGGTTATTGATCAGGTCGATGAGCGCATTGGTGAAACCAAATTGCGCATTGGTGTTCCGGCCTTTGGAGGTAATGCGCGGGCTTCGTATCAGGGCGTAATAAGCGCGGAAAATAAGCGCCATGGCATCCAGCAGGAATAACTTTTTTTGCATA
>Ga0137403_10005887_pt1 | contig 14118 bp, 8 predicted proteins | sample CZOMad2_1_16fung_FD_122057 | JGI IMG/M metagenome (GOLD analysis project Ga0137403, IMG submission 122057) | Vadose zone soil fungal communities from Angelo Coast Range Reserve, California, USA - CZOMad2_1_16fungal (Hybrid Assembly) | ecosystem: Environmental > Terrestrial > Soil > Vadose zone... | reverse complement strand
TGTTCGAAGACCTTCAGCTGACGGTCAGCGCCTGTCCCATTCTCGAGCATCTTCTTGGCATAGCTGGTTGCTTCGCGGCTGCCGAGAGGATCCACGACATCGTCGACGAAATCCAGCAGCTCATAGATCAGTACCCGCGTATTCACTTCCTCTTCCTTGCCGAAATCGATCAGGTGCCCGTCGATGCCGTAGCGGCTCGCCCTCCATTTATTCTCGTTGATCAGCGCCCTCGAATACTGGATGTAATTCATGTTCTGGCCACGCAGCTTGTAGATCTTTACACAGATAGCCTGGAAGAGGGCCGCGATACACATGGTCTCGTCCACCGTCATCGGCACATCGCAGATGCGGAATTCGACAGTGTTGAAGAAAGGATGCACCCGCAGATCCCACCAGATCTTTTTGCCATTGTCGATGCAATTGGTCTTTACCAGCAGCTTCACGAAGTTATCATAGGCCTCGATGCTTTCGAAGTATTCGGGTATGCCCGTGCGGGGGAATTTATCGAAGACTTTCGTACGGAAGGATTTGTAACCCGTCTGGCGGCCTTCCCAGAAAGGAGAGTTGGTGCTGAGCGCGTAAATATGCGGCAGAAAATAGCGGGTCGAATTGGCGATATGATTGGCCATCTCGCGGCTCTCCATCCCGACATGGACATGCAGCCCGAAGATCAGATTGCTCCGCGCCGCCTCCTGTAATTCATTCACGATCTCGTTGTAACGGGCATGATCCGTGATGAGCTGGCTCTCCCAGTGGCTGAAGGGATGCGTGCCCGAAGCCCCCACCCAGAATCCCAGTTCTTCGGCGATCCGCGAAATGGTCTTGCGCAGGATGGAGACGTCCTTGCGGGCCTCTTCGATATTCCGGCAGATATCCGTGCCCACTTCTACGACGGCCTGGTGCATTTCCGCCTTGACCTTGTCCCGGATCACTTTCTGTCCTTCCGTTACGATCTTCTGTTCATGGCTTTTAAGTTCCCGGGTCTTCGGATCCACCACCATGTACTCCTCTTCCACGCCGATGGTGAAATTGTTATAATTGATCTCTGCCATTCCGATATGATTTATTGAGCAAAAATTTCGTCCACATCGATACCGAATCCCGGTACGGTGACGGCGGTCAGCCGGTCTCCGCCTGTATACACTTTCGCCGCCCCGAATTTCCCTTCCTGGCCCAGCAGGAACACCACCAGGTTCTCTTCCGTGGGATTGATGACCCAGTATTCCCTTACCCCGGCCTCTTCATACAATTCATATTTATCACGCAATTCTTTTTTAGAATTGCCCGGCGAAAGGATCTCGATCACCAGGTCCGGGGCTCCGCAGACGCCCCGCGAATCGACCTTTGCGGTATTGCAGACAACACATACATCCGGCTGTACTACGGTAGTGATCTCGTTGTCTTTCTTGCGGTTCTTCATGGGAAGCCGTATATCGAAAGGGGCGACAAACGCCCGGCATACTTTTCCTTTCAGGTAGTTATACAGTTCATTATACAATATACCGCCAACTACCTGGTGCAGCGTATTGGGCGCACCCATTTTGAAGATCTTCCCCCTGAACAGTTCCAGCCTTTCCTTGAATTTCCAGGACATGTAGTCGGCATAGGTATAGGTAACGGAAGGATCGGGCTCCTCTACTAATTGATATTTTCCTTCGTCGTCATCATAGATCGTGTACATAAGAAAGGTTTTTAGCGTTAATGATAAAATGCAAAACTAAAAAGAAAACTTATGCGTTTCCGCAAAACTTTTCCTCTGTCATTCCAGCAGAGCTTTGCTTTGACATTTTACAATTTAACCTTCTCCGCACTCCTTTTTATATACTCACCCCAGGTGAGATTATCCATGCCTTCCTGGTGCGCCTGCGCGCGTTCGATCGCATAATCGGCGGAGGTTTCGACGACCCACCGGAAATTATCTTCTCCCACGCTCCTCCTCTCCGCGTCCGGCGCGGGATTACAGAAATCGATCGCATAGGGGATGCCATCGCGCAGGGCCAGTTCCACCGTATTGAAATCGTAGCCCAGGTATGCGTTGATGCGCAGCACGATCTCTTCCATCTGCCGCATCCTTTCAAGGGAAGGGCTGAAGTCGGCGGAATAACGCAGGTGATGCGGGTTGCGCGGCTCATAGGACATGATGCGCGTATATTTGCCCCCGATACAATAGCACCGGTAGTATTCGTCGAAGATGATCTCTTCCTGCAGCATCATCACGAGCTGTCCTGTTTCGCCATGCTTCTGGAAGAATTCTTCCTTGTCATGCAGCTTGTAGACATTTTTCCAGCCGCCGCCCGCAAAGGGCTTCATATATGCGGGGAACCCCACATAGCTGAAAATGCCTTCCCAGTCCAGGGGAAAAGCCAGATTGGAAAAAGACCCGTCGCTGGTGTCGGAGGGAAGCTCCCGGGAAGGCAGGATCACCGTTTTGGGAACGGGAATTCCGGCCTTGGTCGCCAGGCAATTGTTGAAGAACTTTTCATCGGCGCTCCACCAGAATGGGTTGTTGATGACAGCCGTTCCGCATAATGCCGCATTCTTGAGGTAGGCGCGGTAGAAGGGCACATCCTGCGAAATGCGATCGATGATCACGTCGTAACCGCTGGGCATTCCCTGGATCACTTTGTCGATATATACGGGTTCCGCGACGATGCCCGCGATATTCCTGCGGTTCACCGCCTCGATGAAGGCGGTAGGAAAGCTTCTTTCCTGCCCGAACAAAATGCCTATTTTTTTCATAATGCTTTTTTTATAATTACCCCATCAGGGACAAATAATGCGGGAACATTTCCTTCCACACGGGCCAGTCATGGGTGCGGTCCGGCCGGATATCAAGCCAGTGAGAAATATTCTTAGCGGCCAGCAGCCCGCTCAGCCGCTCATTCTGCCCCCGGCAGCTGTCCCATTCGGCTGTGCCCAGCACAATCCCCATATTCCACAGCGCAGGATCATCGGCGCCCGGGATGAAATCCACCGGATTATTGTAATAAACATTGTCATCATAGTAGCCGTCCACGAATGATCGGATGTCGAAGATCCCGCTCATGGGGAAACAATGGCTTGAAATGCCCGGATGGCGGAAGGCGAAATTCACGGCATGATAACCTCCGAAGCTGCATCCTGCCAGGGCCACGCGCGGATAGCCCGTTTCATACAGCGCCCTGCCGCAGACCTCGTCGAGCAGCAGCCTGTCATAAAGCGTATGGTTATGGGCACGCTGTCCGGGAGGAATGGATTTATTATACCAGCTCATCGCATCCAGGCTGTCGGGGCAATAGATCTTTACCTTTCCGTTCTCCAGGAACCAACCGGCCGTGTCGATCAGGCCCTGGTCCTTATTCTGGTAATAGCTGCCTTGGGAGGTGGGGAAAAGGATCAGCGGATGACCTGCATGACCGAATACGAGCATTTCGAAATCTCTTCCGATGATCGGGGAATGCCATTTATGATATTCTTCGCGGAAACTCATATGTACCGGGTGTAATGATCCGTGTAATTCAAACCTACTGAAAAAAACTCATATGAATACGGGACATCGGCCTCTATGCCGCAAAAAATATTACTTTTGGCGATATGCAAGTTGAAAAGAGCAAACGAATCATACAGGAAAGCATAAAGTTGGAATCTGTGCACCTCGATCGTACCGTCCAGGTAGATCTCTACTTCACCGGCGAGGCTGTCGTCCCGGGCCACCGTACCCAGCTTTTACCGGACACCAGCCTGCTGCTGATCAATGACGGCCAGGACATGGGAAGACTGGGACTGGCGGATATGCTGGAAGACTTGTATGGCCGGGGACTTATTGCACCTCTTTTATGTGCGGGTATCCATGCGGGTCCGGAGCGGATCATGGAATACGGAACAGGGATTGAGTCCGACTGCAGTGGCCGCGGCGCCCGGGCTGCCGGATATACCCGTTGTGTCCTGGAAGAAGTGTTGCCGGCTATCCGGCGCCGCTTTAAGGGTTACGGGTTCAGGGAAAAAGCGTTTGCCGGCTTCTCCCTGGGCGCGCTCAGCGCCATGGATATCGTCTGGCATCATCCCCATGAATTCGCCCGCGCCGGGCTTTTCTCGGGAAGCTTCTGGTGGAGATCCCGCGACAAGGCCGATCCGGAATATAATGATCGGACAGACCGGATCATGCAATGCCAGGTCCGCAAAGGTGAATATTATCCCTGGCTGAAATTCTTTTTTGAATGCGGAACGGAGGATGAGCGGGAGGATCGCAACGGGAATGGCATCATCGATTCCATCGACGATACGCAGGATCTTATAAAGGAGTTGCTCGCAAAGGGATATGTCCTGGAGAAAGATATCCGCTACCTGGAGATAGAGGGTGGCCGTCATGAGGTCGCCACATGGGCGCAGGCCATGCCGGAATTCCTGAAATGGGGATGGGGAGTTCATAGGCCACAATAAAAAACCCGGCAGTCGCCGGGTTTTTTATTGGTAATAGTAGAATTTAGTTGAACAGGTACCTTATACCGAATTGCATCTGCCAGCGGGAGAAAATGCTGGTGCTGGGTGCAAAGCTGTTGACCAGGGGCACCTGATTGGGAGCATCTGCATAGGGGAAGGAGAACAATGGCGTATGAAGATTCGGGCCACCCATACCTTCCAGTTTCAGGAAGTTGGAAATGACTGGAGACCTGACCACGCCCCAGTTCCTGTTCACCATGTTACCGACGTTCACAATGTCGACGCTCAGGCGCAGCGTATGCTTATCCTTGTCGGATCCATTCTTGGTGTAGAAATAAATGTCTTCCGTAACGTTCATGTCCAAGTGCTTGTAAAAGGGCTGAACCACGGAGTTGGCCTGGGCATAGTGTCCTCTGTGCTTGTAGAGGTAATGATCCTGGTTGATAAAATTATTCAGCTGTGCCCAGATCTGTGCGGCGGTCCTGGGATCGGCTGCCGTACCGGTAGTGGTACCGGTATGTGTGGTCTTGTTATACGAGCCGGCATCGATCAGGTGGATATCGTTGGCATTGTTGGGGATGTAGATCAGGTCATTTCCGGTGTTGCCGTCCCCGTTAAGGTCTCCGTTATAAACGAAGGAGCTGGCCCCATTGCTCTGCACTTCATACACGGCGCCGATGGATGTAGCAAAATGCTTCGCATATTCGATCCTCCAGTTGAAATAGGCGATCACGCGATCCGGTGAATACCAGCTGGGACGGCCGATGACCGCTGCATTGGGATCGGTGTTGGAAACTGGCCGGGAAGACCAGAGGGTGTTGGCCGTGCTGCCGTTCTCCATCGTGGATTTCGTATCGCTGTGCGTATAAGAGACACCCGTTTGGAAGTTGCGGATCGTCTTCGAGATCCTGACCGTAGCCGCGTAGGAATAGCCCTTGGAGGAATTGCCGAGCCAGATCACATTACCCAGGTTGGGGTTAGTCAGGGTCGTACCGCTGTAGAACGTGTTAGTGGCATTATATCCGCTGGTAGCCGTAGGGTCTCCGTTGAAGCGGGTGCGCGTATCGACTCCGTTGTCAATGGCAAATGCCGACTTGGTCTCATTCAGGTTCTGATTCGCCATATATGTGGCGTTGATATCCTTGGAGTAGGTGAACTCACCGGTGACGATCCAGTCGTCCGGCAGTTTCTTATCCAGTCCGATGCTGGTCCTTAACTTGGTGGGATATTTGAAATTCTTCGAGATCACATTCACGGAATAGCCGGTAGGCGTGGAAGTCTGGCTCTGACCGGAAGTGGTCAGGTAATTGTTCAGACCGGCCTGGGCCGTTGGAAAGAACGGTACATTCTTGGAAGTAAAGGAGCCGAGCAGCACACCGTTGTTGGCGGCCTGGTTCTCGATCCATACGAATGGCGGAGCGCCTTCGAAGATCCCTGCGCCGCCTCTGAGCTGCCAGGTCCTGTCGCCAGTGATATCCCAGTTGAAGCCGACGCGGGGAGACACGACCAGGAAGCCACTGGGCGCCTTGCCTACATTGTATGTGGCGCCATCCTTGAAGGGAAGGGCATCGAAATTCGGGTTATCGGTGAACTTGTTCTGGTAGGTCGTATAGTCGAAGCGGATGCCATACACCAATGTGAACGTCGGGGTGACGCGGTATTTATCCTGTGCAAAAAGGCTCAGGTTGGTAGCCCCGGCATACGCAAAGGGGAAGGCCCCGCCTTTCAGCGTAGAATAGGACTGGGAATAAGAGGCCGCATTTCCGCCGGCCAGGAACTGGTCGAGGGTCGTGAACTGGTAGACGCCCTGGTAGCCCGGAGCGAAAGCGTTCTGGTATTTTTTGTAGCTGTTCTGTGTTCCCAGCGTCAGCTCGTGCGCTCCTTTGTAAGCCGTAAAGATATCCGTGAACTGGTAAGAGTCCATGTTCAGCTTGTTGTTATACGTGAAGGGCTCATATCCGAAAGTCGTATAGACGTTGTTGTTGTTCAGGATATCCACCAGGGGGAAGTCGCCGGAAGGGGAATGCGGGCTCCGGAAGTCCCTTTCGCGGGTGTACCCGACCTGCAGCTTGTTGGAGCTCCTGTTGCCGAACCTCGTGTTCAGCTCGGCGATCCAGATCCCCAGGTTGTTGTTGATCTTGTAGCCTGCGGCATAGAAAGGCATGGCGAAAGTGCCCGGGCTCTGACCGCCGATAAGGCCTCCCGCGCCTACGGCGCGGCTGGTGCTGGCGAACTGATCCTGGTAAGACTTCAGGTAATTGTATTTCAGCGTAAGCGTGTTGGAGCTGTTGATATTATAATCGATGCGGGCATTGACCTTATAACTGTTGGTCTGGAAAGAATATCCCTGGAATGCGCCCGGATCGTAGTTGTATTTCGACTTCAGGAAGCTGGCGAGGGCCAGCAGCGTGTCCGCATTGGCCTGGGAGATGGTATTGCCGGAAGGAGCATGGTTGGCATCCGATGCAATGACGCTCGTAGCGGGCGCAGTCTGGATGTCCCGTTCGGCATTGATAAAGAAGAACAATTTATTCCGGATGATGGCGCCGCCGAGGCTGGCCCCTTGTACCTTCAGGCTGAGGGGGGTCTTGTTCACGACGTTGTTATCTGCTTTGTAGCCGATGGTACCCTGATTTTTCCAATAGTCATAGGCACCGCCTTTCCACTGGTTGGTACCGCCACGGGTGACGCTGTTGACACCGGCGCCGGTGAAACCTCCCTGCCTTACGTCATAAGGAGAGACGTTGACCTGGACCTGGTCGATGGCGTCCAGGGCGATCGGCTGGGCGCTGGCCTGGCCGCCGAGGGTTCCGGAAAGACCGAAAGAGTTGTTGAAGTCGGCCCCGTCCACGGTGATATTGTTCATACCGGGATTGGCGCCGGCAAAGCTCTGGCTGCCGAAATTCGAAATGGCCGTAGGCTCCAGCCTGGTGAAATCCTGCAGCGAACGAGTCACAGTGGGCAATTGCTCCAGCTGCGCCCGGTTGACGATCTCCTGGCTGCCGGTGCGGCTGTTGTTGAAGATCTTATTCTGCCGGGCCGCCGATACGGTGACACCGGTCAGTTCCCTGGATTCGGCGGTCATCTTGAAATCACCGGTGAAGTCCTGCCCGATGGAGAGGAAGATATTCTCTTGTTTTTCCGCTTTGAAACCTACATAAGTTACTGTCAGTACATAAGGCCCGCCAACGCGTAAGCCCGCCAGGTTGTAGCGGCCATCTTTACGGGTAGTAGTAGTATAGCGGGTCCCCGTCGGAGTATGAAGCGCAACTATGGTAGCCCCACCCAGGCCCGCATTGCCGTCCGTAACACTTCCCAGCATCTGGGAGGTGGTTTCTTGCGCAAAGGAAACATAACCAATCAAACCAATGATTGCCGATAATAGCAGTCGTTTTATCATATACAATAGTTTTGCGGATGCAAAGAAATGCACGAACTACCTAATTATAGTCACTTGCGCATTAAGAAATTATTAACAGCTTGGCGGGGCAACCGGTGGTTTTGCGGATGGTGGAAACTAAAAGTAAAATAAATGTTAAAGAATGCCAAAACTAAAAAAAAGCTGCACGGAGACGGCCAATTAAATACTGACAAATTATAAACAGGCTTGATTCGCCCTAAAATTACCCATTTCCAGCCTTGTTACCTTCTTCCCGTCCCGGAAGGCATCCTTTACAACCATTCCGGCGTTTTTATTGTTAATTTTGCAACTAAACCATTTGAGATGTTGGCTACTATTGAAAGCGCAATCGAAGATATACGGCAGGGCAAGCTGGTGATCGTGGTGGACGACGAAGACCGGGAAAACGAAGGCGACTTCATTACGGCAGCCCGGAATGCGACCCCGGAAGTGATCAATTTCATGAGCAAACACGGGCGTGGCCTCATCTGCGCGCCCCTGGTAGAGGAACGGTGCGACGAACTGGGCCTGGAACTGATGGTGACGACCAATACGGCACTCCACGAGACGCCGTTCACGGTATCGGTCGATCTCCTTGGACATGGCTGCACCACCGGAATTTCCGCCCAGGACAGGTCAAAGACCATCCAGGCGCTGATCGACCCCGCCACCCGGCCGGATGAGCTGGGCAGGCCGGGACATATTTTCCCCCTGAGAGCTAAAAAAGGCGGAGTGCTGAGACGGGCGGGCCATACGGAAGCCACTATCGACCTGGCCCGGCTGGCAGGATTCGAGCCTGCGGGGGTGCTGGTGGAGATCATGAACGAGGATGGCAGCATGGCGCGCCTGCCCCAGCTACTGGATATTGCCCGGAAATTTGATATGAAGGTGGTATCGATCAAGGACCTCATAGAATACCGGTTGAAGACGGATTCCCTCATCGAAGAGATCGTCCGGGTGGATATGCCCACGCAATACGGGCATTTCAAGCTGGTCGCGTTCCGCGAAAAAAATACCGCCAACGAGCACCTGGCCTTGCTGAAGGGAGAATGGGAGAAAGACGAACCCGTGTTGGTCAGAGTGCACTCCTCCTGCTTTACGGGAGATATCCTGGGCTCGCTCCGTTGCGACTGCGGCGAACAATTGCATGAAGCCCTCCGTCTCGTGGAAAGGGAAGGGAAGGGGGCGATCCTCTATATGAACCAGGAAGGCCGCGGCATCGGCCTCGTCAATAAACTAAAGGCCTACAAACTCCAGGAGAATGGCATGGACACCGTCGAAGCCAATCTTCACTTGGGCTTTCCGATGGATAAACGGGATTATGGGGTGGGGGCCCAGATCCTTCGCTACCTGGGCATTACCAAACTCCGCCTCATCAGTAATAATCCCCGGAAAAGAGCGGGCCTGCTGGGATATGGGCTCGAGATCGTCGAGACCGTGCCCATCGAGATCATCCCCAATCCTCATAACGAAAAATATCTGCAGACCAAACGGGATAAGCTCGGACACGAGATCCTGAAATAACCGGCCGGTGCATTCCGGGCCATCATCGCGATCATGGATTGCTCGTCGTATCGTCTTTTGGAGGGGGTGCGGGCGTTGCAACGGGTTTTTCTTTCTTTTTCTTCTTTTTGCTCTTGAATAATTCATCTATCCTGTCGAATTCGCGGCGATAGGAAATGCTGGTCCCGGAACTGTTCTGGGTATGATTGCCGCCCGAAAGGTAATTATAGGAGTCGCGGTAGAAAAAGGTCAGCGCCACCCTGCCATCGGGCGTGATCTTGTATTCCGCATTGATATCCGGCAGGAACTGGAACGAGGAGGTCTGGGCCTGCTGTGCGGTCACGCCGAAGTCCAGGGCGCTACCGAAGGTCAGGGTCAGCTTTTCATTCATGAAGCTCTTGCCGATGGAAAAGTTCAGGTCCGTACGATCGAGGGCCAGCTTGCTCTGATCCACATTATCCACCAGGTTGCTCCCATTATACAGGGTCGTGTTGAAATTCACCGTGAGGCTCTTGTCCTTGAATACCCGCTGCAGGAGGTTGTACATCTGCCTGCTGAAGGCATTGGAGATGATCCCGGAGATGCTGTTGACCACTACCCCCGTCAGTGCGTTAGTGGCATCGAAGGCATTGGTGCTGTTGGACAAGGGCACGAAGCTGTTGAGCACCACCAGGCAGGACACCTGTTTGTACAATTCATTCTGGTCGTTCTGGATCTTCTGCAGCAGGGCGAGGGCTTCCTGGTTATTCTTCAGGGTGCTATTGGGGGGCAGGTCGATCTGGAACTTGATATCGGGCTTCGTCAGTTGGCCCTTGAGGTAGGCCGTGACGATCACATCGCCGCGGTAACGGTTGATGATATTGTCGGGGCTTATGACGATGCCGCTGGAAGGTGAATTGAAGCCCAGGTCGCTGAAACGGACGTTCTCCGCCCTGTACACGGCCTCGATGCCGATGCTGGCGTCATAGGGATTGCCGGTCCACTGGATATAATTGCCCACGCCTTCGCTGAGGATAAAGGGCTTGTGGATAAAGGACTGGAAGGTGAAATTATAATTGCCCCGGTCGATATCATACCGCCCGTTGATGGTAAGGTCTTCGCTCGTCCCCACGGTCATGCTCAGGGTACCATGGCCGTTGGCCTTGATGATATCTCCGCTGAGCGGATCCAGGATCATATAGACATTGGCGTAATTATTCGCCGTGATATCCATGCCAATATGGAGATTGGTGCCTTTTTTATCGGACGCCTGTACCTTCATTTCCTTACCATAGGTCTTCCATCTGATGAAGTCCGCCTCCCCGCTCTCGCGGCTGACCGAAGGGGGCAGGTAGATACTGGAGCTGTCGGTAGGGGCGCCCCTGATGCTCATCTGCATATTCTCCTCCGGCCCCGTAAGGGACATATTCGCTTTGCCGATCACCGTTCCATAGAACTGGTTATTGTCCGTGGCCTTGGTGTCCAGCAGCAGGAGACGGTTAGTATTGAACGCGAAGTCGAAGCCCAGGTCATTGAACGCATGGTGGAAAAGCCTTCCCTTCGTCAGTTCCGCCGTATGGCCGAACTTATCTTTCAGCTGGATGGACCCGAAGTCGATCGTATCTTTTTTGAAGCGGATGGTGGCTGAAGGGATCTTATAGGTGCATTGCGTGTAATTCACCTTCATGGAAGCGTCTTTCAGATTTACCGTTCCCAGGTACTGCAGATGGTCTCCCGGCCCGATCACCTGCAGTCTGCCCGTAGCATTTCCGCTCAGGTTACTGAAGATATTGCCGAGGTATTTTTCCAGCAGCTCGATCTTGGTGTCGGCGACATCCGCAGTGATATTGATGGGGGGGCCCAGTGTGCTGTCCCTGATATCGATCAGGCTTCTTATGTCGAAATGATAATTCTTATTGTCGGAATGGACCTTCCCATCAATGAGGCCGCTAGCCTTATTATAGGTGGCGGCCAATTCCAGCTTACCGATCGAATCGTTATTAAAACGGAATTCCTCCGCATGCCCGCTGAAATTGAGGTCCGGCTTCCCGAAAGGATCGGTGATATCCGCGCTGCCGTTCAGCAGACCTTCCACACGTTCCGATTTTACCAGGAAGGGCGTGAAATCGCCGATATTGATCCTTTTCAGCTCTACGTGGATATCGTTCCAGTTGCCTTCATCGGAGGGATGGGAAGTGATCTGCACCTGCTGATCGCCGTTGTAGATCCGCAGGGCGTCCGCTGAAATGACATTATTGTTCATAGCCAGCTGCCCGTCTTTATCGATCGTCCAGGTCTTGCTGTTGACATCGAAGGTGGAAGGGTCGAACCTGATATTCACACCTGTCCGCGAGGTCCTCACCTCCGCTGAAATATTAGCCGAATTGAGGGTCTGGTTGGCGCTGGTGGTGATCCGCACCTTGGACCTGTCATCGGAGGAGCTCAGCTGGATATGCGTCGCGGGAAAATGCAGGCTGTCATTCAGATACACTTCCCCGATAGTCGTTTCCATGGACAGGCTGTCCAGGTTACCCCGGCCTTTGAGGGCAAGATTGGAAAAGGCGATATTCTTGTAACGGAATGCCGGGAACTCAACGTTCAGGTCCAATAGGTTGTCGTGGGTATTGATACGGCCGCTCAGATTGGCATTGTCGAATCCCTTCAGATCCTTGTTGAAGAAATCGATATACTCATTCACTTTCTTCGTGGTGATGACAAAGCTGAAATTCTGGTTGCCCGGCTTGGTTTTAGCGGGCTCGATATAGCTCGGGTAATATTTATTCAGGAAGGTCTGGAAAGATGCAGGGAGATCCCTGATCGAGAATTCTCCGACGATGGCCCCGTCGAATTCATTGCTTACCACCGTGATCGTTTTGTTGTTATCGACGATGCTGGATTCCAGCGTCAGGGAATCGAAAGAGATCTTTTGCCCGTTCTTGAGCACGGAGGCTTCATAGATCCGCGCGCTTCCCAGGAAATTATCGATATTATCGCCGGTGAAATTTACCCGGAACTTGCCATTGAACTCCACCTGTTTGCCGATAATATGCAATTTTGTGAGATCGGCCTTCGCAACATTTGCCTCAAAATCGAATTTTGGCTGTTCGAGGCTGAAATCGATAAGTCCGTTGAGACTGGCGGCCAGATTGGGATCTTCCGAGACCAGTCGGCCATTGAATTTTTTCTGGGCGATGGTTCCGTTGATCTTTAAGTTCTGATAGGTATAGTTGTTAAAGTCCAGGTTGCGAACGGTGCCATCCAGGGTTGCGTTCAGCGTGGCGGATCTCAGCCCCGTGCCATCTACCCTGCCCTGGAAGGAGATCTTGCCCATCCCGTCATTATCGAGGAATTGTCCAAGGTCGAAATTATCCGTGCTGATATTTCCGGAATAAACGGAAGGTTTCGATCCGGAGAGTTTCATATTCACATCGGTGATCACCGTACCCAGGTTCGTCTCGATCGTACCATTGGTGACAAAATTCATGATATAGCCGGTGAAATTGCCTTTGAACCGGAGCCATTCGATGCGGTCGAGCCTGGGTTGTTCGATGCTCTTTATCTGGGGTACCAGGGTGGCCATATCCCGGTACACCGTTCTGAATTCATTCGACTTGAACTCAATATAAGTTTTATTGATATCGGGCAGCCCGGTCATCCGGATATCCCCGTTGAGGAATGTGCTTTTACCTGCCTCGACGACCAGGTTCCTTCCCCGAAGATCTGCGATCGTCCCCCTGATATGACCGGTGAGGCGGATGCTTTTTTTCCAGTCCTTCAACTCCGGGGCAAACCAGGCGATATCGTCGCTGTCCACATTTGCATCGTTGAGGTCCGCCTCCAGCCTGATCTTGGTAACGAAGTCGGACATATCATCCAGGGTTCTGAAGCGCATGGCAAAGAAATTCCGCAGATGGCTCTTGCCCGTCTGCAGATCCAGCTTGTTGAACTCCATGGCTTCGGGGTACCATTTGATCCGGGCGCTGAGTTTTTTTACTTCGAAGCCGCTGCGTTCTTTTGTCGTCAGCGATATCTGTGAAGTGATCGTATCCTTATTGAGCCTGACCGAATTCCACCCGATCACCGAGGTTTGGTGCCGCTATTCCATTTGAACGGTGGTTGAACTCTGTGTCCTTTCGAGGCCGCAACGGCTTCGGCACAAACATAGCCTTCGAGAAGGGCTTCCATCAACCGCACTTGGGTCGCCGTTTTCAGTTCATGTAGAAGGCCGCCGCGAGGCCGGCGATCGTCAGGATCAAAAGCCCGACAATGGTTCGTTGAAAAGTCAATTCCTTCTCCCAGCCCACGCAATCAAATGGTCAGAGAGGAATCCCCATCAGCTTCGAGAGCCGCTCGATATTCAAATAGCCGGCGTTGTAGGCAAGCCACGCGACGGCAAAGATGATTGCCGAGATCACTGTGGTCCAGATCAGCTTGCGGCCCATCCCGCTCGCGATCGGCGCACCGGGATCGGTACCAGGGACTGTTTGACCCGCGCCCTCGCCGTCTTCGTGCTGGCTGCGTATGCCGAACGGCAGCGTCAGGAACAGAACGACCCACCACAGCACGAAGTAGATCGCCAGCGCGGTTGAGATTGTGTAGGCCATCTGCCGTCAAGCCTGTTCGATTTCGACAAGCGCGCCGGAAAAATCCTTGGGGTGGAAAAACAGCACCGGCTTGCCGTGGGCGCCGATCTTCGGCACGCCGTCGCCGAGCACGCGCGCGCCTTCGCTGATCAGCTTGTCACGCGCGGCGATGATGTCGGGCACGTCGTAGCAGATGTGATGGATGCCGCCATCGGCATTGCGCTCGACGAATTT